>Ga0065714_10065023_pt1 | contig 13878 bp, 25 predicted proteins | sample MisRhiReplicate2_FD_59101 | JGI IMG/M metagenome (GOLD analysis project Ga0065714, IMG submission 59101) | Miscanthus rhizosphere microbial communities from Kellogg Biological Station, MSU, sample Rhizosphere Soil Replicate 2: eDNA_1 v2... | ecosystem: Host-associated > Plants > Roots >...
TATTTACTACTAATATATATTTTATACCCCGATACCCTTAATAAATAATATTAGTAGTAGAGTAGTAATGTATATGAGAATACATATCATTATATATAATATCGTATGGCTGGAGAGTGAGAGCGATACGGGGTATTCGGGTAAACCCGCTACAGGCCACGTATCCCGTGGCTTCCAGGCTACCCCGGATAGTTTGCGAGTTCCGGGGTACGGGGTATGAAAACTGTACAAAGTTTGATCACTTGTCGACTTTTAAATTATCTCGACGTTCAGTAATTTATTTTTAATTTTATTTCACCCGGAAATGAGTCATTTTTAAATTACTGAAAATTAACTGACGTCGAGATAATTATAAATCGATCAATTTTTAACCAGATGTCAACCAAAAATGATTAAAAGTCGACAGCGATAATTATCTCGCAGCATCGGTGATTTATTTCAGGCAAGAAAAAGCCCCTTACGGGGCTCGACGTTTATCAGCATTCTGTCTCAATCGACACGATTTGCACCATGCGCCACACCCTGAAGCGCGGTCATCGTCTGTCCAATACGACTCAAGCTCACGGGCTGTCCTGCACAGGTTGCAGCGCTTCGCCAGGATCCCACCGATGCTGATCATTTGCCCCGACATGAATAAGTCCACATCAGTCGGTGGTAACGCCTGACGGATCGTCTCGCGTCTCACACCGTATAACAGTGCAACTCGACGACGAGAACCGAGGCGATACATATGAAACTGAAGTTCTGATTTAGTGGCTGTTAACATAGCGCTGCAACTTCCCAGGGTCGATACCGGTTATACGACCTAACTCTTTCCAAGTTGCCCCGGCTTCCTTAAGTCGTTTCATACGTGCCAGTTGATACACGCTCAACAACTTCGAGTCGTACACAGTAGTCGTCTGGTAACGCTTGCATTGGTTGTAACCGACCGCGCCCAGCGCAGACCGCACCAGATACACCGTGGACTTACAGCGCTTAGCCACAGCGTGCCAGGGAAGCCCCGACTCACGCAATTCAATCGTTCGGTCCGTATTGATCTCGATGAGACTGGTCATTGATTTAGCTCCTTGACCTTGTCGAGGCAGTCGTTCCAGCCGTGCTTATGACCCTCACCATAACTTCCGTAATCAGTCTGATGATCATCTTCGGCAGGCAGCACCACCGATACTGGCGCGGGCTGCGAGGTGTAGAGAGGTACCAGACCAGCTGACGAATTCGCCCACATCCATTCATGGTTCCATATGCCACCTTTGTGCGCGTGATTCTTGAAGTTTTCAAAAGCTTTTGGATCTGCATAGGCCACCGGCTCACCATGCCCACCCTTCAGCCGCTCGATTTCGGCGAGAAGGTCCAGGATTGCAGCCGGATTTGCAGCCGCGATGAAGTCGGCGTTTGCCTCTGTCTCGCCCAGTCGCATCCAGTCTGCCCCAGTCGTCATTGCAACCTGACTTTGCCCACTACCATTTACCCAACGTTGAATCGGGCCGCCGTAGACAACACCGCCAAACTTTCGCGTGCCGCGTGACCATTGCCCTTGCGTTGCAGCTTCGGCCAGGCGCTTCAATTCGATATGGTCAATCATGGTTCAATTCCTTTTTCAGTCGCTCGTTCTCCGCCGTCAGCTGTGCAATCCGCTCGCTTTGTCGAAACAGGTTGCTGTCCAGACTGGCGATTGTGGCTTGCAGTTCTTCGATTTCATCACCTTGCGTTGCCAATACAGCTTCAACATCAGCGACTGACTTGGCGAACACCTCATGACCATCACCATCGCCAGGTATAACGTCCAACAGGATGCTGGTTACGCTAGCAGAGGCCCCAGCCTGATAAGCCACTTCCATGTTGTACTTAGTGAACTTCGGTTGCTCGCCTTCACTGCCGTCGCGATATGCGGAATCCAACCACTTCCAGAAGTCAGGCTGGCGCTCGACGACAGGGGCAGCGTAGCTCAAAACACAGAGGTCATCCGGAAGGCCGTAACCGCGCTGGATGTGCGTTATGGTGCGGACGATACTTTCGGTTGCAAAGCCTGTAGCCGTTTCAGTCATGAACAGCTCAACGCTATCGCCAACTTTAAAATCACGGTCGCTGCAATCGCGCACTTCGCCGGTTTTACGTCCGCTGACCAGATCGTCGAACGGCTGCTTATTGATTTTCAGGTGATGGATGCTCATTCGCTTACTCTCGATTCGGTGGGTTTGAGGGCGGCCTCGATTCGATCAGCGAGTCCGGTGTGCAGTCGGCTGGCGAAAGGCGTCTCAGCCCGTCGCGCTTCGGCATAGACGCTGCCTAATGCCTCTTCGAGCAAGATCATTAAGGCCGCATTCCGCTGCTCGGCGGCTTTACACTTGCGCGCCCAGTCAGATACGGCTGTTTGTGCTTCCACGACTTCACGCGCTTTCATAGCGATCACTTCGTTACGGTTGACCAGCTCTTCCCGTAGCGCAACCAGTTCGGATTGGGCGGCGTCTTGACATCCACCAAATGGCGCACACATGCCAGGCGTTTTGCAGTCATCCATAGATTTACGACAAATCATTTTTCAAACCTCCGATAGTCCGTTATGAAACAGGCGGTCACCATCCTCGACCGGCATGTACGACACCTCAAACGTCAGGAACGAGCCGTCCTCGAAGTAGTAGACATGACGTGTGGAATTGTGCGGGCAATCACGGCGTGTGAACGATGTCACGGCTGCCCGGTATGGGTCGCTGGACCGACGAATGCACTGTGCGATGTTCATGTGTGGGGCGGGTGATGCGGTATTCTGACGGCGTTCCATGATGTCGCTCCAATGAATGACGTGATAATTATTATCCCTAATGACGACACCGTCAATACTCGCGCAAATAAAAAGCCCCGAAGGGCTTGGATCACCGACGAGCGGCGTTAAACGCTTCACCCAGCTCACCCAGGCGACGAACGTCACCCTTACTCGGTCCGTTGTAATAGGTCGTACATCCGGCATCAGCCATACGCCGCACCTCGGCCTGCTGTGACAGCGCTGTGTTCCGTGCCGCCTGACACTCTACCGTCTGTCCACCGATGTTCATACCGACCTGCTGCACCGTCACGAGACATACCTCAGCAATCGCCACAGTTTGCCGTGTGAGTTCCCCTACGCGAGTACCATCACAGTCCGTGGCACTGGCAGCGCCAGTCACACAGAGAGCCAGCGCGAACACCACACTGCGTACGCTATTACCTGTCTTACACATTGGTCGATCCTCGTCGTCTACATCCCATTGGAAGCCACACGCGTGGCAGTGGTACTGATCGCCATACCGGCGCGCTCGACAGGTCATGGTTGGTTCGCCTCCAGCCACTTACCCAGAACAGCGTGAAGTTGTTCGACCTTTTCACGATTCTTGAACAGTACTTCACACATATCCTCGTCCAATGTACCGGTTTTGTTGACAACACGAAAAAGAACACTGTCACCGATTGGATTGACGCGAAGAAAATCATTACGTCGGGCGTCACAATTTATCGTGGTCATCGTTCTATCACTCCCTACTCGTTTTCGTTGGGTGGAGTATTGACGAGTCCGTCATTCACGTCAACAACTGTTTTACGGTCCTGACGATTCGACCCGACCAACGGTAATTGCCCGTCCGATAAATGCCAGGGGATCTCAGTTTTACAGTCGGGACATTGCTTCATATTCAGCGAGCTATACCGTATCAGATCGGTACACTCGCACTGCGGACACTGGTCAGCCATCGCGCCAATCCTTCCTGTTAGGGTTGTAGTTACATTGTCCCGAGCCCTGACGGTGGATGAACCAGTACCCATCGCACTGACAGGCCACACGTGAGTTCATCCACGCATCGAGTCGATACTCGCCGCCACACTTGCAACGGCGAGACGTCGGCCACCGTGCCAGGGCTTTACGGGCGCCACACTTGCGACATCTGGTGTGGGTGCTCACCGACGAGACAGCCACACAGTGAGCATATCGCGCAGCATCGTCACTTGTTCACGGTCTCGCATGTGTACCGGTGCGCGTTCGCCGTCCCAGTCGACCGAATCGAAATATAGAAAATCATGCTCGGAGACGTTGACCGTCATTGACGCTTCGTCATCATCGGCACATACAAAAGTGTGTTCAACTGGAATAATCATCGCCCCTGCCTCAAGTCAGCCAACTTATGCGTCAGATCCATACTCGCCCGGGTTGCGGCTGCGTGTTGCGCGATGGGATTCATACAACGTGTCATTTTCGAACCGCATGCGGGACATTTTTCACCGACCTTTTGTTTCCAAGGTCGCCACTGTGCCGAGCAACTGTCATTGCTGCAACGGCGGTCACTTGCTTTACGGGCCGCCCGCAACGCCTTGAGCGCTTTCATCGTACGAGCCAGTTCGATAAGCGTTTGATCAATCGTATGGTCCTGGATCATGGTCGAGCCTCCCGGCGCAGTGCTGCAACTTCGGCATGTAATTGTTTGAAGTAATCGACGGTGTTCTGACCGGTCGAAGTGCTGGCGAGTACATCCCCGAGTGGAATCGTTGCGCAGATCGAACCAACCATCGCCCGCCACTCGTCACACTCCCGGCGCAACGCCTCGACCTCATCCTCTCGCACGAGTCCCACGCGCTTAACGTCGATCCACCCGTGACCGAATGGCGGCGGTTGGTGATTCCACAGCAACGCCACCTGGCCCGGATTGCGACACGTGTAAATGTATGCGACGGGTTTCATACGTCACACCCCCATCAGCAGTAAAACCATCCCAACCCACCCGACGAGCGCAACGGTGCGCATCACGTTGAGTCGAGCCTGGAGGATATCCACGGTGGTATCAGCCGCCCGTGCCCGGTTGTACAGTTGGTCTGCGATCTGTTTCATACGTCACCACTACGTGTGTAAATCGTGACCCATTTACCACCCTTACAGCTGTAAGCCATTTCCGGTGTGACAAGACCATAAATTGACATATCCTCGTCAACCCACGAATCAACATAAGATTGGTGAGACCCATCCAACGAATGCACACGAAACGAAGATATCGATAAGCCACGGGCGTGATGCAAAATAACAGTGTTGTCGAACTCGTTTACTTCCATCTTTGTAATCTTAATCATTTTAGTCCCGCTCCCACGTGTGTTAATTGATGTCATGACCAGTATTAGCCATCCTGACGGGTCCGTCAATACCTGAATAATAAAAAGCCCTCGGTTGGGAGGGCTGTGATTCGTTGCTTCCGTTGGACCCCGAGCTTTTCCGCCATCCTGGCGCCTATTCGACATTTCACCTTACGAGGGTTACTTCCTATCGGGCTTCCATAACCAATTCCGTCGGCACCCCGGCCGAGGGCGACCAAATCAGTCTGCGCACGCTCACATTACACCGCCTGACTCAATGCCGCAATCGCCACGGGGTCACCTTGCGCCGCCTCGTAATGGCGTACCACCTCGGCACCCCCTACCAGGTTGGCGTGGATGTGACCTTGGCGGATATACAGGCGCGGCTTACCGTTATCCATGAGGATGTGATTATTCACGCGACCATCCTTAAGCGCCGGGTGCCAGTCGTAACCGATGGACTTCATCAGGTCGCGACGTTTACGCGGGGCGATGGCACGGCCCATGCGCAGCCGTTCGATCAGTGCATCGAGTGCCATGCTCGACACCCAACCGCCCGCGAAACCTTGGCGACCTTCCTCGATACATTCCAACACTTCCTGTTCCACTGCGCCCAAGCTCGCCTCGACCGCTTCGGTGGTGGTGCTGGTATAAGGGGCGCGCTGACAGCCCAACGTGGGGTTGAATTCCACAGGGATCGCGTAGGTGCTGAGAAAGTGCGCCACGTGAGCATAACCGTCACCACGCAGCCAGTCGTACAGGTCCGGGAAGTAGTTACCGTTCATTCCGTCACGGGCGATGTCCTCGACCTGCTGCTGGGCGGTGAAGAACACACAAAACCGTCGATCATTTAACGTCTTCTTGATGGCGTTACGATGGTTCGAGTTAAAAATGAAATTGGCACAATTCGCCATCATCACCTGGTCCTGTTGCATGGCGCGCTTGGCCAGTCGGTCACCCGTGATCATGGGTTTCAGGATTTCCAGCACCTCAGCCTTACTGTCCGGTACGTGGATATCCTCGACGCCCACGAAGATAGACCCGAACAGCCACGAGTTGAATTTCTCGCTGATCTCACTCGCTGGCGGTAAGTGGGTATAACGCTGGCCGACGGCGTACGCCACGCAGCGGGTAATCAACGTCTTACCGTTCCCCTCACAGCCTTGGAACAACGGCGCCCATTGGAATTTATGGCCCGGGTATTGCACGATGGCGGCGGCGTAACTCAGCGCGATTTGCCGGTCACGTTCGTTCGGTAGGATCTTGGCGAGATGCGTCATAAACCGCGTCACGTCCCCGGGTATCTTGCGCACGTTCACTGGTACATACGTGTTCACCATCCGTCGACCCTCGTCGTCGATGATCGCCCCAGGTGGGTGACGTGGATCGAATACCGACCCGTCGACCTTGGGGAACATCACGCCCTGATTCTCGGTGAACGCTTCGAACGCCTTTTTCGTCGTCTTCTCACCCGTGTCGTCGAGGCTGAAGGTGTAGCCCCCAAACATCGAGTTGAATTGTTCCGCCTTGAGCATCGTCCCGTTGGGCGTGAATATCCGGTGCGCGTCGGCCACGTAAACGCAGCCACGGAAGTGGTCGACCACCTGGGTGATCGGCAGGAACTGAAACCCTGCACGGATGACCGGATCGACCACGGACGCCACAGGAGTCATCTCGATAGGTTTACCGACGCTGTACCACGACGTCTGACGCCCCACAGCACGTGGAATCGTGCGACGGATGAGGTATTCCGGGCGCTTGTCCCACTTGGCACGTTTCAACCCCGACATGTGCATCAGGCGCAGAATACGCTCACAGTTATTACCTGTGTAGAACGCAAGGTGCTGCGCCAGGGCGAGGTCAGCCGCCGATGCGTCGTACTGTTCACCACCCTGATCGGGCGGGAAAAATTCCAGCAGTTTATCGGCGTCAGCGGTCCAGAGGTCTTTAAACGATGCTCGGGCGCCGAACTGGCTCGCCACCGATTCGGCCTTGAGCGCCTTTTCGATCAGTCGTGCGTCGTCCTCAATCGGGTAACTACCCTCACAGTGTGTCGTCGTCCACTCGCTACCGCCGACGGTCTCGGACGGGTCGAGTTTGAGCCACTTCTCGATGATGTGATCCAGTGCCGGTTGATGGGTCGCTGAACCCGCATCACCCGTTGCACTGTTACCTGTCAGGGCAATGAATCGCTCGGTGCGGTACAAGTCGAACAGATCAGACTTGGAGCCGGTGACAGGGTCTTTCGCCTTGCACGCGTGATCGTCGATACCGACCCGTGGCGCGCCACTGCCGATAATGTGGAGTCCCGACCCGGACTGTGACACCTCAACGGCGGCACCCGCGAATAACTGACACAGTTCGACCGCAATCGGTGACCACGTCGAGCCGGTCAGGCAGTTGTCGATGTCAATAAAGAAGAACGGGTCGTCGTCGGTCAGCACAAAACCCACACCCCACGAATCGCCCAGGGCGGCGGCAGCGGCGCAGGCAGCGTCAGGGGTAACCCAGTGTGTAGAATCGTGAGCGTTGATGACTTTACCGGACGTGTTGCACGGCTGTTTGAGGGTCTTCGCGCCGTTTGGAATCAGGTGATACAGGATAAATTGAGCGTAAGAGGCCATAGCCCCCAGCGCGGGAGGTAGTACTTGCATAATTATGTGCCCTGTTGAGTGTGACGCGTACGGGTCAAAGCAACGTTTGCAGCGCTCTCACCTTCAAAGCCTTCGGCGCTTTCATTGCAGTCTGATCGCCCTCAGCCATCCCCGCCGCCAGGATGTCAAGCTGTTCACTGTCGATAGCCCGACGCATGATGGCAGCTTTGAGGTTTTCCATCGTCGCGTAGTGGAGGTTCACAGTACCACCCGCCACACCGGCACGCTCAGCAATCATGTCACGGCGAATACCACGATACCCACACTCGACGGCCAGGGCGAACGCTGCGTCGAGGATCTTGTCTTTCAAATGACTCATATGTGTGTCCCACTCTTAATATATTGGCATTGGCGACAGTGTGTCACCCGCTGACCGGCGCGTCAATCGAATGACCCCAGCCCAGTGCAGAATTTCCAGTCAGCCCCGAAGCGCATGAGTAACTGACCACACGCTAGCTGAGCCGCTTCGCGATCTGTACCGGCGTAAGTCCACCCGGGTTTCTTTATCTCACGCCCGACGAACTGACCGATAACGAGCCCCACGTGGGATTGTGTGATCAGTACCGGATTGACACCCACAAGGTCGGGCGACTTCAGCTTCTTGTTCATCTGCGCCGAGTCATTGATCAGACCGTAACGAATGACACGACCTGTCTCGTCCTTACAGGCGCCCACGTTGTTGCGGAACAGGCGCATACCAAGCTGACTCGCTTCCATGCGCACCGCCGCCTGCACCGCCGCCTCACTCCCAGGCTTGACGGTCGATGCTTCCGGGTCGGTATTGATCCCCCACATGTCGTACAGTTCGACGAGCGCTGCGTGACTCACGTTATGTTTCACCGCCCAGGCGACGAGACTCATAGGGTCACCGTCGGTAAACCATCGTAAATTTCTTTGAAGTGACCGCGAACTACCATCCGACGAAGTGCCGAATACATCATGTCGCACTCGGCTTGCTTATTACCGGTGAACGGTTTACCAAAAAACCACATGGTGTTCGGCGGAAACCCGTGAACCTTTTTTACTGTTTTTTCATGCGCATGCAGTAACCCCCACCCATCCGGTAAGTCACCTATATCGATCACGCCGGGAGGTGACATAAAAAATCGCCAGTCACCCATCCCCAAAGTGGGATCAACTCTAAAATGCTTCTTTTTGTCCGCGAGAAAATCTGATCGCGAAGTCTTACATTCAATCAGACACGATACACCGCTTCGGAATCCGATAGCGTCGGGCTGCTCACCCGTTCCGGTCCCCGCTTTGAATTTGTCGTGGAATGCAACTCCGAAACCGTTATTGCGTAGAAATTTCTCAGCCCTGTTGCACAGCTCATCATGAGTCATCGTCTAATACTCCCGTTGATTCGTTCGATTAATGCCGTCATGTCGGCGGCTTTCCACGTTTGCGCGGTCCAGAGGTCAACCCCGAACACGCTGAAGAATTTGCGCATGATCTCCCGGTCACTGAGTCCCGCCGCTCGTTCGTACCCCGCCCACACCGCTTCAGCCTCGCGCAACTGCGCCACGACTTCCTGGGTCGCCACGAGGCGTTTCACATGACCCATGACATGCAGCGGCGCAGCACCGCGTGCCGCCAGTTCGGCACGATACGCGTTCGGATCTATATCCACACGGGCAATGGCTGCGCGCATCGTTGCGAGCGTTGCGGCGTCCAGTTCGTACAGATCACCGTCGACTTGCTCGGGGCCAGTTCGTAAAGCTGGCGCGGGTATCGGTTCACCGCACTCGGGGCAGGCATCACGGAACCGCTCGAACACCGCCGTACACGTGAGGCAGACCCGAATCGTCGATACCTCACTCGATGAGCTGCGACGTTCCCGGCGTTCGAGCGACCATTCACGCGGTGCATCGGGCAACCCGTGACGAAGTACATTGTTCACCGCATCGATGATGATGGCGTGCGTCTTACCTTCCATCAGGCGCAACGCCCGACCGAACATTTGGACGTACAGACCGTAGCTCTGTGTCGGACGTGCGAACAACACCACCTCGACGGCGGGAATGTCCACGCCTTCGCCGATCAACGAATCGTTGACGATCATCAGGATTTTGCCGGACTTAAGGTCGCGGATCGATTGCACCCGTTCTTCATCACTGTTGCGGCCCGACAACGCCATAGCGGGAACACCACGGGAGCGGAACTGTTCGGCAACTTCCTCGGCGGTGTCGATACCCACCGTGAACGTAATCCCACGTTTGCCCGGGCAAATCTTCAGGTAGTGATCAACGATGTCGCCGACGATATGCGACCGGTGAATCTCTTCTTTGAGTTCCTTATCCTGGAAATCACCTGTGGTTTTACTGACCTTCACACGGGTCAAGTCAAGATCAGTTTTCGGGCAATAAATCTTGTACTTACTGAGGAACCCCGCGTCGATAAGGTCCCCCATCTGTGGACCGAGAACAATCGTGTCGGCGTAACCGTCGTTCGTGCGACCCAACCCTTTACCGTCGGCACGTAACAGCGTAGCAGTAGGACCAAGACCGTACGCGCCAGCATCGTCAAGAGGTGTGAGGATATTTCCCCAGGTCTTCGATTGTTTCGTCGCGTGATGGAATTCATCTTGTATGACGGTCAGGCGTTTACCGTAAGCGACGAAGCGCGCAATGTCGGCGGGGCGCATGGACTGTACCGAACCGACAAACACTTTCGCGGTGGCGGGTTCGTAGAATGACCGCCCGTAATTTTCCATGTGTAGGCGATTAGCGAACCGCACGGTGTTCTTCGCCGCGATGATCCCGTGACGTAGTTCATAGCGGGCGAGCGTGTCGCTAAGCTGCGTGATCAACTCCTGACGGTGCGCCAGGATTAATACGTATTGACCGCGCTCAATCTCGCGACGGGCGACCTCGCACAGCGTGACCGACTTGCCCGACCCCGTGGGCATCACCAACGCCACGAAGCGGTTACCGCCGCGCCACTCAATATAGATGTTGTCGATTGCTTCGAGTTGATACGGGCGTAAGGCGACGGTCATCGCTGCACCTCGTAGTGCCCCAGTGCCACAACCTGTGCCGCCGCTTCGGTGCGACATTTGGTCAGGGATTCGACAGTCGCATAATCTTTCTTGAAACGAGCGCTACCTATAGCGGCCTGATACCCGATGAACATTTCGGCCGCTCGACCATCAACGCGGCATTTCTTCAGCTCACCACCGACCTCCAGCCATACGATGATCATGAATCACCCCGCTTAACCGCATCGACTGTAATGGTGACACTATCCTCGTCGCGATCAACGACACGTGGAGTCCCGAAATTATACCCGCCGGACAACTCACCGATCAGGCGTTCCAATACGGTCGTCCAGGGTGTGGCGCGTGGACCGGTGTAAACTATGGTCATGACATTCATTTGTAGGACACTCCGGCGTTGGTGAGTGTGTCTCGCACATCGTCTGCATACATGACGAATTCCTCGGTGGTGCCGCAGTACGTCTCCCACGAATGGGGCAACTCAATCACCAGTACGGCGCGAGATTCCTCCCACGTAGCATAATGAGCATTAGTGACATGCCATTTACTGCCGGGCCGATGACCTTCGCTTTCGAGTAATGCATTGCGTCGATCCCGGTATGCTTCAAACTCTTCACGCATTCCCATTTTTTATTCCCATGATGTGTTGACGACGTCGTCATGTTCGCATAGGATTGGCCCACATTCAACCAACGCAGAGAAATAAACATGCATATTCAAGTAGACGCTGATACCACAGGTGCCGAGCTGTTCCACCTGAGCATTCTGTTCCAGTCGCTGGCAGGTGATCGGGGTTTTGCCGTTCCAAAGCCTGAGCGCGCCGCCGCCAGTCAAACCAGCACCGTCGGTGAAATGTCCGTAACCCTCAACGTCGACACCAGTAACGCCACGTCGGCAGTTGAAGCGCTCGCCGATTTGATCGACCGTACCGGTGTGAAGGTTGAAGACGTACCACCGGTTACCTACTCGGTCGAAACCGTACCCGTCAATACTGACCACGCATCAATCGACGACACCGGTACTGTGTCGGTCCACGTAACACCGCCAGCCACCGACACGAACCTCGACGTCAACCGTCTGCCGTGGGACGCACGTATCCACGCTGGCAGCCGTGAGCGCAACACCGACGGGTCGTGGCGTGTGCGTCGTAAGCCGAAGACCGTTGAACAGGACGAGTGGGACGCCACGTTGGCCCGTGTGACCGCTGAGCTGACCGACCTGATGGCGATTCCCGTGTCGCCCGGTGCTGTATCTGACGCGGCGGCTGAGGAAGCGTTAACCGACGCTGAAGTCGATGCGTTCGTAGATATCATGGACGGCCTGACAGCGGGTCCGACCGGTAGCCACGTCGAGCAGTTGAGCGATGATAGCGTGGTTGTCACTGCGCCGGATGCTGAACAACTGGTAGTAGCGCCCCCAGTCACCATCGCACCGCCTGTCGTGGTCCCACCGGTTACCGCCGTGGCGCCGCCGATCACTGTCGACAAACCAGCAATCGAAACGTTCGCCCAACTCATGAGCTGGCTCACCAGTCGCACCCCGAAAGACGAAGCGGCGAAACCTGCGATGGTGACTCGCGTTAACGAGATCCTGGCGGCGAACGGTCTGACCACCCTGCAACAACTGGGTCAACGTGCCGATTTGATCCCACAGGTTCTGGTGCAATTCCGCGAAGCGTTTGGGGAGTAAGGGTCATGAGCGAATGGGTCAGATGTGAAGATCGACTCCCTCCAAAAACTGGGGTCTACCCTGCATGTTCCATGCACCCGCAACGAACTTTTGAAGCTGAGAATTGGATTGAAATGCTTTACGAGTTCAATGCCGAAGCCAAGCGTAGCGAAACTCAATGGCAGCACGGCTCTGGTTTTTATGACGGCGCCATCACCCACTGGATGGACCTCCCGGAGGCGCCGAAATGATCCTCCCACTCGTACACGACAGTAACGATTGGATGCGCTGCCTGGGGGCGGCGCAAGCCCGAGCCGCCTATCTAGGTGTACCGTCTGAACCATCTGAGTCAAAGCTTGAGGGTCGCGCCTGTCACGAAGCCAGTCAGCAACTACTCGAACGCTGGCGTAAGGGTGGCGTGCTGGACTTTTCCGGCATCGTCGGAAGCCTGAGCAAAGACGGTATCGTGATCACGCAGGAACTGTTCGACGCGGCGTACGAATACGTCAACGACGTAGCGAAGTATTGCGACTTCAACTTTCTGACCAAGGAGGTGCGCGTCGAACAACGCGTCGACCTGAGTCGCTGGTTACCGGGTTGGTACTGTATTCCCGACGCCTACGTGTACGACGTGTCGAGTAATGTCCTGACCGTATGGGATGCGAAGTTCGGTCACAGCATCGTTGACGTATTCGAAAACTGGCAGTTGCTAATCGGCGCGTTCGGAATCATCCAGGCGCTCGATATTACCGAACCGGTACGTCAGGCGGTGAAGCTGGATCTGCGCGTCGTCCAACCACGCGGGTTCACCAGTCAGGGGACGATTCGTAAATGGTTCGTCACAGCTGGCGCTGACGGGGTCGCGAAATACTGGAACGAGTTACACCGTGCGTTACCAGTCGTTACCGGCGAGTCGCCGCCTTGCAAGACCGGACCACAATGTAAAAACTGTTCCGCCCGGGCGAACTGCGACACGTTGAGTCGTGTTGCTTACGAGGGTATTGACTTCGCCGGATCGCTTCAAACCCACACGCTGACCGGGCATAACCTCGGTGTGGACTTGAAGCTGTTGCGACGTGCGCAGAAGGCTATCGAGTACCGTCTCAGCGGCCTGGAAGAACAAGCGATTCACGAGCTGAGTAATGGCGGGCTCGTGTCGTATTTCAGCACCGAGCGCGGGAAGGGTCGTGAGCGTTGGAAGAAAGACGTACCACACGCCGAGGTGATCATGATGGGTGATTTGCTGGGCGTGGATATCCGCAAACCTGTCGAGATGGATACACCGGCACAAGTTCGTAGAAAAGGTATTGACGAATCCGTCATAGCTGAATACAGTGAGACACCAATGACCGCACTGAAGCTGGTCGAGGTCGACGGCGCCAAGATCCGTCAGATATTCAACACACAAGGGTAATAACGCATGACTACCAAATACACCCCGTTTAAAGCACGTCTGGTTATGGGCTCCCCGTTCGA
>Ga0065714_10065024_pt1 | contig 13864 bp, 18 predicted proteins | sample MisRhiReplicate2_FD_59101 | JGI IMG/M metagenome (GOLD analysis project Ga0065714, IMG submission 59101) | Miscanthus rhizosphere microbial communities from Kellogg Biological Station, MSU, sample Rhizosphere Soil Replicate 2: eDNA_1 v2... | ecosystem: Host-associated > Plants > Roots >...
GACTCCATTCGAGAAAACGAAAGCGTAGCAGCGCTGGTTCGATCGGAGCATGAAACAAGCTGCTCACTGCTCACTGCTCACTGCTCACTGCTCACTTCCCGACGGCTATTCTCAACCGGTGAAATGCGCGATGCCTGGGGGGTTGTGTATAGCCATTGTTTAAGCGATGCCTGGGGGGGTGTGTATAGCCGGAGTAGGAAGCTCCCGCCACCGCCCAGATCTGCCATTTTGGAAAGGTAGATTGCGCCCTGCGTCTTGGTGTTTTACAAAAATTATTGAGTGAGGAGGGTAAGCGGTGAGCGCCTTCTCTAAAGGTTGCCTTAGAGCCGCCGATAGGTCTTTATCCATAACAAAAGGACGCAGCGATTGGCTTATAGCACTCAAGATACAGCGGCAGTTAACGCGGCCCTTAAAGCCGGAATTCGTTTCCGTGCTCCTGAATATCCGGATACATCTAACGCTCTTCAAACACTGGTATGCCCGACACACATGTCAGCAGAGACACCTGCTGAAATCTTGTGGAAGGCCATTGAGGCAATCGATAGGAAAGGGCCGAGCACGACCGTTTGCGTCGAAGTTGAAACAGGTACTGTGGTTCCGGAGTATGTGACCCAGGGTGTTCAACTGTTGGCTGACTCCTGCTATCCAGCAAAAGTAATCGTAATTTGTGGTGGTGCTACAACCCACTCACCAGGACCATTGCTATCAGAGCAGCTTCGAGCCGCTGTCTCTAAAGCGCATCCCGGTGGGTACACATGGCACCCAATAGCCAAGATCTTTGTTACGCCTGAATAGCAAAGCGACTGATCTGGTTGCCAGTGGACACCATTGCAATACCGTGGAAACCAGGTTGGAAACCTTGCGCTCGGCAGCCAATGAAAATGGTCGCCTCCGTGCTAACTGCGCTGGTAACCGCCAGCAGGGTTCGCATTAGCGGGTGCGAACCGGGAGTGCGAACTTCGAGTGCGAACTTGAGCGGTACGCACGCCAGAGTGCGTACCTATGGTGCGTACCAACCTGCGTACTTTGATGGCTTCCGAGCATTTGGAGTGCGTGAAGAAGGTGCGTGAGGTGCTGCGTGAAACAGCGCGTTTTGCTGTAACACCCTCTGTAACAACCTGCCTTGTTACAGTCATCGGCCTGAGCGTGACTATTGCGCCGAGCAGCGAGTTCTTTTTATGGCCCCCAAAAACACATCGAATCGGTTAAAACCTTGCCTGGAACCATGTATTGGTTGGGGCTTTCGATTGGTCACTTTTACTGGTCACCGCGCTTGGTCACCATCTTAGGTCTCCGCCCTGAAATGGCCTGAACCATGGATACCAGAGTGGATACCGGGTGACGGAGAGTAACCAGTCGAGGTGGTTACCTTTACTGGTTACCGAAGCGCGGTCAGCCTGATTAAAGGTCAATTTCATTGACCTTCCTAGTGCCGCTGAACGACTAGACTCAATGACGAACTGAGTACCGGTCGGGTAGGTGGTGCCAGCCGCGGTGAACAGCGGTGAGCGAAGCATGGATCGACGTTTTGGTCATCTCAGTAAAAAGCCCACGTCAGCGGGCTTGGTTGAGTGAGGGGCAGTGCGCCCAGGAGGTGCGTGTGGTCGATGAGCATTTGTTGAAGGTGCTGCAGATATCAGGCGTTTTCGTCGGCGTGCAGCTGCTGGTCAAGCTGGAGGACTGGCTGACCATCCTTGCCAAAAAGCACCTGCCCAAAGGCAGCAGGATCAGGAAGATCGTCCTGATCAAGCCCGACGAGGACTAGCTGTTATTGCTCCGACAGCCCGAGCAACCCTGGCCCCATCAGCAATGGCAGCATGCTGGACTGCAGCTTTTTCGGGATCACCATACTCAGTGGCGGATTCAGCGCAGACCCCACATCAGACATTTGCTTGGCCTTGCCGGCTGCAGTGATCGTGATGTCGAGCAGTCCCCTGGCGCCTGGAATTGGAAGTTTTCCAAGGGTTTGTGCGAAGCGCAGTAGGTTCGGCACAGTGGTCGACCCGGCCGGCTTCAGCGGTGGATTGTTGATAGCGCCGCCAACCCGCAAGATTCGCTGGTATTCCGCCCACCCATCATTTCCGAAGAGCTGCTTGCCTTTTTCTGGCCCGATTTTGTCGAGGGCCTTGCGCAGGCCATTGATGGAAAAGGAACCACCTGTTTCGCCTTGAAGGGTCGAGGCATCGCGCACGTAGGCACGAGCGGCATCCTGTAGAGAGCTCATGATTGGCACGCCGCGCTGCTGCTCCAGCTGCGAAAGGCCCTTAAGCTGATCCACCTTCATTTTGCCGACGATGTCGGGCAGATCCTCGGGCGCATAATTGCCCTTGATGATTTTCTCGATGAGCGGGCTGCCTTCCTGAAATCGGAACCGGTCGGCCGCGGCGGACCGAGCGCCGCGGAACGCTTCCGCAATGCCTGGTGGTGCTTGTCCGCCTGCTTGCTCCGCGCCACCAGTTGCAGGGCCAATGCTGCCTTGGAAAGGGACCATTCCGCCTTCACTGGAGGCCGGCGCAGCGACTGGCAGTCTTTCCTGCCCGCCGATTTGGGCGGCGGTGAACGGCTGGCTGGAAGCTCCAGGAACAGACCCAGGACTGCGCATGCCTGGCGCAGGGCTGAATGCGGCTGACTCGCCTCCATCTATCGCGTTAATCAGGTGTTTTTTGACGATTCCGAGTGCGACAGCCTCGGCCCTATCGTTCGTGCTGTAAATGCGGCCATTCAGGGCCTGGAGGCGCTGCATGGCCGTTCCCATGTCGAACGGCTCCTTGCCTTCGGTGGCCTTCTGGAACCACGACAGCGTGTCAGCCGGCAGCTTAGACCCAAGCATCTGCTGGTCAAGTTCGACAGAGGCGTCGTTGACGAACTTGTGCGGGTCGAGAGGAATATCACGACCTGCGGTGTTGCGTGCGGCCTGGTACAAGCTGTCAGCCTTGGACTTCAACCCTGCGTCATAGTCGCTCACGGACTTCTGCAGGACCTGCCCGCGCTCATAGTCCGTTGCATTGCCGGCGCCCTTACGTACCCCATACAGCAGCGACCGATTGGCATCAACGAAGCGCTTTTGCATCTGATCGTCAACAGTGTTGAGCGTGTTCTCCGACCACCACTGCTTCGGATCTCGACTCAGCCACCCACGTGTTGGCTTGATGCCAGTGGCGTTAAAGTCGGCCATGCGTCCGAGTTGGACGGCGTCGAGGTTGTCCAAATCCTCCATGGACTTCTTGCCGATACTGATCACCTGATCCTTCACGACTTGCGGGAGCGCGTTGTAGTCGATGCCTTTCTGGGCGAATTTGGCCGAAATTTCCATCTCGACTGGTGCGGTAGGCGTCATCATCGCTTTGACACCGCCAGCTACTTTGCCGATGCCGCGACCGATCGCCAAGCCTGCAGTCCCGCCGGCCGCGCCGGTAAGCGCGTTGGCTGCCCGCTCAGACACATCACCAGGCTGTGAAACCGCACCAAATGCCGCGCCGGCCCCGGCCGCCTGCTTATAACTCGCAGGGCTGATCAATGCGCTACCTCCTGACTCCAGGACGCTGCCAGCAGTTTTGAGCGCTGGCATTGCGCGCGCAACATTCGTCGCCTGGATCGCTCGGCCGGCACCCTGCAAGCCGGCTCCGCCCAGATAGGCAAGCCCGACTTGGCCACCGATGTTGCCAGCGATTCCCGCCGGGTCTGACATCAGGTCGTCATCCGCACCGGGTGCGCGCTGCCAGCCGCGAGGCCAGAGTACGCCACCAAGCCCCACACCCTCCATCAGGTCAGCGACAGCCTTGCCGGCGCCAAGCGTGCCACGTTCCAGCCAACTGCGACCGGCAAGGCGATCTGGTGGAGTGCTGCGAACTTGCTGCGCGTTTCCCGGGGCGAGCTGATCAGATTGGCCGGGTGGGGCAGAGCTTCCGAGCTGCACCTGCTGCGGCTCCGGCATCGAGTACTTCTGTCTGAGAGCGCTCCACTCATCGTCTGGCGCAGGAGCCTGTGGCGCCTGCTGACTGTACTTGCTGCGAAGTGCAGCCCAAGCATCGTCCTGCGGTTCCTGTTTAGGCATATTGGCGGTCACCTTCTGGATGTAGTTACGGGTCTCGGCCGGTGCTGCACCAATGCCTTTCCGCTGTACGTTGCCGATTCCCCAGTTGTAGGCCGCCAGTGCTGTGGGCACGCTGCCGGTCTGCTGCACCATGTCGGAAATCATTTGTGCTGCTGCGGTGGCCGACTGCTGCAGGTTGTTCGCGTCGCGAAGGCCATACTGCTCTGCCGTGGCGGGCATGAACCCGAAGTGACCTTGCGCACCCTTTGGCGACTGCATGTCCTGGCCACGACTCGACTCTGCCGACCACATTGCATCAAGTAGGCCCGATGGCAGTCCTTTGCTCTTCTCAAGCTGGCCGAAGAGATCCATTAGCGTTTCTGCCAGCGGCCGAGTACAGGGTCGTTCCAGATAGAACCCTGGATGTTCCGCCACTCACGATCGATACGCATCAGATCGCCCTCCTTCTGGGCCTGAGGGAGTGCGTCCTGATAAAACTGGGCCTTGCGCGCGTCCTGATTGGCCTTTGCCTCTGCCAGATCCAGGATGAAAGTATTGGCCTCCGGCGTGTTCTTGAGGCTGACGAATGTCTTGCTTGCCCGGTCGGCGTCCCCTTCGGTCTGTTGACCCTTCTGAGACCCCAAGACCGTCAACAATCGATCCATCGCTACCGACTGAAACTTCTGCGCATTTGATGCGAACAGCTCGGCATTTTTTGGGGCAATCCCAAGGCTGGTTAGGACGTTGGCTCCCAGAGCTTTAGCTTCGGTGCCATACCCAGTTGTCAGGTCGATATTTCGCGCTGACTGGATCGAGTTCCTCATGTCGGCGGCAGTTTTCCCGGAATCCAGCGTCGGCTGATAGGTGCTGGTGATCCAGTTTTTGTTCAGATCTTGAGTCGCGGCCTGATTGACCGGATTTCGGCCGGCCATGAACCCGCCACCCTGCCCAGACGGAGAGCCGCTCGCGCCGCCGGCGACATTAAGGCGCGGTACAAAGTACTCGTTCCCATCTTGGCCGACCACTTTCATCGGGTCGTAACTTGCGGCACCGCGCTGTTCTGCGGCTTTCTGAGCGACTGCCCAAGGGAACTGTGCGCTAGCCACCGATCCAGCCTCAGCCCCTTTGTAGCTAGCATTGGCCTGTGCGGCACCTGGAACAGGCATCGCTTGGCCCTGGCCATTCATCGTCACGCCTTCAGCCATCTTCGGCATATAGGTCTGCGCGCCAGTACGAGGATCAACGTAGTAGTTGCCGCCCTTGCGTTCCTGCGGGTTGTTCGCCTGCTTGTACACATCAAAGAGTGTCGAGCCGTTCGGCAAGTCGAGCATGTTGTAAGCCGCGACGTCGTTCAGGCCGAGCGGGAAAGCACCTTGAGGCTGACGGCCTTGGGCCTGCGGCATTGAACTTGGCGCTGCGCCGGACGAAGCCGCGCTGTCTGGCTGCATGGCGCCATCTTGCGGCGCTCCTGGCGTCGACTGGCCGCCGAACATGCGCTGGGCCATGTCCATCGCCATGTTCTGCTTCTTCAGATTGGCCTGGATTTGCTGAGCCTGCATGCCTCGATACTGATCGGTTGATTGTCGCTGTAATGCGTTGCTGTAACCGCCAATCCCTGCCAGACCGGCAGCGCCGAGTGTGTTTATTGGGGCGCCGCGGCGAGCGCCGGCCAACCCACCAAAAGCAGCCGCCAACAACCCTTGGCCTTCCGGTGTTTTAGCGAAATCGAGTAGTCCGTCCATATCAGCTCCACGTGGTGCGATGCTGGGCCATCATTTTCTGACGGCGCGGGAGAAGGGAGGCTTGAGAGCCTTGGGTAATTTGAGGAACGGTCATGCGACCAAAACCTCGATAGGAAGTAGAGGACGGTGCTCCGCTAGAGCGATCAGTGCGGCATTCGCCTGTACGTTTCCGGAATTTGCCGCGGCGCGCAGCCGTTCATATGCGGCGGCAACCTCTGCGCGGGTTGGCCCGGCTTGGCGGCCTCGGATCTTGGTACTTGAGCTCATCCTCATTCTCCAGCGTAAGGTTATAACCTAATAAGGCCAGATTAGGCCTAATCTGTATATTTGAACAGTGGTTTTGTTTGTCAGTCGTCCGGTTTTTGTGGCGACTCCATCGGGGTTTTCTCGTAGCTGGTGCGCAGATCGGCACCATCCAGGCAATAACGGGATGTGGGCGCATTACAGGCTCGACACACCATGATGTGGTTGAGGTATTGGTCACGGGCGTGGCGCCATTCAGGCGTAGCAGCGGCGGCGCTCATGTGGGGTGATCTGACAGGTGCATATTCGATGATGCGAACAAGCGTTAGCGCTGGCGCTGGTCTTCCTGGTGGCTCCGACGCATGGGGCGGCGGCATGTGATCGAGCAGACCGGAAAGGAGACTCATGCGGGCACCTCGCCCTGATTGCTCCATTGCCCAAATGTGTCTGTAGAAAAAAAACGGGGGAACGGGGGAACAGTGGGAACAGCCAATGTTTCCGGGGCTTTCAGAGGGGGATTTTGTTCCCCACGTTTTTTTGTGGGGAACAGTGATAACCAAATACTCAGAAAGACTTGGGGTTCTATACTCAAAAACATGTTTGTGTTCCCCCTGTTCCCCATACATTCAATAAGGGGGAACGGCTACAGGCCACGGTTTTACTGGCTGTTCCCCCGTTCCCCCTGTTCCCCACGTTTATAGGTTCCTGTGAACTCGGGCATCCAAATTGGTGGTAGTGGTGGTCATGCGCCGCCACCTTCGCCGTCCAGGGCTTCGGGATCGATCACGTACAGGCGCGCTGAACCGCCGGCGGGGATGCGGTACTTTTTGTTCTTGCGGCTATCGCGGTCGGTGTCGCGTTTGGCCAGGGCTCCGCCAACTTCCAGTGCCTTGATCACACGGGTTAGGCCGAACCCGTGAGCGGCCTCGGTAAGTGCGGACTGGTTGAACAGGTAGAGCCGCTTGCCCGCCACCAGCTCCCAATATCCGGCGCGATTGAACACCTTGGCGTCCACCTCCGCGGCGTCGACATCGGAGAACCGGCTGCTGCCGTGCTTGTCGATGAAGTCGACGATGCCGGCCAGGATCTGGCGATCTTCTGCGTTACCGCCGCCGACACGGGCAAGCCATTCGCCATAGAGCAAACGGCAGTCGGCGAGGGCGGTTCCTTGTTCCCAAGGCAGCAAGCCGAAAGCGATGGCCATCTCCCCCGCAAGTGCGATCACGGCGAACCGATCAGCTACGCGCCCGGCCTGGGCGTTGTCCTCGACGAACTGGGCGCGGATGCCGTCAAAGTCGCTGAGCAAGCCTGGCTTATCGTCGGCTGCGACAAGGCGCTCCACGAAGGCTGGCCCAAGGTGGCCATGGTGGGCGCCGACCGCGACGGTGAGCTGCCGGTGGAAGTCCGCGCCCTCAAGCCCGTGTAGTTCGTCAAAGGCTCTGTGCGTGCGTGTGCCTGCGTTCACGTCGACCATGCGCAACTCGGCCCCAGCATGGGCGGCGTTGCCGGAGATGGCGGCGTGCTCGGAGAGGGAGCGCTCACCGCTGGAGAGCGTCAGCAGGCGCCAGCTCAGCTTGGCCCGACCTTCACGCTCGCGGGTCATGGTGCCTTTACCCTGCCCATTGGCGAGGGAATAGGCCATTTCCTGCACCCGCTTGGGGTCGGCGCGCTTGATCTCGTCCAGCGGCAGGATGGTGTCGTTACGGCTCGACGCCTCGATCTCAAGGCCGCCCTTGGTCATGTCCCAACTGGCGGCAAACACGCCCGGGTCACCCCACACCGACGATCCGACCAGTTGGGCCAGAGATTTGCCGCTCGAGCTGTCGCCCACAAGGTGAACCCCGCCACCCAACACGCCGACCAAACTCAACAATGGGCCGGCCAGCGAGCAGCCGATCGCCAGCGTGAGTACCGGGTTGCCCGCGCACTTGGCGGCGACGGCCGACTGCCACAGCGCCAGCTCACCACGCTGACTGAAAAGCACCTGGGCTTTGTTGCTGGCCTGATATCGCACGTTGGCCGCGCCGATCGTCCGCCCGGGCAGCACGAACGCCCCTGACTCATGCCAGCCTGGCCGGCAGGTAGTGGCGAACACCTCGGGTGGGTGCTGGTCGAGCAGGTACTCCATGAAGGTTCCGCGCTTCTTGAGGGCGATAATGACGCCCATGCCGAACAGGGCTCGCCTGGCGTCCTCGCCGCTGCCGCCGAAGACCTCCATGGCGATGATCCATTCCTTGATCCCGCCCTCGGTCACCAGCCGGAGGAGTCGCCCCTCGCTGCCGTCGTCACTGTTGGTGGTGCGCGCCACAACCGTGACGGGGCTGGAGATCCACTCATCAGTGATCGGCCGGTCTGCGGCGTCGTTCTCGGCGTCGTCTTGATCGGCGGCGGGCCGCTTGAAGCTGTGCCAGTACACGCCCGGGCGCAGCTTGCGGCCGTTCTCGTTGGTAACCCAGTGCTCGTACACCGCCCAGCAAGGACGAGCAGGCGCGATGGTTGCGGCTTCTGGCCGAAGGTTGATCACGTTGGTATCAGGCTTGGCCATTGGCGAGCTTCCAGTTTGCGAGGTCGTTGAAGTCGGTAAGGTCATCGGGCGAACCTTCTGGCCATTCGGGGAAAGCAACTTGGCCGCCGACTGCCGCCGCGGCTGCGTTCGCTGCAGTGCGCCCCGGGTTGCCGTCGGTGAGTCGGTCATCGTCGCCGGCAATAACAAATGGCTGGCCCGGGTAGCGCGAGCGAAGGCCCATTGCAGCCGGGATCAGGTTTCCCGCGTTCATCGCAGCGGCGACGACGTAGCCGCCATGTTCGTGAAGACTGGCGCCCGTCGCCCACCCTTCACAGATGCAGAGCGCGGAACCGGGCTCGATGATGCCCAGAGGTGAATAGGTGCCTTTCACGCGGCCACCAGGCAAGAAGCGCTTGGCTCCGTCCTGGGCGATTCGCTGCAGATTGACCAGACGGCCATCGAGGTAAAGTGGTACGAGCAGATCAGCGCCGCGCTGGCGAAGGCTGTGGGGGCGAACTCCTTTGGCGGTGAGATAGGGATGATCGGGCGCAGCACGCCGCGCGTTTCGCCACCAGCGATTGGCCAGCTCGGCGGCCTGCTGCTGGCGCCGGAGTTGCTCGGCTTCGCGCTGGCGCCGAGCCTGATCAATCCGCTCGCGGATCTGCGCGGCCTCGCGAGCGTCCACCGGTTCGCGGCTACACCAGGTGCTGGCGGCTCCGGACTTCCAACTGCCAAAAGCACCAGAGGCGATACCGTCCAGGTACAGGACATACCAACCATTGAGAGTGCCGGGCTTGTCGTCCGGAACGCGGAACCGGTGAATGCTGCCATCGGGCACAGGGAGCCAATCAAGCTGCCCATAAATCGCCTGGAGCGCATCACGGAATAGGATCGCTGCGTCATCCATGACTAGCGCTCCCTGCGAAGACTCGGCAAACCCGGCCATTGTTCACGGCGTGCCAGTGCGTGATGTCGTCGATGGATTCAACGAGACAGGCCGTCACTTGGGCGTCAGCGCTACGCATAACTACGCGCCCGCACTCGGCGTCAGACTCCGTCAGAAACGGGCCAAGCAACACCTTCAGCGCTTTCGGATGGGTCACGTAGAACAGCTCTGCGGCTTTTTTCGGGCAAGCCGATCCCGTTGGCGCTGGCGCGCCATTTTGAATTTTCATGTGCTTAAACCTTTATCGAATCAGCAATTCACGGGAGTCACCGACGCTGTGCGCTGGCGAGAATCAGGGCGTGGTCCCTCAGGAAACCAAAGCTGCGTCGCTAAGTGGCGAACGCTTGGTTGCCCGAACAGCATTTGGTTGACCTGGGCCTCTTTGTCAGACCACCGTTCATGATCCGGGCCGTTGCCTATCCGGTTAGTCACAACCCATTCCGGTAGCTGCCTACGCGCCCGCATTTCGCTGAGCATGGTCCACCATGTCAGATAACGGGTGCGCTCCAACTCCATCAGATCAATGAGTGTCTGACACTCATAGGCGCAAGGCTCGACGTCGACTCCCGGTTGGATCTCGTCTACGCCAAACAGGGCCTGATTGACGGCGCCTCTTTCGAGCATCGACTCTTCATAGTCGGCATCGGTACCAATGCCCTTGGTACGAACCCACTCTGGCAGCTCATTGGAGATGCGTAGCTGATTGAGGACGCTCCACCACAGAGATGCGTGTTCTCGTTCATCGTGGATTGACTCCGAAAGTAGGCGACTCATTTCTCACCTCCTTGCGCGGCGATCAGATCATCGAGGAGCTCTGCCCAGGCCATAGCCGTGTGCTGCGCCATGACGGCAGTGACACGCGCGACGATGATGGGAGTGGTGGGCGAGGCGATGAGGGCAAGTGCGAGACTCAGCAATACGAGGATGTCCTGCACGTCGCTCAGGTCTTCGGCTTGGGGAGCGTTGGGCATGAGGATAGGGGCGTTCATACGACACCCCCATCAGCTTCAAGAGCGCGGGCGATGACCATGTTGGCGTTGTAGCTGGCGAGACGAGAGGAAAGGGAAGAGTTTGCGCGGAGAGCGCTCAGGGCCATGCGGCGGTGAGCAAAGGCGCGGAGTTTTGATGGAATGAGGGCGTGTTTCATGGGTGTAGCTCCGTTTACTTCATTGGAGCCACTCCAATCTGCCGCCAAGCAGAGAAGGGTGGCGAGTTGCACAGGATTGGCGGACCGGGGTAAACGGAGCCCGGCGCACCCGAAGGTGCTCCTGCGCAACCCGCCATAACACGAGAATGCGGGCACAAAAAAAGCGCCTGCAATCGTAATGGGGGCGCTGTTGCGCCGTTTACTATTCGACCCGCCAAGGTCGTTGTCAGCAATGTGACAAAGGAAACCATACCGGCGGGCGTGATTGCTGGCAAGAGAAGTTATAGACCATTCATCGCTGGGCGTGAGCATAGCCGTCATACGGATACCCCGGCAGGCGGGTTGGTGCTGAGGTAGTACAGAGCTATGCCGGAGTGCTTTCGACCTTGATCATCAGTCAAGGTCTGGCGGTGGGTGAGAATCTTGTGGCCTAGGGCGCGCAGTTCGTTGATGCGAGCTCCAGGGCGAACGATGTTCAGCTCTCGGATGGCGGTGAAAGTATCAATCGGGCCGGCTTTCAGGCGCTCCAAAAGGCGAGCGCGCTGTGCTGTTCCGCTGGTATTCTCTACGTGAGTATTTTCGTGGCTGGCCTGTTGGTCGGCCATTTTTTTTGGGCTCATATTATGCGGCCTCCCCACGCAGGGCGATCAGGGAGTCGCACCACGCAATAACCTCGGCCTCGATCCAGACGGCAGACTTTGGCCCGAGCATGACCTGTTTAGGAAACCGCCCTGCTGCGATGCGCCGGTAAATCTCTGACGTGGAAAGCGTGGTCAGTGTTTTTACGGCGGATAGCTTGATAAAACGTACGGGTAGATCACCCGTGATAGTCGGTTGTTCGGATTTGCGAATAAGGTGGGCTTGCGTTGCCATCGTCTGCGCCTCCTAGGGCGTTGTTGGTAATCGACGATGGCAATGCTCGTGGTTGGGAGGTGTTACTGACAGTCCAGCGTGCAGCGCACACAGTTCAATTTGCGCAGCAAACTGTACTGTTTGCTGCGCAGACCGTAGTTAGATCAGGTCTTGTTTCTATCGTGCATAGCAATCCAGTCATACACGGTTCGATAGAGAAGCCCGTCACGCTGAGAAATAATTCGGCAAAAATCGGCGCGGCTTTTATATCCCCCAGACGTTTTATCCCACTCTGCGAGCAAGTCGAGCTTGATTCTGTTGGTCGGAGCATGACGTTTTAGTGCCCGATCGCGCGCGATCTCACTCCGTAGTGCAGAGGTAAAGCTCTTTGCATAGTCCGCCGCTAATTCGCCGTGGGTTCTGAGTATCAATTCGTACACTTCAAAGGCTTCTTCGATTTTGCTTTTGCTATAAAGCCAGCATAAGAGGTCGTACTGATAAACCATTAGGCTCATTTTTTGCCAGTAGTCAAAATCTCCGAATGAAGCATGGATGGAAAGGATCGTCAGCTTGCCGATCGTTGTCTTCGCTGAAGCGCTGCGGCTTGGCATGCTTATCTCGGCTGCCGTCGCAATTTGCTCCAGGCTGGCTTCAATGAGATCTCCCACCTCGGCCGCTATTTCGACCGCTGGAAAAACCTTCCAAGCATCATCCTGGCATTGGTCAAACGCGGCATAGGACAGTTCCTCAAAGCAGAACGACAGAGTTTCTCCAAACTGGTGCTGAATATTGGATAGATTCGCGCCTTTGAAGTACATGAATTCTTCCAGTTGTTCATAGGCCTCTTGAAGCTTGATATATCTGAGGTATTCGCAAGACATTTATGACGCCCTCATTAGCTGTTTGTTCTTGCTCGAGCCAGCACATAGCGCGTCGATTGAGTCAGCCCAGTCTTGCATCATTTCCCGGCGCTGCTCGACATAGGCTGCGTGGTTGTAGGTGCCGCGTATTTCGTCGCTGTCGCCATGAGCAAGCTGGCGCTCTATCCAATCCTTGTTGTACCCGCGCCCGTTTAACTCGGTGCTTAGCAGGTGGCGGAAGCCGTGACCTGTTTGCCGGCCTTCGTACCCAGCCAGCCGCAAAGCTTTGTTTATGGTGTTCTCGCTCATGGGGCGATCAGGGTTGGCGCCAGTAAAGACCAGCGAGTAACGGCCGGTGATTTCGTGGAGCTGGCGCAGAATAGCTACGGCTTGGCGGGGCAGGGGGACGATATGTGGGCGGCGGGCTTTCATGCGGGCGGCGGGTATCGTCCAGACGGCGGCATCTAGATCGAATTCAGACCACGGCGCTTGGCGCAATTCACCAGGGCGAACCGCAGTCAGCGTCAGCAGCCGGATGGCATGCCGGGTCAGGGCGTGAATGTTCGCGGCCTCGACCTTGCTTAGCAGTTCGGGAAATTCAGCAAAGGTGACATGCGGGTGGTGGCGGGCGGCTTTTGCTGGTGCGGCAACCACGTTCAGATCGGTGGCCGGATTTACCTCCACGACGCCCTTGGCCAGCCCATACCGGAATATCTGGTGTAGCCATTGGCGGATCTTGCCTGCGGCATTGAGCGTGCCCCTTGCCTCGACTGTGCGCACTAACTCTACCAACTCGGGCCGGGTGATGGCTTTAATCGGGCGTGCGCCGATGCCGGGGATAATGTCGTTGTCCAAGTACAGCTTGGCTTTGTAGGTGGTGGCCTCTGCCCATCGCGGCGAGTTGTACTCGTACCATTCCCACGCTAACTTCTCGAAAGTTAGTCCATCGAGCCTCTGAGCTTGTTTGGCGGTTTTTTTGTGCTCGCTAGGGTCTGCGCCTTCAGTTAGCAGTTGGCGGGCCTCATCGCGCAGTTGGCGGGCCTTCAGCAGAGTGACAGCAGGGTATTTGCCCAGCGCCAGCATTTTCGCGTTGCCGTTGAAGCGATACCGGTATCGCCAGAGCTTGGAACCAGTAGTGGTGACTTCTAGGCACAAGCCGTTAGCGTCGGCCAGCCGATAGAGCTTGTCCTTCGGCTTGGCGGTGCGGATGGTGGTATCTGACAGTGGCATAGCAGCCCCCTTGCAGGCCGCACCAGGCGGGCAATCTGCCGCCGCGGTGTGAGTAGATTTTTAGATCGAACTGGATCTACTCACGAATCTACTCACATGCGTTTGGGCTTACAAGGGAACGGTTGGGAACCGTAGAAAGCAAAAAGCCCGCACGAGGCGGGCTTTTTGTGTGTCTTCAGGTGCGCATGGCACCACCTGAAAACGAAAGGTGGTGCCCAGAGACGGAATCGAACCGCCGACACGGGGATTTTCAATCCCCTGCTCTACCGACTGAGCTATCTGGGCAACGGGGCGCATTAAACTGG
>Ga0065714_10065025_pt1 | contig 13864 bp, 16 predicted proteins | sample MisRhiReplicate2_FD_59101 | JGI IMG/M metagenome (GOLD analysis project Ga0065714, IMG submission 59101) | Miscanthus rhizosphere microbial communities from Kellogg Biological Station, MSU, sample Rhizosphere Soil Replicate 2: eDNA_1 v2... | ecosystem: Host-associated > Plants > Roots >...
GAATCGATACCACCACAAAAATGAGCGACATCCGCGACTCTTACGCAAAAATGCTCGCGCAAAATCCAGCGCCAGCTGGCGTTAAATTCGAAGCAGTCGACATGGGTGGCGTACCCGGCACACTGGTTACTCCGGACGAGATCAAAACGGACGCGGTCGTGATGTACATCCACGGCGGCGCGTACATTGTAGGACGTCCAGACGGCTACCACGGTATCGGCGGCAACTACGCGAAAATGCTCGGTGCTCGTGTGTACATGCCGGACTACCGCCTCGCTCCGGAGCACAAGTTTCCAGCATCTATTGACGACACGTTGCGCGCTTACGAATGGTTGCTTGAGCAGAAAATCCCGGCTAACAAAATTGCGTTCTCTGGCGAGTCGGCTGGCGGCGCAATGGTTGTCAGCGTCATGGTCGCGGCTAAATCGAAAGGGCTTCCATTGCCTGCGGTTGGCTCCTCCATCTCACCATGGGCGAACCTTGAACACACCGGTGCTTCCATGAGCAACCGTGAAGGTCTGGATCCTCTGAACTCCAAGCCTGTCTTGGACATCCTCGCCAGAGCATTCCTAGGCGACACATTGGCCAATCATCCTCTGGCCTCGCCTGTGTTCGCGGACGTCACCGGTCTTCCACCAATCTTGGTGCAGATCGGCGAGAACGAGCTGATGTTGAGTGATGCAATGCGCCTTGCAACTCACCTGGCTGATAACCGCGTTCGCGTGAACCTAGAAGTATGGCCAGCGATGTTCCACGCCTGGCACTTCTACGCCACAATGCTGCTCGAAGGTCAGCAGGCAATGGAGAGTTCGGCTCGCTTCATCGAGAGAGGCCTGGCCGACGCAACCCGGTAAAACGCAGACCAATCCCGACAGCTTTCCCAGGCTGTCGTGGCTCTAGTCATATTTTTAACCCCTCATCATCCGCTGCTAATGCTCTTAGAGACTGGATCGCCTAGGCGTTATTTTGTCTTAGGCTTTCGGGGCTGCCAGCGCATAGACCATCCATCACCAGGTTCATTAATCTAGCGAGACGGGGACGCCATTCGCTTTGGGCATCCATTTGCCATATTCCGGCGATGGCTAGGAAAAAGTCGTCGTTGGTTATCCCGCTACGGATCGTTCCGGCCTTTTCATTTGCCCTCAACAGCAACTCGGCAGCTGTCTGAACAGGAGCGTATCCCGACTTCCCAGGAAACTCGTAAACAGACGCAGCTTGTTGAATCGCAGCAGCGAGTCCTGCTTTTGTCATAGCGTATTCAGCGAGGCAGTCCATCCACTCTCGGAGGGCCTCCTTGGGTGGTTTGGTCGCGAGCAACTCTTCTGCCAACGCGGCCACTTGCTGCATTTCGAATTGATACACCTCGAATACCAGCTTCTCTCTGGTAGGGAAATGGCGATAGAACGTTCCCTGTCCAACTCCAGCCTTTTTCGCAATGGTACTCAGCGCAACGGCAGAATCGCTTGTCAGCTCTGACACCGCGACCTCCAGAATCCTTTCCCGATTTTTCTTGGCATCAGAACGCATCACCAATTCGCCAGTCATGAGCAAAGATTTTCCTTGATTACATTGCTAAACGGACAGTTGTCCGATAATGTTTTTGCAAGTGGACATTTGTCCGCTTAGGCATCGTTCTTGGAGTTTACTATGAACAGCACTGGCAACACGATTCTGGTTACTGGCGGTACCTCAGGTATCGGCCTTGGTCTGGCACTTAGGCTGCACAATGCGGGCAATAAAGTCATCATCGCGGGACGACGCAAGGCTCTGCTCGACAAGATCGTGTCGGAAAATCCGGGTATTGAATCGGTAGTGCTGGACGTATCCGATTCGCAATCCATCCAGCGTGGCAGCGAAGCGCTTGCGATCAGCCATCCGAATCTGAACGTTCTCATCAACAACGCCGGGATCATGCTCTGGGAGGATTTGACTAATCCAGACAGCCTCAGTACGGCTGAAGAAATCGTGACAACGAACTTGCTCGGCACGATTCGTATGGTTTACGCATTCACTCCGCATCTGCTCAAGCAGCCCGCAGCAACGATAGTGAACGTCAGCTCGGCGTTGGCCTTCGTACCACTGCCAGCTACACCGACCTACAGCGCAACCAAAGCGGCAGTTCACTCGTTCACTCAAAGTCTTCGAGTGCAACTGGAGGATTCGTCGGTCGAAGTGATCGAGCTTGCGCCGCCAGGGGTACGTACCACATTGCTTGGACAGGAAAACGACGAAAACGCTATGCCCTTGGAGGAGTTTTTGGATGAAGTCTTCGAACTGCTCAAGATTTCTCCGACCCCGCCTGAACTCGTCGTCGAACGCGCGAAGCCATTACGATTTGCAGAAGCGAGCGGATCACATGTTGATGTCTTGAAAATGCTCGCGGGATACAAGCCACCGGCAGAGTAACGTTTACCTCGTGGGTACACCTGATTCCATCCAGGGGGGCAGATCATATCTGCGCCCCTGGAGGTGCAACCGCGTCTCGCTTGGCATGCTCAGACGCACGTACTGAGAAATTAAGAAAGAGTTGGTCACTCAATCGCGTCAAGCTGATCACCGCCTTATACCCACCCAACCATCCGCGCGCATGGCACCAGATCCAAGCTACTCGACGTCCTCGCGCGCGCAGATTCGTCTTCTCTTAGAACGAATTATCAAGTAGCCGCGCAGTGGTACTTCATCTGAAAAAAAGCCGCCAACCTCGGAAGCTGTTGACACACGGCGGGTCTACGCATAATTTATGTAGCACACTACACAATAGTAGGCGATATAAATGAATTCGGCACCACGCAGCGTAGCCACAGAACTCTCCTTCGCGCTCAACGCAGCTGCGAACCGGATGGTTCGATTACACAAACCGTTTCTCGAACCGCTTGGCCTCACCTTCTCGCAGTACCTGGTCACGCTGGAGCTTTTGAACGGGTCGCCTCTTTCTGTGAGCGATTTATGTGATCGCCTCGACATGGAGACCGGCACGCTTACGCCGCTACTAAAGAGGCTTGAAGCTGCTGGAGTGATTACACGCACACGCGATTCCTCCGATGAACGTCGAGTGCTTATTGATCTCACAGAACCTAGCCGTGCCATGGAGGATGAGCTTCGCAGCATCACCGACAAGATCAGAACTGCGTGCCAGCTCACGTCAGAAGATCTTGAGGAGCTTCGGTGCACACTTGAGGGTCTGGCGCGACCGGCTACCACTTAGTACCTGCCCTAGAAGCGGCTAGCAAAGGCAGAGCTTTAGCAACGGGTTGGCAGTTGAAGATTAGACACAAGCGCACAGAGACGCGATGCACTTGTAGAAGAGTTAGCGAAGGGGAACGCCTTGCCGAGAAACTCCCCGCGCAGATCCACATGTCATGCACACCTAAGCTCCAAAGATGAGGAATCTCTATGAACATCGGAATTATTGGTAGCGGATTTATCGGGGGAACACTGGCAAAACTGCTCAGCGCTGCCGGCCATACAGTAAGGGTCGCTAATTCCCGTGGGCCAAATACTGTTAATGCTGACGTGCTTTCCACGGGCGCGCTGGCGGTCACGAAAGAAGAAGCTTTGGTTGGCGCCGACGTCGTGATTCTATCGATCCCTTTTATCCGAATTCCGGATCTTAAAACGCTTCTTGCCGAGCTTCCTGAAGAAAGCGTAATCATCGACACATCCAACTATATACCGGCGCGCGACGAGCGATTGGAAGCCATCGAGAATGGCCAGCCTGACAGTGTCTGGGCATCCGAACAAATTGGCCGCCCACTCGCAAAGGCTTGGAACACGATTTACTCAGCGTCACTAAATGAAGCGGGCAGGCCTGCTGGCGACCCGGATCGCATTGCCGTCCCTGTCGCTGCGGATCGTGATCACGACCGTGTCGTGACGATGTCACTGGTCGAGGATTCCGGATTCGATGCCTACCATGCTGGCTCGTTAGCAGAATCTTGGAGACAACAGTGCGGCACTCCTTGCTATTGCACTGAGGTAACGCTTGAGTCCCTGCCGCAGGCACTGACAGACGCGGATCTGGCGCGCGCTCGAAAGCGTCAAGATCTTTTCTTCGCGGTGTATGAAGAAAGGTTTGGCACAATCGGAACAAATCCAAGCCGCGACTACATTGTTCAGCTTTCGAAGTTGATATACGGATGAAGTAGTCGTCATAACAGCACTTCGACGAAGCTTTATCAGAACACAGAGACATATGAAGCGCGGACTATTAAAAGTCTAAAGCGACTTGGTGGGTTTTCAATCTCTCACACATGGCCAGCGTTTTCACAACAACTGTTTGGCAATGAACGCTAAGGCGAGCCAGCAGCAGTTATTCACGTAATTACTTTAATCTTGCTTACATGCTAGGAGTTATTTAAATGAAAATCGGAATTATCGGCGCAGGTAACATTGGGGCTACCCTTGCCCGTAAGCTCGCGGCGGGCGGTCACGAAGTTAAACTGGCAAACTCGAAGGGCCCGCAGAGCATTCAGAATCTTGCCAATGAAATCGGCGTAAATGCGGTTACTAAGGAAGAGGCGGTGTCTGAGGTAGACGTCGTTATCCTCTCGATCCCCTTCGCAAGCTACCCTGATCTCAAACAGACCTTGAGCAATGTGCCGGAGACAACCGTCGTCATTGACACGTCCAATTATTATCCGGGACGCGACGGGACAATCAAAGAAGTTGACGACGGCAAGCCTGAGAGCGTTTGGGTAAGCGAACAGATTGGTCACCCAGTTGTTAAGGCATGGAACGCCCTACTGGCTGCGACCCTTGCCGATAAAGGTCAACCAGCCGGTTCTTCATCGCGCATAGCCATACCCGTAGCTGGGGGAGATACCAGAGCTGAAACAATCGCGCAGGATCTTGTTGAGGATACGGGCTTTATCGCGCTCGCCTCAGGCCCCCTTGAAGACTCATGGCGCCAGCAACCAGGTACACCTGCTTACTGCACTGAGCTGACCTTGCCGGAACTCAAATTGGCATTGAAAGCGGCAGACAAGTCACGGGCGCCTCAAAACCGCGAAGCACTCATTGCCAAGTTTATGACTCCCGGTAGTCAGTTTACTCACGAGCAAATTGTTGCCACCAACCGGGCAATGACGGCCTGACTTTTCGGATTAGGTGGGATCTGAATCTAGTGTCCCACCCTTATTGATCGCGTAGCTAGCCTCGCAGTGAAGTCAGCGTCGCTTTTAGGTTCTAATCGTACTCAGCTCCCAGCTCAGCCGTGAATTCCACCTCGAGCTTCGTCACTTAGCTCCCAAGTGCTTGCCTGGACAAACCATCCAGAATCCCCAGAATCTGAGCGTCATTGAGAGCAAATTTGGGCACAAACTCCATGCCGACCGGCAAACGGTCGTGGGGACACATCAGTGCTCCCTTGCCCTCACCGAATTCCTGGCTGATGAATGTTTTGAGGTTGCTTGGCGTTTTTGTGGCGTAGGCGCTTCGGAAGATCGATAGGTCGCAGAGCACACCTGCGAGCATTACCCAAGCGTGACCGTCCCACTTGGCGTCCACAAACTCTCCCTCGTAGGTTGCCCCTGGAATGTTCCCCCTGCATTCGAAAGCATACTGGCCGTTAATCAGTAGGTTTCCGAGAACGACAACTGCGGGTATCCCTTGAGATTTGAGAAGGGCAGTGAAGCCAGCAGTGACCATGACGCACGAACCAAATGATGGAGGGATCGAATCGAGCGTTTGCTTCGCCGCGCTAACGATTATATCCGGATCAGTAATTTGAAAGTCCGCATAACTGATATTGGCCTGCACGCCCCGGTCGCGGATAATCCGGCCAGGTGAGCTACCGAACTCCAGGCGATGGTGTCCGCGTGCGCAGATACCATCGCCCTTATGGATCAGCCTAGGAATTTACGTTCACCAGCCCCTCACCTTGCGCTCAACGTCGAGACAAAAGTATCGCCGGATTAAATCAGCCCGGGTTCTGTGCTTTGGATCAAACCTAGAGTGCTGCCGCCTTATGTTTAAGTTGCTGACGACAGCAGTCGGTTTGGCTACTCAAAGGCGTTTAGCGACCGCATTATTGCTACGATTTCGTCGTGGCTCGGATTAGGCCCCAAGCGCATATATTTTTCGCCAAAGCTACCGAGTTTGGACGCCGAGTGGCCCTTTATCGCTGCGGCTAGTGCTCTGATCATTGTATCGGCGTCGTAGTCACAGCAGTAGCTTGGTGTGAATGGTTGTTGTCTCCAAGACTCTTCCAGAGAGCCGCCATCGACTGGATCGAAACCAACCTGATTTACCAACGACATTACTGTTTCTTTGGCCTCGTGATCATCGCCTGCCACCGCCACGGCAAGGCGTCCGGCAGCAGCCGGATCAAGTCCTAAATTTTTGAGTGACGTAGCAAAAATATTGTTGAAAGCCTTGATCACAGGACGGCCGATTTGTTTGGACACCCACACGCTTTCGAGCATCCCCTCATCGAGTTGAGCAATTTGTGGGTCACGGAAACCTGGATAATAGTTGTTCGTGTCCACAATCGGAGTGCCGTCTGGAACGCGAGCAAACAGGTCGGAAGGAAGGGCAGCTACCGCCGGAAGCGGTATCGACAAAACGATGACATCCGCTGACTCCACAGCTCCATAAATATCTGAAGCCTCTGCACCGATTTCGTCGGCGAATGCGCGAATTCCATCAACACCTCGTGAATTAGATATACGAACCTCGTGTCCTGCCCCTAGAAGCTTGCGTGCAAGCGTTCCACCGATAGCGCCTGCTCCAATAATTCCAATTTTCATCCTTACACCCCTCTCAGTATGTTGCTGAGATTATAGGTATCTGCTTTAATTAAGGGAAGTACACACCAAAAGGTGTGTTACAAACCCTGAGGGAGTTTTTATGGAACGGGAATGGGACTGCGAGGATCCGCAAAATCAAAAGGAATGGGCGGAGGCCACGACTGAGGCCCTCCGGGTGCTGGAAGGTAAATGGAAAATTATCATCATCTGCCAGCTTTTCGCAGCAAAGGGTGCGCTCCGCTTTTCAGATCTTGAAAAACAGATTGAGGGGATCAACCAAAAAATGCTTATCCAGCAGCTCAAGAAGTTGGAAGTAGATGGTATCGTGATGCGAAAGGTATATCCGCAGGTACCTCCTAAGGTGGAATACAGCCTTACTGTAATAGGCCATGCTCTAGGGCCATCGATTCGGGCGTTGATTGAATGGGCTGAGATGCGGCGAGCGGATGCATGAGCGCATGCGGATGAATGTTGACTGCGATACCCTTGGCAATTTGGGCTGCCAACTATTTCTATCAACGCGCACACGCGATAAACAACCCTCGAAAACCATCCGGAGCAGCGAACGCCCCCCATCAAGAGCATAATGGAAATTCGTGGTTTTTTTGGTGCTCCAGACCTAATCATGCCTCAGCTTTTTTGACAGCCACATCTCATCTCCTTGGTGCGCTTAAAGCTTCAAGTATGTAGGCGGCCTGCGATTACACCTTGCACAGATCAGCCAAGCAACGGTCGCGGTATGGACGGCAGTTACCTGCCGCCTCCCTCCCGCACAGATCCGTACGGACGGAACTAACGCACACAGCTCCTGCCTCGGGTATTCCACAGAAGATGTAGTCCCAGATCGCGCCCTGAGCTTCGTGAACATATCTCCGCTGGTGAACGAGCCTGAGGATGGATGGCGAGAAGATGCCATGAGGTTTGTTCAAGGTGAAGGTGTGACCAATCAGGGCCGTGTCCGTAGCGACAATATCGCGTCTAAAGAACATCAAGGTCTCCTGTTTAGATCCCAAGCGGAAATCACTCTTTTCAAAGCCCTCTGCCGAGCAAAAATGGCTGTGGCCCCGCTCCCAGTTTTCGTTAGGCATGGGAAACGATACAACCGCCTTGAGCCCGATTTTGTGGTGATTTTCCAAGGGCTGACATTCGTCATAGAGGTTGATGGAGACACCTACCATCACGAGACGCCCGCACAAGCAGACCAGCGTCTGATCCCTCTCACCTACGAAGGCGTCGAGGTACGTAGAGTCCAAGCTTCGCAGCTGAGCGACGATAACTCTGCAGATGCGGTAGTAAAGGATCTTCACGATTTTATGTCCCGTCGAAAAGGATCACGATGAATCCTCACCAATCTGCCGGGCAGCATCTATGGGGCATACTGGGCGATTGTCCGGTCGACGTGTGCATCGGCTAGCCGATAGATATTCGTCATTTCAACATCAAAGGCCTGAGCTATCTCTTCTAAGGTTGGAGAGTCACCCACTCGGTCAAACGTACGTCTTAGGCGGGATTTCACTTTTTCGTAGACTCTGCCAAGCACTTGGTCACTCTCCAGATACCTTCTCAAGCTAGAAAGCTTGTAAGGATCAGTAAATCTAGATGCAGCATCCTGAACCATCACCTTGTATTTCGATGTATCTATCGAAAACGCTGGGACGGTGTAGAAATGGTAGGCGCACGCCTTCCTGATGCGCTCATCGTGCTCATAACTTTCCTGCTGCAGCTCTTGATGCTCGCGGTCAGCCTCCTCCTCTGCAGCTTCGTTATCACGAATCATGCTTTCGACTTGCATCTCGGCTTTCGACGCGAATGCAAGCAGATCTAGATCGTCCTCTTGGTAGGCTACCTGCTTCAGGAAGGTCGCTATCCCCATCACCTTATATTCCAGGAAAAAATCGTAATCCGAATAGGGGTCATAATCCGAATGACGGTCGTGCTCTGTATCCTGCAGAGCCTCCAGCCGGTTCATCCACGTCTGCAAATGAGCTTTGAGCGTAGCTTTCATGAATGTCCTCTTTACTCTGAAAATCAAACCCGCTAGCAGGATCTAATCGACAACGTGCCGGTCAGTGCTGCCCGTGGAGCAGGAAATATGGGGTACAGGCGCAATCTTGTTGCCCCCCCCGCATGCGGCTGTCGCTTTGCATTGCGGATCTACCCGCAGCATGCGACAGAGCCATCGACTGGGGCAGCGCTACGCCCTAGGTACCGTCTCCCAAAATGGCCCCGAGATGTACTTGAGCATGAGCCACCAGGCGTAGACGATAGATTCTGAGTAGAACTGGTCGTCGCAAAGCAGACCATGCGCAAAGGTGTTCCTGAGATTCGGGCCATACGGGCTGCAGAACACAGCTTTGATTTCAAAAGCTACGTCATGGCCAAGCAGCTCGGTGACACCTTCGACATCCATTAGGGTGCTCAATCCATTTTCGGTAACGATGCCGTCAGCACTGGACGTCGAAGTGTTGAGACCGGCTTCCTTCATTCTGTGTCGAACGATTGCTTCCATCTGCGGTATGAGGAAATGAGCTGCCATACCAAAGTCCCCTACGAATCCCCAGTACAACCCCTTACCGATCATCTGCGCTCGATTTGGAGGAACGAAAGCAGATGCTTTGGCCAGCTCAACCATGTCGATCTCTTTGACACAGTGCGATTCTGAGATGATCGCAAGCGCCGGCAAAACTCCTCCCCTCACCGTAAGCTTGATGAAGTGCAAGTGTTCGCTGACCATCTTGGCCTGGATTGTATATTCATCCTCCTCAGTTAGTTCGCCGCCGAAGGACAGTGGAGGTCGTTTCGCAATCACTCTACCAGTCTCATCAAAGAAGACTGCCTCTGTCAGGGAGCTCAATATCCCTGTACGTAGTGACTTTAGCGCTGCCTGCCGGGATTCAGCAGGAGAGCAAAACGGGTACATATTTGCGAGATTATAAAGGGCGGTACCAAAGGACTGGCCTTCGATAAGGTGTTTGGTACGGTCAACCAAGTTTGTGATATCTGTGCGCGTTGAGAGCTTGTGCATCTGCTCCACCACGCGGGCACCGGCCTCAGCAATTCTCTTGCGCAGAACAGGCAGAACCTTGTCTACCTCGAATTCAGCTCGAAACGCTCCTGGAATAGATCGGTAGATTTGAAGAGCATTCTCTAAAGCGTTTTGCGCCACAATCGGGTGAGTTTGCTCCCCCCTAAGCTCCGCCTCTGATATCCACGTCTGAGCTACGGCGACCGTCATTTTTACAGCAAACAGGTCGCGGTTGGACAACGCAAAACCTTTGCTCGCTGTCTCGAAACACCTACGAGCGCTAAACACATCATTCTTGCTCTGGAAGCGTTGCCCGAGCTCAGCCATCATTTCAGGTAATTCTGGCACCTCGGGGTGGTCAAGCCTGTACTCAATGACCGTCTCTACCAAACCCACGGAGAATGCTAGTTCTTGGTGGATCGCCTGCTTGGTTGCGTCCATGATCATCTGAGTAAGGGTCATAAGCCGCCCCTCAGCTCCAGCCCCAATCATCTTCGCCAAGGAAAGCGCTCTTTGGAAACACTCACGACCCTCTTGGTACCAAACCTCATCATTCAGTGGAACCGTCGCATAGCAGTCAATGGCGGCCCGGGCGTGCCGAATGTGTCTGAGGCCAGGTGTAATCCAGAGTAGATCGGAGACTCTCGCCTTCAAGAGGCCGTTAGGGAGGCAGTCGACCAAGTCCTTAAAGAACACGTACTCTTCGTCGACCATGCTGGCCGGTGACATCGAATGCCGGTCACCAATGAGTAGGTAGGGCCTGAATGGCTCATTTCTGTTGCTAGTGTCCAGCATCATCATGCAGAGATCCGCCAGCAGCCACCAAACCCTCGCGGCCTCGAACTCCTGGGCCTCCGAGGCGGCCTTCGCCAGTCCCGTCAGCGCTCCGGAAAGGGCAGAATAAGTTGGCTCAATGCCGGACGTGGCACGTTCATGATCGGACTGGCTAAATGCGCCGAGACGCAATGGAGTATTTTCAGGATAGCGAGGGGCTTGCTCCGACACGACGGTCTCTCAAGGGACGATGGTAGAGCAATGTTTACGACGCGGCGTTTATAAAAGCAAAAGGTTTTGGCCTAAAGCATTGTGCGCCAGCACTCGACCGTAAGTGAATGTAAGACTCGCTTACGAACCAGCCAAGAGGGTTCGGCATATGACCCTACGAGTCAAAGCAAACGGAGCACGCAGGCCACCAGGCCGTAGACGTGAGGATGGGAGCCCGCCAGGGCCAAGTCACGCGGGGCTTGGTGCATGACAGCCGTCCCCGGAGAGGCACGCAATTAACTGTCGGTGCCCGACTTAACCTCCAAAGCCGTATTCAGTGATAGTGCTTGAGAACTAATCTCAAACACCCAATCAAAAGTCCTTCTTCTCCTCCGTCAGTTCGACGTCACCCAATGACCCCAAGTGAATTCGTCTGCAAGGTAGCTCTACAAGGAGACCTTGCTCAACAAGCATCCGAGGAACCTCCCAAAGCACTCCGGTGACTTCCCAAGCTTCTGTAACAGCAGGCACGGCTTTGGCAACGAATGCGCCAAGGTCGAAATCTTGGGTCGCTACAAACGGCCCTTCCCGGCTGTAGGCCTCAAAGATACCGGAAGCAATGGATACGACCTCGCCTTTCTTCAGGAGCATGAAGCCACCTTGATCCCAAACTCACAACAGTAGGCTGAGACATCCCCTCCCTCCTGATGAAATATCACTGCAAGATCCGAGGGGTCGGATGGTACTGCCCCTTAGTGGTACGCAAAAAATCACGCAAGCTGGCGCGGCCATTTTGACGCTGAAAAGTTGCTAACACATAGCGGCTATTCTCCGTCGTCATAACCCAGAACCGCCCCTCACGCTCAACTTTCAGAACGTCTGAAGTGCGGATCAAATGGCCATCTCCAAACCGCCCATATTGGTCTTTACGCTTGTGGGCAAAAACAACACCGATACCTGCGCGCGCCCTGATGGATACACCACATAGGTACGCGGTAACTGGTAAGTCGAAGCCCTGCTCTTGCGCTTTTATGATTCGCAAGAGGTCGAAATCTGTATGGCGCTTTCCGTGGAAATTTACGTCTATCGTGTCGAGCATCACTGTCCTCCGGCTGCGTTCTGTATGGATTTATCAGATATTGCACACGCAACCAGGCGCGTTGGTATCGTGGGAGATTGCTGGTAGTTTTCAGGCTGATCTAATCATGCTTGAGAGAAAGACGGGCCGTACGTTAGCCAGCGCTTCGATCTGAAAATCTGGTTGGTGCGAGGTGTGGTAAACCTCGCCCTCACCCACCTCTAGGACACAAACCTCAGAGCCAATTCTGTCCTCACCCACGCTTAATCTGGTCAACCGCTCCATCTGCCAACCTCCAGTCTTATTCATCCAGGACGGCGTCACAGCCATGATGTCGGTGATACCTAAATCGGAGCCCTGGCTTATCAGAATTTCTTGAAGCTGGCGCGTGTCGTCAATCATCACCGCGCACTCACTGAACCGACCTTCGTTTTCGACGCTGAGGGTCAGGTGGTACCAAGGTGTTCGGAGCAGCCTTGACACTCCACGCCAGTGGGACACGCCCTCTCCAAAAATTCCTGGGACGCCTATGAGGTCGCTGTCTAAGGTTCTGAACATGTGTCGCCTCAAGCTGCTGGAGCACGTTAGTTGCCCAGCAGAACCGGTTGGTAATCAGAAAAGGGAAAATATCGCTTCGATGGAGGAAGACTTACGATGGCCTGGCCCGAGCAACACGTAGACAGTGTTGCGTGTTTCGAATAGGTAGCCTTCTTTGAAAGCGGTGCCCATGCTTGAGCGCACCCAATGACCTGGTTCGAAACGCCGCTGCTCGTCGTGCACAACTTTGTGGGCAAACATGAAGATTGGTCGGCAGCCTGCAGCGGCTACTTTGGCTCTCTCGGCGTCGGTGACGATGGCGTCAAGGATGATCCATTCTTCGACGGCGCAGAGGGGCAGGTGTTTGTAATGTTCTCGAGCAGCGCGGAGCACATATTCAAGGGACAGTTCAGAGCCAACCAAGGCAACCCCACTTTCGCCCAGCAGCCCATCTTCGAGCCCTCTTTCCATCCGCTGCGTCCCCGCCAATAATTTCACATAAATTGACGATCAAAGCCGATAACCGCCACAACCATAACTATAGCTCTTTGCGTGGCGGTGAGCAAACGCGGCATACCGTTCGATTTTGGGGAACTTGCGATGTCGCTGCGTCATTCCTTTGCAGCATCTCTTCAGTTGCTACGGATTCGTAAAGGGCTTTCTCAAGAGAACCTCGGTGACATTGAGGGCTCCGTTTCTCAACCCTATGTGAGTAAATTGGAATTAGGTAAGAGTGCAGTCTCCCTCGACACGAGCTATCAGCTCGCTGCCGCGTTGAAGGTCGAGCCGATCACTCTCCTCGCCTTGGCGGTTGCCTCTTATGATCAAAAAACACCTAGGGAAATGCTGCTGGCAGCGCTTGAGGAACTGGATGCTTTGGAGTTGGCAGATGCGAGCCTTCCCATGGAACCAGCGGAATTAGCCCGCCATGGGACAGGTGTCGCCAGGAAGAAATGGGAGGCCGTACAGGACTTGAAGGAGCGAGGCTTCACCCAAGCTCAGGCGAAAAAGGAGCTGGGCATCCCTGAGTCGACTGTGCGTCGATTATGGCATCAGAATTTCGAGGATTAAGCTGTTGTAACAAATGCAACGGGGCATTTGGCTGGCTGAAACCCTTGCACTTAGGGACGGCACTCTCGCTAGGCCGCAGGCACAAGCATGCTTTTAGGCAGCAAGAGCAGGGTACGCCAGAAAGGGCTTGAGGAGGCTGGATCGTCTCGGAGAATCATTTTGTCGAGTACCAGTGTCCAGACCTTGTAATCTCAAGAGCTTGCCGGCCCTGTCCATTTTCTGGGAAAAAGATGGACAACTGCATTTATCTGTAAGTGATTGTTTTTCCGGAGTTTCGCATGTCCATTTAATGGTCGTCTCACGGGTGTCGATCTTCGACAAGACGATTGTGTCGATCCCGACCTGGCGCCTGATGTCCGAGTCGTTCAAGAACTGGCGCGGCATGCAGCAGTCCGGCGGGCGCCGGATCAAGCGCAGCCTGTT
>Ga0065714_10004277_pt1 | contig 13846 bp, 11 predicted proteins | sample MisRhiReplicate2_FD_59101 | JGI IMG/M metagenome (GOLD analysis project Ga0065714, IMG submission 59101) | Miscanthus rhizosphere microbial communities from Kellogg Biological Station, MSU, sample Rhizosphere Soil Replicate 2: eDNA_1 v2... | ecosystem: Host-associated > Plants > Roots >...
AAGATTGGGGAGCTCACCACTTAACCGCCGCTTTTTTTGCATCAAATGGTTACAGATATATCAAATTCAACCTGTCGCATAGCGGGGTTACCGCGCAAAATCCAAACGACGTCACTGATATGGAAGCCTTTGCTTCCAATACCATCAGTAAAGAATTATCAGATGTTAATACTGTAATCGACTACGTGTCTACCACCTTTCCATCAACATCCATTTCTTTGATAGGTCACAGCAGAGGTGGTGGGCTCGCCATCGTTCAGAGCGCAAAAGATAGCAGGATCAACAAACTAATCACCTGGTCGGCCATTTCCGATTTTTCCAGTCTCTGGAAAAAAGAGCAGGAAGCGGAATGGATTAAAACCGGAAAAATCTTTGTAGAGAATGCCCGGACCAAGGAGAAAATGCCTTTAAACAGCACTCTGCTGGATGACTTTAACCAGAACAAAGATCAATTCAACATTCTAAATGCGGCAAAACGTATAAAGATACCCTGGCTAATCTTGCATGGTGACGATGACATTAATGTCAAGTTTAGCGTTGCCCAGGACCTGGCACAAAAACAACTGAGCGCAAAAATACAGAAGATTGAAGGAGCTAATCACGTTTATGGGGCATCCCACCCTTACACATCAGATCAATTACCAAAGCATTTACAGGAAGTTGCAGAAAAAACATTAGCGTTTTTAAAAGCAAAATAATTAAGCCCCTTANTTGTGAATTAAAAAAATCTGCAGATTTCGACCCTCAGTATTTTCAACNAAACGATTATAAGCTAACATCTTACCATCAGGACTCCATATTACAGCGCTTACAGGCCTGTTTTCTTCGCTTGACCTTTCTGTTAATGGCCTCGATTTCCCTGTTGCCAATTCAGTAATATAAACAGCATTTTGTGCCACATAACTAAGGTATTCTCCATCCGGACTAAAATTCAAACCGCTTTGTATATCAAACTGATGAAAACTAATCTGCTCTACCGCTCCTCCATTAGGCGACACCGTAAAAGCATTGATAAAGCCCGATGGGTCTTTTGACAAGAAAGCAATCTTAGTGCCATCAGAACTTGACCTCAGCCAATGACGTGGTCCAAGTACACCTTCATTAGTAAAAGTGACCCTTCTTTGCTTTACACCTTCCGGAACATCTGGTCGGCTAACTACAGTCCCGGCAAGTTTCTCTCCGGGCTTTGCAATACTCAGATCAGCAGGTAAATCAACTACAAAAATCTCTGTTTTTGTCAGCCCGTTTTTGTCCCTCACATTTCCCTGAAAAGCAATTGCTCTTTCCTGCCTATTCCCATCGACTTTCTGATAGCCTTTTTCCCCAATCCAGCATTCGTCAAATGCCTTATCTATTTCGTCACTACCTGCTATCGGATTTTCAGTAACCTTAGCCACCACCACAGAAAACATTTGGCCACTATTGTTTTCTCCACCTACATCATCAGCTACCTGTACCTTTGCGGGAAACATTACCCCAACTGTTCTCAGGTCCTGAACATCCGGGTTCGTTTTACTCAATTGTTCAATAACGTAATCGTTATAAGTAAAGCTCAGCCATTGCCCATCTCCGCTCCATGAGTGAGCATGAGTTCCTCCACGCAACGCGCCCGGAGTAAATGGAGCTTTAAGGTCCCTTGCATCCATAAAAATGGGCATATCAGGATGATTAACATCAATCGCTACTCCAGTTCTGCGGGTAAAACCGTATGGATTTTGTTCATCAGCATTTCTTATTCCATGGATAAATATCACCCGATCGGCAGCAGGCGAAAAAGAGGCGGCACCAAGCCCCGGACCATACTCAGTTTGATTTTTTGTATGGTAAAGTGGTTTTATTTCTCCTGTAACCACATTCACCATCTCAACACTTCCAGTACTGGCTATTTTACTATCGTCGTTTCGGGTGTCATAAACCAGCCACTTACCATCTGCCGAGAAGCATTGATGGGTATTTAAAAAATGTCCTTTCGGATCCGTAGTTAATTGTCTCTCCTGCATTACTTTTTTTTACAAGATTAAGCTGATAATTTCCTCAAATTGTAATTGTTTTAATTTCAATTTCATCCTTTAAGGTGTCATATTTTGCTGTCAAAGTATCAATGCCTGCTTTAATCTTCGCATCAAAAATACCAATATCATTCCTTCTGGTAAAAGTAGAAATATTAAGACCTCTTTTTTGCAGATAATATTTGGATATAGTAGGGTATACATGATGCATTACATCCATGTTATCTATAAAAAACTGCTGCACTTTGTCTACTTCCAGTTTTAGGTCAATATTATTATAGTTATCACATAACCACACAATCAGTTCAGGAAAAAAGTTCCCCTGTATACAGGAAAGGCCTGCCGATCCTGCTTTTAATGAAGCTACGGCATGAGCCATATAAGCATCATACAAACCAAATTTAGCTCCTTGTGTTACAGCAATCTTAGCCTTTATCTGTTCTATATCCAGACAGGTATCTTTATGATAGGTTACCCTTCCTGTAGCTACAAATCGTCCTAGTTGCGCTGGTGAAATTAACCGTTTGTAAGGAACAGGACATTCATAAAACCCCATAGGAACCTGATCTGTAAGGTCTAATAATCTCGCCACATTGTCATCAAAGACTTCATCAGCGTCGTGCTCATCTGCGAGCAGACCAGTAATACCGATTACGGCCTCCACACCGCAGTTATAAATTTGTTTTACAAAATCAGCCTGCTGCTCGATTGGACCGCCAAAAGTTCCTGTTGCAACCACTGGGATAGCACCTTGTGTAGCTTTTACTACATGTTCAACTATTTTAAGTCTTTCCACTTTGGAAAGTTCAAACATTTCACTGGACAAACAGTTGGCAAATAGACCTGCAGCACCTGCTCCTATATATAGCTCGGATAATTTTGTTAGTCCGTCAAAATCTACTTCCCCATTATCTTTAAAGGGCGTAAGCATTACCGGAATAAATCCTTTTTCTGATTTGTTCATTATTAATCTTTTTAATATTCAAATATTACTTGTAGCCCCTTAAACCTGTGACTAACACAAAAGTATCCTGGTAAAATCGATTTTATATGGTGCATTTTTTCCAGCTTGTGTATGATATTATCAATAATTAAAAAAAGAGGAATAGAACCGGTCGTTTAAACAGAAAAGGCATTACTCACGTAATGCCTTTTCTGTTTAGGTCAGTCTCCACTCAATCGTGGATCTCGAATACCTTTAGTTAAAGTCTGCGGTTTCCTCTACCTGTTCTACTTCTTTGCGTTTATTAAATTTAGCAATAAGTGTTCCCGTTAAAAATATAGAAAGTGTGCCTACCACAATGATCATGTTGGCATGTAATGGATTTCTCAGATAACTGTATTGTTCGGGGATTAAATAAGAGAGTGACATCCATACAATAACCAAAAGGCCAATCACAGTAGCTGCAAATGCTTCCAGATTACCAGATTTTTTACTGATGATACCCAGCAGGAACAACCCTAGCATACCGCCTGCAAAAATACCCGACAGCTGCCACCAAACGTCGAGAATACTCTTCACCCCAATCATGGCAATCCCACAAACCATACCTGCAACACCAAAAACAACGGTCGAGATATGCAATAACCTTAGGTTTTGCTTATCATTAATACCTGACTTAAAATAACGTTTATAAATATCTTCAGAGAATACTGTAGCCGATGCATTCATTCCTGAACTGATGGTACTCATAGCCGCAGAAAGAATTGCCGAAACAATCAGGCCGATTAATCCTGTTGGAATCATGGTTACCATAAAATGAGGCATTACCTTATCTCCATAATCTGAAGGTTGAAGCGTAGCTGCCAAATTTTGGATGTCAACTGCTGATACCCCGGCACCTAAACGTTCCGCAGCAACCTGCAATTTAATCGGCTCTATCATTTCCGGATTCACCTGATAGTAAGCATATAAACAACTTCCAATCACGAAAAACAACAACGATGCCGGTACATAGATCCATACACAAAGCCATACTGATTTTGAAGCCTCCTTTGCTGATGAAGCTGTATGATAACGTTGTACATAATTCTGATCCATTCCAAAGTTATTGAGGTTAATAAAAAACCCATACAACATCACCACCCAAAATGTAGTCTGCGTAAAATCAGGACTAAAACTACCCAGGCTGAACTTATGATCATGCTTACCAATTTCAATAACCTTTGATATCCCACCAGGCATATTGGATACGACAAGATAAATGATGAGAATCGCACCAAGTGTTTTCAACACACCTTGTACAACTTCCGTCCAGATTACGGCTTCAATCCCTCCCATTACTGTATAAATAATGATGCAAATACCTGTTACCAGCATGATCATCTCCATACTATAGCCTGTTAGCGCTTGTAATGTTAAGGAAATACCAAAAAATATTGACCCCATACGTGCCAGTTGGGTTAGCAAAAAACAAGCTACGGCATAAGTACGCGCCCATGGTCCAAAACGCTTTTCGAGGTTTGTGTAAGCCGAAACCTCTCCTGTGTTCCTATAAAATGGAACAAAATATTTGGCTGCAACCCAGGCTGCAAGCGGCATAGAAATACTGAAGACAAATGCATTCCAATTTGAGCCAAAAGCTTTTCCAGGTACACCTAAAAAAGTATTACTACTTAAAAAAGTAGCATAAATAGACAAACCTATAGCCCAGCCAGGTATCGAACCGGAGGCCTTGGAGTATTGATCAGAATTTTTATTTCTACGGGAAAAATAAACGCCAACCATTACCATGCCCACCAGATAAGCGAGTATAATAGCCAGGTCTAATATTGGCAAATTTTTCATTATTCATTATTCGTTTATAAGGTTATTTGGTTGCTCAGGGTTTGGTTAAATAATCCCCGTTTTGCAAGTTNAATACAATATTCCAATAGTTCCTCTGCCTTTTTTANTTACATACAGAGGTGGGATACCTCAACTANGCATATTTTTTCCCTTCNTGATCCACATCACCACAGAAATGAACCTTTATCCCCATTTCTTCCAATGCGGCAGCTTTTATACGGCAGGCCCTATGTGCTGAAGCAGTATCAGTAGTATAGACAACATGTATATGGTTCGCCTGGTGACGCGCCATCATCTGATCACGACTTACTCCGCTAAGCGTAGCATGCATAATAGGCCATTCAGGCGTGGTATTCTGCCATCGTCTTTCAGTTTCCTCTTCAGGTAAAAATACTGCATCACCAACCCCTATATCGCAATGCAAAGCATTTTCCTTAATATAAATCCTGCTCCAAACTAAACTTCCAGGTTTACTGATACCTTTTAAACTTCCCCCACCAAGATGAAAAAACATAGGTGGCTGTCTTTCGCTGCTCGCTCCTGCATATCCATTGATAAAATGTGCTGGTGGTGCAGCTCCTGAAATCAGAAACAACCATACAAAATCATCAATACCATCACCACTAAAGTGTTCCCCCCAACGAATATCATGTAATGTATTTTCGCCTGGCATTCCCAGTTCTTTCCATAAATGGTAGGTCACCAAAGCATCTATACCTGCACATTCATCTACTTCGTTAAAATGTGGCAAAGCTTCCTTTGCATACAATTCCTTACCCGATTCCGAATATACAGGAGGCCTTTCCTGATTATTTAATAATCCCTCTACCAGGTCACTCGTTGCAGTGAGGTCCTTTAAGCCCTGTTGATATTGAATACCAATTGTATCACAACCAAAATCATCGGCAATACGCATCGCCGCAATGTACATCTTACATTGTTCAAGCGTTTGCTCACGAGTCAGTTCTGTCAGGCTCTCAGTCCCCCATTTAAAGGTCATTCCCTTTTGCAACAACCAATCCAACACCTGCTCCGCTTCTTCATCCTTCACCGTTCTCATTTTTGCGTATAATGCCGACTGACTTAAGCGCTCTTTGAATATTCCGGTTTTATGCAACAGATCATCTGGAACAATTGCATTGAACATCCCCATACAGCCTTCATCAAAAACACCCATAATGGCTTTGTTTTCGCGTAGCGTACGACCGAACAACCTTCCTTTTTCTTCATCCTCAGCAGGTATGTTCACCTTATCAAATGACTTAACATGATTCATATCATGTTTAATCGTGCCTGTTGCTAACCATTCCTTCAATCCTTCATTAAAAAAATCATCACTAAAATCTTCGCTCCATAAACTGCTGTAATTTACCTCAGCTTTGGTAAGCGAACCGTTAAGATTAAGCATCCCCACCAAACCAGGCCATTGTCCGCTCCAGTTAGCTACTGTTAAAATTGGCCCCTTATGCGTAGTAAGCCCTGGTAAAACATGATGTGAATATTGCCAGACACTTTCTGCTACAATAAGCGGAGCATTGGGATCTATCGTTTTAAATACCTCAATCCCCATCCTTTGAGAATCTATAAAGCCATGCTTTTTATTTTCATCATAGTCATGTGCACGTTTTACAGTCCAGCCCTGTAAAGCCAGGGCTTTCGTTAATAGCTCTTCCATTTCGGCCTGAGCAGCCCAGCAATTCAAATTCGCCGAAAGGCGTAAGTCTCCGCTACACACAAGATAAACTTGCTTTTCAGTATAAGTTGTCATCTTTTATAGGTTTAAATCACATTTGGTTATTCTTCATTTTGACAAATAATATTTCCATACTATTTTCAAAAAATCAGTGTAACACAAATATGGAGAGCATCTGAATGTAAAGCCTACGAGTTTTTGCCCACTTTATATAACATCTTATCATAAACCTCCCATTATTACTATTTAACACAGTTAACTTCAGCAATTTCCTGGAAGGAAAAGGACACAGCAGACAGGCTATTTTTCTTTCTTTTTCACCATCACACTTACCCTGTAAACCAAAAAGATACAGATTACGATAAGGATAGAAACTACAATTCCTAACGTATCATAATGCCGCAAAGGACTATTACTTGTTTCCTGAGTTACGATTAAACCTGCACAAAGCGCAGCGATGCCACCAGCCATTTGCTGCAATGAAGCATTTACACTCATAAATGCGCCTCTATCTTTGATATCAGGAACACTCATGGTAAGCGTTGTTGCAGGTATCATTCTACTCATGATCCCCATAAACAATACCATATTAATAACCACTATCTCCCATAATGGAACCGGACTAAGGTTTGTATAAATCAGAATCAAAATAATGGCAAGTATCGATCCGCCCGTGAAGACCATGAACTTATCTACTCTGTCACTTAATTTACCGATCAAAGGCATGATCACTATCGAAGCCATTCCGGTAAACATAAATACCATAGGCAACTCCTGTTGAGTGATCTTGATATTGTTGATTAAATAGGCACTTCCAAAAGGCATGAGCATAAATCCACCCACGCTCATAAAGGCAGTAGCGATAAAACCGGTTTGATAAGAGCGGTTAGACACTGCATGCCACAAATGCAGAAACGGGCTCTTATCGGATTGCAAAGCAAGATGTTTGTCGATCGGTCTCACTTTAAAAAGTATGGTAATCGCTATCATTATGGCCAATATAACAATCATCAAAAATGCCGAATGCCAGCCCCATATGTTCGCCAGATAAAGACCGATTGGGATGCCCAATACCTGACTGGCTGCAAATGCCATCTGCACAAAACCCATCACTCTACCACGTTGGTGAACGGCAAAAATATCTGTAACTATCGTCATAGATATGGCTCCAATTACCCCACCAAAAAGCCCGGTTACAATCCTGGCAACCAGCAACATCTCGTATGTGGTAGCCAATGCGCAGAACAAGGTACCTATTATAAAGCCCGTATAAAAAAACAAAAGTAGTTTTTTACGATCAAACTTATCCGCAAAACCGGCTGCTAAAATCCCGGATAGCCCGGCACTAAAAGCATAAGAAGACACAACAAGACCAAAGCCTTTCGGCGTCATCGATAAAGATTTCATCAAGTAATCGCCAAGTGGCGCCAGTACCATAAAATCAAGTACGATAGTAAATTGTAATAAGGCGAGCAAAGCAATTACCAGGATCTGATAAGGACTGAAAGGTTCGGCTATATTTTTTGTAGGTTGTTCCATTGTATTATAAATATTCAGATCTTATCAAATTATTTTTTTAGGTCAATACTTCGCAGTGGTAACCGCTGTTCATAACCAGATTAATTACCTCTTCAAGTTTCAGTGTAGGAGATACAATGCGCAATACACAGTCTATATCGTGCAGATCTACGGTCCACTCCTCTATCCGGTGTTCTTCCATGATTTTACCGATATAGCGTTTATCGCCTTCAGAGCGTATATTAGTTTTAAAAAGCAGGATGTGTTCAATGTTGATGTCCATTGTCTTATGTATTATTTTTTAAGTGCTTTGAGTACCAGGTCAAATGTTTTCCACAGTATTTCATCCGTTAAAACAAAGGGCTTTCCGCCCAGACTTTGTCCTTCATTATGAAACCTGATCAGATTATATAAGGGAGCAAAAGCTACACTCCAGTAAGTCTCGAAAGGCACAGCCTCAATCTCTCCCCTCTCAATTGAGTTCTGCATAAATTTTCCGAGAGGTCCTTTAAAGTTTTTCCCAAAAATGCCAAGAACCTTTGACTGATAGGTGGATGTGCGTAATTGCTCTATCATTTGCGCTGACAGTGGATTTTCAAACAAGCATTTTGCTCTGTTCTTCCATTGCTGTCTTAACCCATCTTCAAATGAACTCTCAGGATCAAAATTTTCCAGCATGATCGCACTTATACGCTCGACTTCCTCTATACCTATTTTTAAAATCAGATCATCCTTATCCTGATAATAGATATAAAGGGTAGCTACAGAAATCTTGCAGGCTTTGGCCAGCTTATTCATAGTAAAACCTTCAAAACCAAGATCAACCAAAAGCTCAATTGCCTTTTGCTTAACCAGTTCAACCTTATTTATATCTCTTGCCCGCATATCAGTTTTTATTGCGCAACAAATATAAGTGAATATTCATTCACTAATTATATTTATTTAGAAATAATAGTTTTCTACCTAGCATAAAGCAAAATGTTATACTTATCACATATTTAAAGATTATAGATTATTAGTAAAACTATTTCAACAAGTAGGGGTTATAAAATCAGTTTTCAATACTATAGGGGTATGAAAAGGTTTTTGTATTTGCTATTCCTGCTCTTCAGTGCGGTAAACGCCTCCTTTGCCCGGCAAGAAGCACCCAGACGCATGTTTCAGGCTTACTGGGATGACGATTATATAAATTTTTATGGGCATGGCACCGATAGGGCTTACACCAATGGAAACAAATTCGTTCTGTTTTACATCAAAAAGAAGTCTTCCAACTTTATAATTGAGCGCATCCTACCCAAGGCAGGCGACAGCAGTCTGAATATATTCGGTTTGGGCTTGTCACAAATAATTTTCACGCCCAATATGATTGTCAATCCGGATTTCCAGCCAGGTGATTATCCCTGGTCGGGAAGCTTATATGCTACCTATAGCCTTTACTCCTATAATGCGAAAGAGAACTACAATTTCCAGACTGAATTCGATCTTGGCGTGAACGGACCTGCCTCGTTGGCTCGCCAAGCCCAGGAAATAGCACACCGTCTTGTGAGTTATCAACGACCAAATGGATGGGCAAATCAATTTGGGAATAGCTTGATTCTGAATCTAAATTTCAGAGCAGAAAAACAGTTACTGTACCATAGCAATTTCCTGGAAGTGATTGGAGGTGGACAACTACAGGCAGGGACGGGAATAAACGCGGCAGCAGCATACACCCTTATCCGGATCGGAAAAATGAGCCCCTATTTTCAAGGATTAATGGCGCAATACAGTCGGCCGGAAACAGGGAGTAAAATACAGATTTATTTCGTTATCAAACCCATGGTACAATTGGTCTTGAGTAATGCGATGTTACAAGGAGGACTCAACGCGTCGCGCCCCGCTCCTATTCTGGTTCCTGGAAAAAACGGAGCTGCTCCCAGCCTTCAATACTATCCGCCGATCAACCATATCGTAGGTAGCTATGCATTTGGNCCGGTTTTGGTGCTAGACAGATTTAGCGTCTCTTCAATTCAAACCACCAGNACTCCCCTTATGAAAGGTTTGTATAGTCTCACCTGGGGAAACTTCACGTTCACTTACATTTTTTGAATCCAGTTGCCATCTTCTTTAATCAACTCAATCAAATCATCCAAAGCACGTGCAGCATTCACATTCTTCTTTACTACTTCCTTCCCCCTGTATAAAGTAATTTTATCAGGTCCAGTACCTACATACCCATAATCGGCATCGGCCATTTCGCCTGGTCCATTTACAATACAGCCCATAATACCAATCTTAATACCTTTCAAATGGTCGGTACGAGAACGGATCATTTGTGTAGTTTCCTGCAAATCGAAGAGTGTCCGACCGCAGCTAGGGCAAGATATATATTCTGTTTTAGAAATACGTGTTCGTGTAGCCTGTAAAATACCAAAGCTGGTAGAGTTAACCAGCGATAAACCAACTGATTCATCAGCATCGATCCAAATTCCATCACCAAGTCCATCAGTAAATAAAGCGCCCAGATCTGTCGCTGAAAACAACATCAAATCATCGCTTTTCACATCTTTATAAGTTCTTTTTATGATAACCGGTAATCGCAGGTTCCGTTTCATTAGTGAAATGAAAAAGCTTCTTTGCTCGGCCATTCCATGCACGGCTGAGGTCTCCAGAACCAATACCACATTGTCTTTCAGGAGCGACAAATCTTTGCTTAGTCCTTCAGTGGCGTCTATTTTAACCAGATTCAGCTGCTCGTCTGTAAGCGCTGCATTTATATATTCATCAAATGATAAAATAGGGTGACAGTTAAGCTTATCTTTTAGTGAAAGCCAGGTGCCGTAATTGTAAACCTGCTTTAAATTTCCCGGGAAAGAGAAAGAAGGTAATTGGTCTCCCAGATACACCAGGTCACAAGCCTGATCAGCGAGATTATATTTATCTAGCCCGGCACTATAGTTATAGCCTACGGCATTTAAAAAATAAGGATCTTTTAAATTTTGAGTGCTAACATTCAACATCACTACCGGATGCTCATGCCCTCCAATATGCTGCACTCCAGTGGTAAGTCTTCTGTTATATTCATAAGGAGAATAAGGCAGTTCCTTAATTGTAATCCCGGTTTCAGAATTAAGGCGTTCGATGCTTTCAAGCTCAACCGCCCTCTTCTCATATCTTAGTGCCAGTGCTTTTGCTACCGGGGCTTCAAATTCAGGATCCTCTGTTAGAGAAACTCTGATTGTATCTCCAAGCCCATCTTCCAGCAATGTTCCAATCCCAACAGCCGATTTAATACGACCATCTTCACCATCACCGGCCTCTGTAACCCCAAGATGCAAAGGGTAATTCATCCCTTCTTTCACCATAGTTTCTACAAGCAAGCGATAAGCCTGCACCATAACCTGTGTATTACTGGCTTTCATAGAAATAACCAGGTTATAATAGTTCAAGTCTTCACACATCCGGATAAACTCCATGGCCGACTCAACCATACCACGTGGTGTATCACCATAATGACTCATGATCCGATCAGATAAGGAACCATGATTGGTACCTATACGCATGGCCGTACCATATTCCTTACAAATCTTTACCAGCGGTGTAAATTTCTTATATATCCTATCCAGTTCGGCCTGATAGGCTTGCTGGGTATACTCAAAGTTTTCGAAGCGTTTCTTATCTGCATAATTACCGGGGTTTACCCTAACCTTCTCTACAATTCGCGCTGCAGCTTCTGCCGCATTTGGTGTAAAGTGAATATCAGCAACCAAGGGAACCTGATAACCACGCAGTCTTAATTCTTTTTTAATGTTGGTCAGATTTTCTGCTTCCTTCATACTTGGAGCAGTAATACGTACATATTCGCAACCCGACTCAACCATTCTTATGGTTTGCTCTACAGTAGCCAGCGTATTCATGGTATCCGTAGTAGTCATGGATTGGATTCGTATTGGGTTTAAACCACCCATAGGAACATCGCCAATACTAACCTCCCGGGTTAAAAACCTTGAATATTGTGTTAAACTGTTGCAATATCCACCTTTTAAAGTCTGCAACATACTACCCTGAACTAATGCTTCTTCCATGACATACAAAATCTGTCACAAAGATAAAGATTAAGTTTATAACTAAAATGTCAGATCAGTCTGTCTTTTACCACCAATGTTTTTGCGATCAAATCGTGTAAACATTGTTGTTTTCTGTTTAAGAATGAAGTCAGGTAACCGATAAACAGCGGGATTACCGAGAATATTTTTGATGCATTACGCAAGAATGATTTCTCCAGCGTCAGTCTCCCTCCATCCATATCCGTCACCTTAATCCTCAATAGTCTTTTACCGATTGTCGCCTGATGCGCTGAGGCTTCGGCAATACTTCCGTAAATAAACCTCCCAATAGGTATCAATGGTAACGCAGTAAAAAGAAGCACCATTCGCAGTTCTTTCCCTTCCACAAAAGCAAAAACAACCAGCAATATCACAACATAAGCACAACTTATCAGGAAATAATCTACTACGGTAGCCAGCAGGCGCTGGTCGAAAGATGCAAAATACTGAGGAGCGGCAACCTGATGTTTAAAACCAAAAAGCTCACGCAGTTCGGGGAACTCGTGAGCTTCTTTATAATCGTCCATCCCCGGCTTTCTGATAAAAGTTTCAGCCAGGATATCAAGACCTTTTAATTCATTTAACAGATATGGTCCCTGAGGTTTACCATTTATAACGACGGTATATTGAGTAGTTTCAATTGTGTTGTCCATTTAATACCTTTTCACCTCAAAATTACTCAATCCCCCGTCAAAATTGATAAATATTTTGTTTTTGGAAGTTTTGTAATTCGGTGTCTCGTAAGTATTATTATCCAATTTGATAAAACCGGTAAATTCTTTAGCTGACAATCCTGTTTTAGCTCTGATCTGACATCCTGATGTTGACGGTATGTTTATTTTCACATCGGCAATACCCGTTTTTACATTCACGTCAGCAATTGGCAGCAAACTACCTAATTTAACATCCAGCGCTGCAGCGCCGCCATCAAAGCTAAACTGCCTTACCTTGAAATCCGACAAGTCAAAATCAACTTCTCCTGCACCCATATTTACATGGATATCCCAATTAGGTTTTGTGTTCAGCCTGATATCCATACTATTACCACCTGAACTCCATTCACCTTTCCCTCGCATTTTTAAATTCAATGTAGCAACACTGTCCTTGCTCAAATTATTCTTCAAAATGAAGGTATTACCTCCACGGTCGGAAACAACTGAGATCAAACTATCCGTATGCCCTTTAAGTTCAAATGCCGTTCCACCCCCCGAGATATTGAGTACAGTCCTTTTTGCTGTCGAATCCGCACCATATGGCAAAAACAAATNCTGTTCGCCTGAGTTATCCTCATTATCATCAAAATCTCTGTGTTCAAATTCTTTTACTACAACCATCCTACGTTTACCAGGCTCTTGTCCTTTAAAGAACAACAGCACCAATGTAATAACCAGGATCGAAATAGAAACTACGCCTCCTAACTGTGATTTACTTTTATTAAAAAGAATATTTACACCGGCAATGATTAAAAATATTGGCCAGAACCGCCATACACTACTCCAGTAAAAATCAATTATATTAAAGTTCTCTAAAAGAAGTACTCCACCAATAAATAGCAGAACGATACCCCACATTATTCTGTCGACCTTCATAACTATATGTCTTTTTTTGTGTACGAATCACTGATTCCTTCATCAGAATCAGTTTTGGTATTATCCGGTTTCACATCCGGAGTAGGATTTACCGGTGTAGCAGGACTTGCCGGAGTAACCGGCTGCTCCGGTGTAAACGGATTCTGCATACCATCGGCAGGATT
>Ga0065714_10002625_pt1 | contig 13839 bp, 10 predicted proteins | sample MisRhiReplicate2_FD_59101 | JGI IMG/M metagenome (GOLD analysis project Ga0065714, IMG submission 59101) | Miscanthus rhizosphere microbial communities from Kellogg Biological Station, MSU, sample Rhizosphere Soil Replicate 2: eDNA_1 v2... | ecosystem: Host-associated > Plants > Roots >...
CTAATGGTTTTAGATTAGGAGCCTACGGTGGTGCTTTAGGATATACCTCTAATACAGATGAAGGAATTACTTACGGATTAAGAGGAGGGTATATTGGTATTGGCTTTGATGCTTTGGGTAACTATGCAAATACTATTTATGGTCCTAAAAATGGTGGCCCGGGTTTAAGACCAAACGCCGTTTCGCTTAGAGGCCCTACAAATGATACTAATCTGGCACAATCTAATGTTTTTTTAACCGGTGTTACCATTTTAAACGGTCATAATATTGTAGACATTAATACGAACACAGGTTCATTTACTGATAATGAAATTGACTATAATACAGTTATCAGCAATAGACCCGATGATAATACCTTCTACAGAAGAATTCAAATTGAAATGCAGCCCGAAGGCGGTGGTTATCATATTACAGTTCGTTGGAAAACAGACCTTAACAGTGATTTTGTTCAATTGATAGATTACACGACCTTACTGCCTCCACCGGCATTACTTTCAGTAGGTTTTGCCGCATCAACAGGCGCAGGAGTCAATATGCATGAAGTTCGTAATTTAACTTTAACAACACCAGGGAATCTTAGAATAACCAAAGAAACTGATAAGAGTTATTTACGCGCTGTTACGACATCAGGATTAAATCAAATCACCTATTACATTGATGTCATAAATGATACTGCTGCGGCTTTACTAAATGTTGATTTTACAGATACATTAACTGATGGTAACGGAACTCAAATTACACCCTCAATGTTTACCATCAATGGTATTTCGCACATTGGTTTCGATCCTGGAACGACTTTGCCAATCGATTCTGCAACAAATCAATTTACCGGAACATTGAATATGGCTGCTAATAGTACGGGACGAATTATAATTACCGGTGAATTAACGCCAGGTCAAACTCCCGCCGGAAATGTTATAACGAATGCTGCCAGTGTATCTTCGTCTGCTATAACAGATGAAGATCCGGGAAATAATACTGCGGAAGTTACTGTTCCNGTACTTGCGGAAAGCAAAGTCGTTTCAAACCCAATGGTTCGTCAAAAAGTGAAATGATAATAATTAATTCAGAAAAGAAATAAAAATGAAAACAAAGATTCTTATACTGCTATTTCTGGTTTTGATTAAAACGTCATCTGCACAAAATGCTCAAACTGTGAATGAAGGTTTACTTCATGTAAATCCTAATACACTGGTGAGTGTAGAGTGGAATTTTGACAATAAAAATACCGGTGATTATGAAAATAATGGGGAAGTAATTTTTAAAGGAAATTACAATAATGATGGTATTACGACTTTTGATTCCGCATTTCAAGGTTTTACCCGTTTTGAAGGTTTTCAGAATCAAGACATTACAGGTATAAAACCTTCTGACTTTTATAATATATTGTTTAATAATACTTCTACACAACCTGCCTTTAGGTTACACAGTGAAATTTATGTAAGCGGAGATGCGAATTTTAGTAAAGGTATTGTACAATCAGATGATTTTCAAGGAAGCATGACTTTTGAAAGAAATGCAACGCATACACATACCTCCAATACAAGCCATGTTGATGGTGAAGTAATTAAAAATGGCGATGAAGGATTTTTATATCCTATTGGTGATAAAGGATTTTTTAGGTATGCTGCCATTTCTGCTCCTGGTGATATCAATAGTAGTTTTAATGCCCATTATCTTTTAGAAAATTCTAATACTCTTTATCCACACGATAAAAAAGATGCCAACATTATTACTATTATCGATGATAAAGAATATTGGACCGTAAACAAGAATAGTAGCACAGCAGATATATTACTAACACTAAGCTGGGATGAAGCTACTACTCCTGCATCTATTATAGCATCTCCACAAGATGTTATTCACATTGTAAGATGGGATGAAACTAAACAATTATGGGTAGATGAAGGTGGTGTTGCAAATACCAGTGAAAAAACAGTTACTACAATAGCCACTGTTTCCGGTTATGGCGCTTTTACTTTGGCAAGAATAAAAACTATTGAGGATGACGATGTCATAATTTACGATGCAGTAAGTCCTAATGAGGATGATAAAAATGATTATTTCTATATCAAAAACATTACAAAATATCCTGACAACAGGGTTCAGATTTTTAATCGCTGGGGTATAAAAGTGTTTGAGACTACAAATTATGACTCGAATAGCAATGTCTTTCGCGGATTTTCGGATGGAAGAGCAACTATAAGCCCTGATCACCTGCTTCCAAACGGAACCTACTTTTATATCGTTCAGTATACAAAAACAACGGGCGGATTATCCAATACGATAAAAAAAGCAGGATATTTATATTTGAGTAGGAATTAATAAAAATTTACCCCTGAAATATACAATTGATTTTAAGTGAGAATCAACCAAAACATTAATATGCAGAAAAAACCTTTGCCCTATATGGTAAGCGAATTACTATAAATAATTTCAAATAAAAACTGAAAACAAACACCCTATAAAAGAAAAAATAAGGCATTATACATATTATGGAATTGTGTTTGAAAAATCGCTGAACCTGAAAACACAGATTTTGAAGTTTGCTCAGAAAACTCCGGAGTCTTTTTAAAATATGCTTTTAAATCCTTTATAATGTCAGGTTTTGTCTTAGATTCATCTAATAGGATGAGATTGTTTATTTCTTGCAAAAAAGTTAAACTAGCATATAACTGCTTATTGAATAAACAAACTAAAACATTTGAGCCTTTTTTTTCTAATTTTAGATATTCAATCATTTCAGATTTATCATAAACTACAAATATGGAATGATCATAATCTTTATAATCATCTTCATTTTCAATCAGAAAAGAATTTCCAGAAAAATCAAATTCATCCTTAAACTTTCTCTTAAACATTTTCAGGAAAACTCCTTTATTATCACGCACTAAAATCTTTTCTCTTCCCATAATCATTTTTATAAAATTTCTTTTTTGGATAATTACTTAAACATTAATCGTTTAAACCAACGCTTAATAATTAGGCAAAGATATTTTGATCTTAAAATAGATATAGTCCCAATAAGTCAAAAAACAATTAAATTAAGGTATTTATTAAGAATAACAGCATGTTAACCAGGCAGCTAACCTTAAACTTATACAAATCCGTACTGTTTTTTCATAAAAAACGTTTGAAAACTAAAATTTACAGACATTTAAATTCAATATATTGGAATAAAATTTAACTCATCTGTACTAGACTCAGATTATAATCTTTTATTAAACTTTCGTAATCTGAATTACGTTACTTTCTACAAAAGCGATTAATTCTTCCATATTACTATTCTTTTTTTTATTCGAAATAGAGATAATATATCCATTTTTTTCTTTTACATATAGAAGAAAAAAGTCTTTAGTTAAAATTGCTTTTTCTATTTGAGTCCATTTATGAACATACTCCCCTAACGGAGAATGGACATAAATAAATGAATTTGTAAAATTGAATTTATATTTTATTATAAATCTGTCAAATTTTAGAAGCTTTTTAATTAGCTCGAAAGTAAGTTTACTAATCGTATTGACAAATGAATACTGAAACATAAAAAAAATAATTACGAAAGTCATATTTCGTATTATCCATATAATCAAATCACCGCCATTAATCATATCAAAAAAAGAGTAAAAAAAATAAAAGAGCAAAACAAACCCAAAAAGGATTCGAACCCGTTCCTTATACAAATTTTTAAAATACATTTTATTTAGCATGCGTACTTCATCCACACTTAATCGAAACTCCAAAGAAAAATTAGAAACATTCATTGTTTAAGTACTTTAATATAACTTTTTTTATTCATTAATTTTCTTTCAAAAAAGAAAAAATAAATAATCAAAATTATAAGGCAAAATTAAAATAGAGTTAGAATATAATTTTCCCATTCCGGTCATTTGAATATTAAAATAAGACTTTTAAAAAAAGATAATAATAGCTAACGATTAAAATAAAAATTGATTTTTAGTCAGGACATCAAAATAGAAAAATTAATAAAAACCATAGATTCTATAACTAAAAATAAAGACATAAACAGCCTTTAAAAGTTTAAAAAACACCAAAAAAAGATTTTTAAAATCTAATTATTTAATTTGTTTTCAAATAGTTAAATAAACAAATCTTTTTAAATTGGATTTCAAATATTTAATTATATTTGAATTTAATCGAAACATGTCACGGTTACTTTCCTTCATTAAAAACCGTCTTAATTTAAAGAAAACTTCAGAATTAAAAACAAAAATCAGTTATAAAAAAATTAAAACAAATAGTATTATTCTACCATAAAAGAAAATCTTAGTAATGAAAATTGCCTTCCTATCAAATTTAAAATGAATCTAAAGACATCTAGCAATTTTGAACTTTATTTATCTAAATAAATCAAATTTCAAAAAAGCACATACCTTCTCAAATTAATTATTAAATAAAAATGTAAACGAAGATGAAAACAGAGAAAGAAACAATTAAAAAAAACAAAACACACAAAAAAACACTACCATATATTAAAAAGGAAGAATTTTTAAATTATAATGATAATACATGGGATTTATTCTTTCTGCTACTTTCCAACTATTATGAAATCATGGATATTGAAACAGAAGATAATTTCACAGATTCTCAGCGTACCTTAATCGCTTATAATATATTGTATGGAGAAATTACAACTGGCGGTTTTTTAGAGTTAATTAAAAACGGATACGGCAATTATATTTTTGAATCTATATTTATTGAAACATTAAAAAAATGGGGGGCTATAGAGATGGCAATTCACATCAATAAGGCTAAAGAAATTTACTTTCAGAACAAAACCGAACTTGAAATAGCCAAAACACCCGAGGATCTTTTTGATATGTATAAGCAGTATCCTGAATTCAATGTTTTAGATAATGGATTCTTTAAAATTATGAATTCAGAGTCCGATAAAATCAAACTATATATTCAACAGCACATCAATGAATTTGCTATTGTTGCTTAAAGACAAAACATAATAAAAGAAATAGCCCGCATTCAAATAATGCGGGCTAATTTATAACGATGCAGTCATAAATATTGTAAAATATAATTATTTATATAAAAAAAGATTGTCAATCTATTAAAAACAATAGTATTAATACCTCATAAATATAAAAGCAAAATTATTTTTATTAATCAAGAAATAAGGAAAGAGCTAGATTATACCCAAATTTCAATCGATGCAATTCGATAGGGTATAACATGAGTAAATTCTACTGTAACAATTTAACTGTCTCCTACTGTTATCAAAATTTTCAAATCGCGTGAAACCCAGCACAGACAATTCTTCAGAATATATCCTCATTAAGTACGCTTGGAAATGCCACTAATGATGAAATTTATGACAGTTTGCATCAGGTCTAAAAAGTTCAAAATATTATAAGTTATGGAAAATCAAAATAACACCAACCTACTAAATAATAAAACATTACGGAAATAAAATAAATTAAATTAACTTTATATATAAAAAAAATTACGTGAAAACAATTCAACATTCTTACGGTGCAGATTTAAGCTGGATTGCAGATTTTACAAATCAATTTGGAGGAAAAATAGAAGGTAATTTTATCATAATACCCGAAGAGCTACAAACGGGTACAAGGTACTTTCTTGATTGTGGAGAAGGTATAATTGCATATTACATTAATGTCGTATATAACAAAGATTTTCGTTTTATTCAAAAAAATTTAGACAATAACTTTGTTGGAATCTATTACAATCTAACAGAGGGGGAAGCAACAGTGAATAGTAATAGCATTTTATACGATGTTGGACGGTGGAGATATAATCTATCTATTATAGATGGATCACTTGAATCGGATTACAATGTTAAAAAAGGGAGCAGGACATTCGCACTTTGCATTTTTATAAAGAAAACTATGCTGGAAGAATTCCTCAAAAAAAATAATATTCACTTTCATAACATCGAAAAAATAGCAAACCCCTCTTTAAATACTATTGTAAGATTTGAGAGAATGAGTAGTGAAAGTTATCACATATTAAATGATTTGCGAAAATTAGAAGTGGGTGGCCCGGTATTTAATTTAAATTTAATTGGTACTGTACAAATGCTGCTTTCAAATTGTTTAAAAAAATTCTCCACAGAAAGGATTATTATCCAAACAGTTAACTCATCTGACTTAACCAGTATTATTGCCGTCCAAATGTTTCTAATAGAACATATTGAGGATCAATTTCCAAGTATCGTGCTTTTGGCGCAAATGGCAAATATGTCAGAATCAAAATTTAAAAATTTATTTAGAAAAGTAACCGGATTAACTCCTAATAATTTCTTTATGAGTAACAAGCTACTTAGGGCAAAAGAGCTACTTGAGAAAAAACAATTATCAATATCGCAGGTTTCAGATCAATTAAGCTTTACTAACAATTCCTACTTTGCTTCGAAATTTAAAGAACAATTTGGAATACCTCCAAAGATTTTTGTAAAACAATTATAATAATTACAGACCTAATTTTAACAAATAATTGAATTGCTTAATGAAAATATTTATTAATTATGAAAAAAATTACACACTGCTATAGTTTAACTCCAGAGTGGCAATCTGAGTTCGCAAAAAAATTAAATGCAGAATTGATTGATAATAAAATCATTAAACTTCCTGAATCAATAGGAAAAGGGCATTCATATTTTACACAGATCATACCAGGTATCTCGGTATTATTCATAGATTTTACTTTAAAAACTCCATTGAAAATAACAAGACTTAAATCTGATAAGCAATTATATATCTTCCATTTTGATTTAAGTGAACACGTCAATTTAATTAAGATTAATAATAAGGATTATGAAATTGGATCTTATGATAAGTTGGATCTTGCTATAATTGATAATGAATTAGAAAGTTCTTTTAAGCCAGCTGTCAATGAAAGAACCATTGCTATTCGCCTCCTTGTTGATAAAAAATTATTGAATGATTTTACAATAATGCATTCTAAAAAAGTAGAACCTAAACAAAAAAACAGAGGGATTAAAGATTTTTTTTATCATTATGGAAACATTGACAGCAATAGTATTTTACTAATTCAATCTATTAAGGATAAACCTATTAACAGTATCTCGTTTGAGCCGCTTCTTAAAGGAGTTTCACTAAAATTACTTGGTAATTTCTTTAATAAATTTTATGATTTAAATCCAGTAAACAATGATATTACTAAAGTTGAGCTCGAAGCTATAAACAAAACCAAAGAATACCTTCTTAATCATTTATATGGTTCATTTCCATCTGTAATATTTCTTGCTTCAATGGCAGGAATGTCAGAATCAAAATACAAGATATTATTTAGAAAATGTTTTGACAGCACACCAAACAATTTTTTTATTGCAGAAAAAATGAAACTCGCAAAAGAGCTTTTGCAAAGTGGTAAATTTACTTCATTAACTGATGTTATTTACGAATTAAATTACACCAAGTTAAGTTATTTCTCAACCAAATATTATGAAATATTTCAAATAAAACCTTCGGAAGATTTTGTTAAAAAGCATTCTTCAAAAATTTAAATAAATGACTATAAGAAAAGGCGGGATCTGAAAAGATACCCGCCTTTTTACATTGAATAACTAGTTATTCATTAATAAAAACCTATTTATTACTATTTAATTGAATTATAAATTCTGAACGCCTGTTTTGCTGATGTTCCGCTTCAGAACATTTTACTCCATTTGAACATCTGTTAATTAAACGAGTTTCTCCAAAACCTTCAGCACTCACACGCTCTTTCTCAATTCCATGTGCTACAATATAATCCATAGTAGATTTGGCCCTGTTTTTAGACAATTTCATATTAAAATCATCCTGGCCTCTACTATCTGTGTGCGAGTTAATTTTAATTGAAATGCCTGGACGAACTTTTAGCACATCGACAACCTTATTCAACTCTGCCTTAGATGATTCCCTAATTTTATAACCATTATAATCAAAATATATTGGCTTTAATTTAAGAGTCTTAGTAAAATCATCACCTTCCACTATTGGCACAGTTTCATTGTCAACAATTACTACCATTTCGTCAATAAAATCAAATGAGTATTCTCGTTTTTCTGCCGGTTTGAATGGTGCAGCCATCTGTGCGATTTCAGTAAGCCCCGTTTTTCGGTATATTAACTCATAAGCTTCAAAAGGTAACATATAAGCCAAATACTTACCCTCTTTATCTGAATAAACAGTATTTATTTTCTCCTTTTTAGCATTGTAAATGTCTACCGCGATACCTTCAATTGGTTTACCGTTAGTATATTTAAGAGTTCCATATACTAGTGGCTTTATCTCAAAGTCAAAACTGATAGGTCTGTTTTCTGTAAAACCATAGATATCATCGTTCCCATTTCTGTTTGAAGAAAAATATCCTTTTTTTGTATCATCCTGAAAAGTATAGGCAAAGTCATCCGCGTTGGTATTGACGCCATCTCCAACATTTACAACATGATATTTACCAGATTCATCTTTAATAGCGGCAAATACATCCAAGCCTCCAAGTCCCGGATGCCCATCTGAAGAAAAATACAAAATTCCCGAATCATCCATAAATGGGTATGTTTCTCTTCCTAGCGTATTAATCTCATCGTCTAATTTGGTTATATCATTCCCAATGAAACCATCTTTTTTAATACTTACTTTATATAGATCTGAGTTACCAAATTTATTATTTCGATCTGAAGCAAAGTATAACTCTGTTTCATCAGGGCTTAAAGCAGGATGTGCAGACGAAAAACCATCACCATTTAAGGGATATCCTAATTCTTTTACATTTTTCCATTCCCCATCAATATTTTCTGCTACATAAATTTTTAAAAAAGTAGTCCCTGCCTTATCAGCTCCAAGTTTTCCGTCATTATAATTATTTCGGGTAAAATACATTTTTTTACCGTCTTTTGTTATTGCCGGCGTGCTCTGGTGGTATTTTGTGTTAACCTGCCCTTTTAAAAGAACTGGGTTTTGCAATCCTCCATCTACTGTAACATCAGCAGTATATAATTTTAAAAACGATTTATCGTTCCAGCTGTGTTTGCGTTTGATAATAACACCAGTATCTTTTGCAGAAGCGTAAATTACTTTATTTTTATCTAAATACGCTGCTCCAAAATCAGAAAAGGGAGAATTAAGTTCTATTGTTTTAATATCATAACGACCAGATTGTTTTTGTAAAGCTGCCTTAAGTTTTTTTTCGCCCCAATTTTCACTTAAATCCTTTTTTCCGGTTTTTGAATAATACATTTTCATTACGGTTTCCGCTAATTTATAGTCATTACCATTACTAAGTGCTTGTGCATACCTAAAATAATACTCCGGATTAACATCATTTGTAGCGGTCACCACCTTTGAGTAACATTGTGCTGCTTCCGGATAATTTGCATTATAATAATAACAATCACCAAGCTTTGTATAAATCTCTGTCGTATTTATTCCTTTATTTATTTCTTCCTTATATAATTTAATCGCTTCTATAAAAGCAAATCTATTATAAGCCTCATTTGCTTTTTCCATTTTTTTATCCTGAGCTGTGATATTACCTACAAGTATCATAAATATTCCCAGAAACATGAAAACAGTTTGTATTTTTTTATTAATCATCTTATTTTGTATTAACCGTTATTAGAAGAATCTTGGACTTACCAATCTCGTTTTCGATTTACTTAATAAATCAAATCTTAAAAATATCTCATGAGAACCTGAATTATAATGTCCTAAATTTGTAGTATCATAATCGTATCCATACCCAACCTGAATCCCGTCAGTTATCTGAAAACCAGCTAATGCACTAACACTGGCGTTCCAGCGGTATGCTGCTCCCAAAGTAAGCTTATCATTAATTAAGAAGTTCGCAGACATATCAACTGCTACCGGGGCACCGGTCACGAATTTAGCCAATACGGCAGGTTTAAATCTTAAATATGGATTTATATCAAAAACATATCCTCCCATCAAATAGTAGTGTGCTTTAGTCGAATATACAGAAGCTGCCACATCATCATAAAACTCCGTTTTTAATAATTTAGGTATTGATATTCCGGCATACCATTTAAAGGTGTGAAAATAAACCCCTGCTCCAACATTTGGAGAAAATTGCGATTCGCTTCCCATCATATAAGGATCTTGGTATTCAGGATTTAATTTTGTATAATCAACCTCAAAATTGTCAAAACCACCAGAGATACCAAATGAAATTTTCAATTCATCTGTAGGCATAATAGTGTAGGCATAATTAACTGTAAAACCTGTGTTTTTTGTTGGTCCGATCTGATCACTTACAACGTTTAAGCCAAGACCATTTCCATGATATCCTATTGGTGTCTGAACTGAAAAATTCATTGTTTTTGGAGCTCCTTCCAGCCCGACCCATTGTGTTCTGTATAATGCCATAGCAGTTAAAACTTCTCTTGAGCCAGTATATCCAGGATTAAAAGTCATAGTATTGTACATGTATTGCGAATATTGCGATTCCTGTTGCGCTGATGCTCCGAGAATACTTAAAAACAATAATGATACTATATAAAAAAGTTTTTTCATTATTTCTATTTATTACGTTCTGTTTAATTACTGATTATTGATATACAGATAGCCTGATTGCTCTATTACTTTTTTACTATTATTGTATTTTAATATGTAGAAATATGTACCCGTCGGTAATTTTTCATTCCTATTTATTGTAGCTCTTCCGTCAGAGTACCCTCTAAACATATTATCGCTTTCATTGTATGATTTGGCATCAAAAACTTTAACTCCCCAGCGATTGTAAATCTCTACTGAGTTATCTGGATATTTATCTATCCCCGCAATATGAAAACTATCATTAATTCCGTCTCCATTAGGAGAAACGGCATTATAAACGACAAGTTTTTCATCTGTAGCATCTTCTTTAACAAGGGCCATGGTAAATATTCCGTAACCTGTTACCTGGGCTGTTAAAAGTTTTTCGTAATTAAGGGTTTGGGTCGGATCGCTCAACTCTCCTTTGCAGTTAGTCCATTTTTGCAGTGTTTCATCCCAGCGTACTATTGCTAGTTTCATACCTGCAGCTGCATTTAAAAATACGGATGGTGTTGTCTTATCGTTTAGTGTGAGGCTTAAAACTATTTTTTCATTTCCACTGTCCTGCGTTACTTTCCAGTACTCGGCATCATTTATTGCTAAAATTGTTTCCTCTTTTTGAGAATGAGGATAAAGAGTATTCGAATTTTGATAAAAATACTGTGTTGTAAAAACATTTTCCAATGCGGAAGAAGCTGCAGTAATTACCGGTCTGTAATAAAGCTGGTTACCAACCGGAAATTCAAACATTTTATCTCCTTTTTTCTGTACCTTACCATCTACAAAACTTTGATTTCCAGCATCTGTGTAGACAGCTTTCTCTTCAAAAATCATTTTACCATCATAATCTCCTGCATTGATAATTCCATTTTTAAAATCAGAATTATTGCCAACTATAATTGCCGTTTTAAGGTGAAAAGGCATTAATGATGTTACGTTATTAAAAACTATGTTCTGAAAGTCTGCTACCTGAGAGCCTGTGATTATTTGTTCCTGCTCTCCTGTAAAAAATGTCGTCCCGGAGCTTTTGTCTGTATAAGAAACTAAACCGTCATTATTATAATTTCCAAAAGCATGAACCTGGCCGTCATTAACAAAATTCCCTGTGCTTTTGTTCTCACAATCCATATATATTGATAATATGGTCTTATCGGTTACTTTTAAATCTCCCTGATTGACAAATTGAGCCTGCGCTTTTTGAAATAGTAACAAAATCATTATGATACTAAATACGCTGTTTAAAATTTTCCTATTTTTCAAGGCGGGATAAATGCATTGTAAATCTTTTATCATTTTATCTATTTTTTTAGTTTACCTAGTTAATACTTGAAAATCAACCTAAATGAAAGTGCAAAATTAAAACTGTGATTAAGAAGCTATGCCCTCTAGAAGTTATTGATATATTAGAATAAGGTTTTTAATAATTCCTTATTATGGAAACAAAAAATTCCTGCCTTATTACAATCATCTCAAATAATACATGCACTTTGTTATTAGCAGTTTCACGAAAATTATTTTATAATAATTAAATTAATTACAACCTAAATTGCAGAACACAAGTAATTTATATAAACATAAAATGAGAAGCCTTCGCTCCTCATTCTATGTTGTTTTCATTATTATAACACGTTATAAATTTTGATAAGCTTTTATAAGCCGCTTGGCATAGAAGATGCATTGCCATTAGCTAATCCTCCCAGATTAGCTGTCTGAGGAGTTAAAGTACTTACTAAAGATTTGTTAATAACTAAACAATAAATTTCCCAGGTGCCATTGACATCTCCAACTGTGCCAGAATTTCTATAATCTGCCGATAAATACCAGTTTCCCGACCACTCGTATGCATAAACATTAAATGCAGGGATGCCGGTATTATAAAGCGTTACTTCCTTATCAAAACTTGAACCTACAACCACAACTGTATACCTGTCAAGGGGAATTTTTGTATTGTACCCTTGTATCCAATCTCCATTAACATTTGATATAGTGTATTTAACATAAGAAAGTGGTTTGGCATCTGTACTTGAACTTGAACCAATCTTGTAAATTTCGCCTGTAGCATTATCTACCGCTAATTGTGATACACCAGTTGCCGGTGCGATAGCAGTAGTTTTAGCATATACTTTATTTGTTAAAGTTGAAACACCAGTTACATTAAGATTTCTAACATTATTAATATCATTATTATTCATAGCTAAATTAGTTGTTGCACTATGACTTCCTAAATTATCTCCTAAACTAGCTTTAGTTATAGTTTTCAAAACACCACTACCGTCTGCTACCAATATATTATCTGTTGCAAGACCTGACTGTAAGCCACTTATTGCAAAAGTATTACTACTTGAAGTTGTTAAAACGGAAGGTTTTGTTAAAGCTCCACCCAATTGAATATTATTCCCGGTAACTGTCAAACCATTATCTGCCGTTGTGATACTATTAGGATTGACCTGAATCTTTTTACCGTTTATAGTTGCTACCGTTTCTGTCTGTGCCATCATAAACCCACTTTGGATTAATAATAGCATATATATCATTTTTTTCATTTCATCGTTTAATTTAAAGTCTTTTTCCATTATAAGTCGATCTACTTAAAAAATTTAATTCGAAAGTCACACACTCTAACTAAAGAGTGTGTATACTCTCAAATTTTAAAATATTATTTTAAATAATCAATTGTTACATTGTCGCTTGCCATTAATATATATGATCCGTTGTTTCCAGAATTATATGTTAGGACATTTCCACTCACACTAATGGCATCTTTATCAATACGAACACCATTTATATATAATTTCACTTTAGACAGAGAAGATGGAGCTGAAGCTAATGTAAAACTAGTTTGACCAGCTATTGCTGTAAACTCATCTATAGCTTGCTGAGGAACTACCGCATTTACTACATAGGGGCTAACATCAGTTCCAGCTCCACTTATAGTAACATTTGTACCTGCATTCGTTTTGCCTCCAATGCCAGCAATACCCTGAGGACCTGTTGCTCCAGTTGCTCCGGCAGGACCTGTCAACCCAATAGGACCTTGTGGACCTGTATCTCCAGTTGCTCCGGCAGGACCTGTCAACCCAATAGGACCTTGTGGACCTGTAGCTCCAGTTGCTCCGGCAGGACCTGTCAACCCAATAGGACCTTGCGGACCTGTAGCTCCAGTTGCTCCGGCAGGACCAGTCAACCCAATAGGACCTTGTGGACCTGTAGCTCCAGTTGCTCCGGCAGGACCAGTCAACCCAATAGGACCTTGTGGACCTGTAGCTCCAGTATCTCCTTTTAATCCGGCTAT
>Ga0065714_10065026_pt1 | contig 13839 bp, 33 predicted proteins | sample MisRhiReplicate2_FD_59101 | JGI IMG/M metagenome (GOLD analysis project Ga0065714, IMG submission 59101) | Miscanthus rhizosphere microbial communities from Kellogg Biological Station, MSU, sample Rhizosphere Soil Replicate 2: eDNA_1 v2... | ecosystem: Host-associated > Plants > Roots >...
GACATCCAAAGAATCATAGGGTAGAGTCATTACTACCAACAACGAAGGGAACACCAAATGTTCAAGCGCAAAGCAGCCAAGCCCCTCCTGTCCGCAGCATTCTGCGAGTTTGTCCAGCACCTCACCGTCGAAGAGGCCGAACGCCTCACCGAACGCCGCCTGACCTCACCTCAGGCCACGCGCAACGAGTCAGTACAGGACTTCATCCTGAATCGCTCCAGCAAGATCTAGGTACAAAAATTAATAGGGACGGGGAGTTGACAAGCTCCCCGTTCCTGTTATAGAGTATCTACATAAGCAGTTCACAACTCCAAAGAGAAGAGAAGACCATGGCAAAGATCGCCACTCTCACCGAAGTCCAAGACATCAAGCTTGGCGACGTGATCGCCACGCCAACCATCGATGGCCCGCTGCACCGTAAGGTGGTACTCATCCGCCACACGCCCGGTTCCACGCGCTACGTCTTCAACCTCGAAGACAACGACTATTTCACGATGGACGCACCGGACGCAACCTACGTCATCACGGAGGATTAGTTACAAAAGTTGATAGCTCTCCCGAAAGGGGGAGCTATTGCTTTTGTCCCGCGACTCCCGTAAGCTGAATACATGAAGCCGGGCAAGCAGGGTCACCGGACGAGCCATAAAACAAAGTACAAAAGTTTATGCGCTCCGGACTGGACACGCGCCGCCAAATCATGTTAGGCTATCTATATCAGCAAGAAACAAGCCAAGGAGAACACCATGTACCTCGCACCTGAAGGTTTCTACCACAACGCAATCGGCGTCTTCAAGGTAGTAGAGAACGCTGGTTCCGGTCGCCGCTACGCCAAGAAGCTCACGAAGCACGAAGACGGCTCCCATAGCTGGGAATTCGCACAGGGTGCAGTCACCCGCCTGAAGGTGAACACGAAGCTCTCACAGGAAGCAGCGGCCCAGTTCGGCGCACTGTACGGCCAGTGCATTTGCTGCCTTCGCCAGCTTGACAATGAAGAGTCAATCGCCCTCGGAATCGGCCCGATCTGCCTCTCAAAGTACTTCTAAAGACAAGGGCTTCGGCCCTTTTCTTTTGTGCCCCCTCAAAAAACTTTTGGGGTCCTCTGGTTTCCCTGCCTCCGGAGCTTCATAGCTTGAGCCTACCAGCATCCCGCGCCATACGCAAGCCCAGCGCTGAAGCCCTGCACGCCATTCTAACGGCCTCCTGCGCCTGTACCCTCACACACACCCACACCGGCCCCGCTAGGCCCTACAACCTGCCTCACAGCCTCTCCCAGAACAGGGGAACCAGTCCCGCGCCGATGTCGTTGCACTTGCCGCACATCTTTTCGCCATCCTCGAATGTTTTCGCATGGCGCATGGCGCTGTGTTCGCCTGTCTGGCACGTTACGGCCCACTCGTGGGGCATGGTCTGCGGATCGCTGTAGGGGACGCTAGCGCCCAGCCTGTAGCCCATGGAACGCGCTGTGTCCTTCCACTTGCGCCCATGGTTCGCCATGGGACCAGCGAGCGCGTGCGCTGCCTCGTGAAGGATTATCTGATTAGCGAAGACCCAATCTGTCTCCAATAGCGCGGGGCTGAATACAAGTTCGCGCTTATTGAAATCGCAGTGCGCCCATGCGTTAGGCAACGGACGCACTGCCACGCGTGGCGTGTAGCCTCGAATGCCAAAGTTCACCATCACTGACGCCGTGCGCCGTGCGAGTGCGAGCCTTGAAATCATTTCATCCTCCTATGGATATCCTACACTGCCAGAACAACGGCGGGGACCTTATCGCGCCGCTTGTTGATCCGGCTTATGTAGATAGCCTATCACCTTTACAGGTTGTGTTCAAGTCCCCCAATCGCCAGTCCCATAACCAGCACGGCCAGCAACACAACGGCCAGCGGGAACAGTGGGGACGCCACTATGAATTTTTGCAACTCGCCCAGTCGTGCGGCCTGCACCTCGACGCGTGCAATCTTTGCAGCGCTCCAGCGCTTCCGCTCGAAGATCAGGACGTTGGGGACGCGTACCGAGTGGCCCAGTACCTTGACGAATGATTCGCGCTTGACGTTCATGTTGACTCCTAGGTTGTTTGCTTCAGTACCCTAAGCCTACCAGCTTCCAAGCTCAGATGCAACAGCAAAGGGAGCCGGTTTCCCGACTCCCTAAGCCCCTCCCGACTAGCGGATAGGTGTGAGGCTCACGAACCTGTCGAAGTCCCTCACGATGTCACTCAGGCCCTCTTGGAACCTGTCAGACTCTCCGAACACGCGGCCACCGTCCAAGTACACGCGCTGGATGATGTTGATGGTTCCATCATCCTGCTTGAGCCACACGCTCAACGGCTCCCAGTCGCTCATGTCTTCGCGTGCTGCGCTGGCCGGAACGTTCAGGATGAGTGTGTACATGTTGCGCTTCATGATTCCTCCAAGAATCTCGGGGAGCGGTTTGCTCCAATAACTAAAGACTATCATCATTCCTGCCCAGTGTCTACTCGACACGCCATATCAATTTTTGTAACACCCATAAAGTTTTCGGGGTCCTCTGGTTTCCCTGCCTCCCTCAGCTTCATGACTTCAGCCTACACGCAAAAAGGCCCGGACGCAATGTCCGGACCTTTAAACTTTTGTAACTACGCGACTTCGAGAGTCAACCACCCTTCCGGCGACTGCACGTACTTGAGGCTTCCGTCCTCCAGCATGGCGACCACGGTCTGTGTGTACGCGCCTACGTTCGCCAGCGTGTCCTTCAGGTCCGAGTACGCGACGACCTCATCCGCGACCTTCTGCGGGACACCAGCGGCGTCCTTGGTGTGCAGGAACCACGATCCGTCGCGCCACTCGTTCATGTACTTGGCAACGTTGTTCTTGCGTGACATCTTGTCCTCCTAGGACTTAGGTTTCGGTTGATCCGATATAGATAGTCTATACGAGTCCGGACCAGTTGTCTAGTCCGGACTCGTATGAAGTTTTGTAACTACGGAGTGCTTGTGAACTTGATGGTCCACGTCTTCAGTGCACCGTCGCCAGCCTCTACAAGCTCCCAGCGGTCGCAAGAGTTGACCTGTCCGTGGTCCGTGGCAACCTTGCTCAGGAACCTCTCAGCGCGGTACTCAGCTTGCAGCACATCCAGCGCGTACACGTTGCTGACTGTCGCGGCGACGATGGCGTTACCTTCGGTCTGGATGTCGGTGGCTTCGATGGTCTTGAGGTCGTTGGCGTTCATGTCTTGCTCCTAATCTTGTCGGCTTGTTCCGATATAGATAGTCTAACCTACTTGCTCACACATTGCAAGCGGGGTAGCTCCACTGATCTACAGCGCTGTAGTCGTGTGCGAAGTACTCAGCGTCGCACTCTCCAAGGTTGTGGATGGCGTGTCCAAGCTCGTGGAAGAGGATGTGAGCGCCTGTACCGTCTTCGAGGGCAGTGGGAGACACCAGCACGCTTATGGAGCCGTCAGTGAAGCGTACAGTGCATCCGCCTCCGGTGTTCTCCGGTGAGAGTTCCGAACCACAGTTGTCCGTGTCCGTGATGATGATGGTGACGTTCTTCGGGATGATGACTCCGGACGCCTCAATCTCGTTTGCTACCCAGATCTTTGAGTACTCGCCATTGCTGGCCCAGTGAGTCTCTACAACGGTCTCAGCGGCCTGCTCGACGGCCATACGGGTTTCAACCGGTGCGAACTGCACACCGCCGCCTACCAGTGCGCCTACCAGCGAGACAATGGCTGAGAACTTTGCAAACATGATTAACTCCTACGTCTTCGGCTTGTTCCGATATACATACTCTATCAGAGTACGGGGACTCTCGCAAGCCCCCGTACCCTGTGAAGTTTTGTAACTACTTGCTGCGCACCAGCCACGTGTGCGAGTTGTGAACCGTCCTCATTATGTCGTCCCAACCCATGGGGGACGCGCCAACCTCCCGAATGGTCAGCGTCGTGTGGGTCTCCGACGCAACGCCCCACATGTCGCACGGCTCCGTCTTGACGATCCTGCCTTGGTTCATGACCTCGATGCCCTTGCAGTTCGGGAGATCGATCATGTGAGCGGCCCAGTCTCCGACTTCGAGTTCGTTGGTCTTAACAGCTTTCATTGTGTCCTCCTAGGACCTCGGTTGCTTATGTAGATAGTCTATCCCACATCCTGCCCAGATACAACTCGAAACTCAATAAAGTTTTGTGACGAAACGGCTTGACTCTCGGTTCAAGGTCGCATAGACTTTAGGTATGAAGCAACCGATTGAAGCTGGGTCACCGGGGCTGCCCAAAAACTTTAGGGCCTTGGGCAAAAGGAAAGGGCCTTTCGGCCCGGTTCCCTAGTCCTCTTCTTCTTCGATGATCTCCACATCCAAGGTAGCTTCGATCTCCGAATCCTCATTGACAATCTTGAGGCTGGAGTAGTACTGCATTTCATCCGGCCCGCGCCCGGTGTATTCGGTGATTTCCAGAGTGATGGATTCCGGAGTGATGGCGAGCGCTTCAGCCGTCGTACCCTCGGGGTACCCAGCGTTGGGGTTCATCTCGTAGGTGACGCCCTCTTCGATCTTCGTGATTTCCATCATGACTTGCTCCTTAACTCCATCGGCTTGTTCCGATATATAAAGACTATCAGAGTGTGGGGACCTTCGCAAGTCCCCACACCCTATTAAGTTTTGTTACGCTTCGTCGGTGTTCGTGTTGAACGTTCCGCCGTCTTCGAGGCCTGCCGTGCAGGGGAAGAAGTGGATAGGCCACGCTCCGGAGCCTTCTGCGAGGAAATCAGAGTTGTAGTCGAGCCACAGTGCCCGCTTGGATTCTACCTCTTCTACGAAGAAGTCGTGACCTTTGATGGCCTTGGTAACGTCGCCACAGTCCGCGCGGTGAACGCTAACGTCGTGGTCGTTGTTGCCGTTGCCGTTGATGGTTACAACCTTCATGATGACTCCTTAGTCCTTCAAGCTCCCTGCTTGATAAATCAATCTTCTCACATATCCATACCGTATGCAAGTTCAAACCACTATCAATTTTTGTAACACCCAAACTATTTTGTGGGTCCTCTGGTTTCCCTGCTTGTGGGCTTCATAGTTACAGCCTACACGCAAAAGACCCGCCACACAAGGTGACGGGTCTTTAAGTTTTGTTAGCGCGTGTGAGGCTGGCTAAGCAGCGTCATGATGATGAAGTTACCGCGTCCGCCGTGGTGATCGGACTCGACGTACTCCCAGCACTCTTCGAGGCTCCAGTGCCCCACAGAGACGTTCTCGAAGTTCTCCGCTACCCATTCCCGCGCTGCCCGGTCCATGGCCTTAGGATCGAATTTGACGGGGAACTGTACGCTGATTGGTTCGTGCGACTCGAAGAGTTCGGTCTCATCGATGGCCTGCTGTGCTTCAGCCTCCGACTTGAATGCGATGCTGTGGAACGTGGGATCTTCCGTGTTGCGGATGAACCAAACGGTGATGGTTTCGGATACCTTGGTCATGACTGCCTCCTACGGCTTAGGTGATATAACAAGCATAGCCTAGGACTTACCGTTTGGCAAGTCCTAGGCTATCTAAGTTTAGAACGGGTAGTCGCCGTACATTTCTTCGTAGGCGGTGAACGGTCGGTCGATCCGTTCAATCTCAAGCTGGCCGACCAGTGCAGTCGCTTCCTGACGCCACTGGTATTCGTGGTTCTCTTCCCCAGCTTCGCGGGCGAGATCTGCCTGACGGTGAGCCTCTTCGATCTGATTCTGAAGGTCTGCGATCAGTTCAGCTTTTGTCTGCGACATTTTGTTTCCTTTGGTCTCGGCTTGTTCCGATATAACAAGCATAGCCTATCTAAGTCGCCGTTGCAACTCACATAGGCTATGAAGTTTTGTTACCGCGTGAGGGTGACGCTGTTGACCTTGCCAGCGGCGTCCGTGAAGTTGTAGCGGCCAACTGTCGGCAGTGAGGCTAGCGCGTAGTCGATGCTGGCCTCCGGTGCAGCGCTGACCTGTTCAGCGACTTCCTGCCACGTCATACCGGCGCGGATGGACTGTGAGGCCTCCTTGCCGAACTGGGATTCAGCTTCGAACGTGATCATCTGGTATCGGGGTTCAGTTGCAGTAGTCATTGTATTCTCCTAAGTGTTGAGGTTGTTTGTTGCTTACTTAGATAGTCTATAACAGAATGGCCCCGGCGTCAACCGGAGCCATCCTATTAAGTTTTGTTACTCGCTGGCGAGAATTGCCATCTTGTCGGCCACGTCTTCAGCGGACATCCACATTTCTGCCCGCTCATCGATCTGATTACCTGCCTTATCGTAGGGCAGGACGCCCATGAATCCGGCCTTTGCGCCGCGCACCATTGCGTTGCGTGATACAACCATTTTCGTCCCGTTGTCGAACGCGTACACCTGCGAGAAGTCCACCATGCTTGCAGCGAACCGCGTCATGTCCACAATGTTGTGAATGAGTTTCGTATTCATTGTCTTACTCCAATCCGTTCGGCTTGTTCCGATATACATAGACTACAGCAATAAGGCCCCTACCGTCAAGCGGTAGAGGCCTTAAAGTTTTGTAACTATGCCACCTTTACCCATGCGCTGGAATCAACATTGTCGCCGTTGATCTGGGAGGTGAAGTTTTTGATGTTGAACCGGGCCGGTGCCAGCATGTTCAGGCGGGTAGAGGTGGTGCTAGAGGTCCACCCTGCCCACGTTGCCCAGACGCCAGCGGGCGTGTAGGACACGATGGCGTTGCCGTGGTACGTCGCCACGATCTCATCGTTGCCGTTGCGCTCCAAGCGCGTGTTGTGGCCGATGCTCATCGAATCCTTGCCATCGAGAACCTTGACGGCTGCTTCGTAGGACTGGGGAGTGTGCTTGAGCTTGAGGTTCGACATTTTGTTCTCCTAGAACATTCAGCGGATTCGGTTGATCCGATATACATACTCTACAGGAGCCTGCCGTTCATTGCAACTCCAAAAGTGTATGAATATTTGTAACCGTAGGACTGGACACGCGCCTTTAGATCCGGTAGGCTGTAGTTATGAAGCGGACATGGCTGGGACACCGGAGGACCCATAAAATAACCCGCCCTGTTTTTGGGGTCCTCTCGTGACCCTGCCCCGCTCCGTTGCGGCCCTGCTTCATACCTTCAGCCTAACAAAAAAAGACCGGCCCACACAAGTGGACCGGCCCTTTATGAAGTTTTGTTACATCGACTTGGATTCTTCGATGTACTGTTCAGCTTCCGCCTTCGAGGGGAACAGGACCGCTCCGAACATGCCCGACGCGATACGGTCGCGGATGTAAGAGGCGCGGTAGGCGTCGTCGCTGCCTGTATCCACGATGACCATGTACGTGTCGAACAGGGTTTCGACAGGCTCTGAGACGACCGTCTGGCCGCTGTACAGGTAGGCCGGGATTTCCCGCATCCGGTACTTCTTGCCTGCTACAACTACGAACATGGCCCCTCCTAGGGGATTCAGGGGAACCGGTTGTTCCCTCTAATAGATACTCTACAGCACTACGGCCCCGGACGCAAGTTCCGGAGCCGTTGAACTTTTGTAACTAGCGGACGCTGATTCCGGGGACGAACACGCCGAACATGTTCAGCGGACCACCAATGAGGAAATAAATGAGTGCCAGACCAAAGCCCGCCATTGCTGCCCACATCACGCAGTAGAGCAGGAACATGAAAGCACAGAACACGGTGTACAGCGCGTTGGTGATCGGTTCCCAGAATGCATCCCGCTTGCACTGTGCGGCCCACTGGACCTTGTTGGATTCCGTCTCGCCCATGTAGCGTACTCGTGACATCTTGTTCTCCTAAGTGTTTCGGTTTGTTCCGATATAGATACTCTACAGCACTAAGGCCCCTAGCGCAAGTGCTAGAGGCCTTAGTAAGTTTTGTAACTACGCTGTAGCGTATTCCCGGTGGAACCGGTTCGCCGCCTTGTTGAAGACCTGCACGCGGGCGTTGGGGAGCACGTTGCGGGCGATCTGGTCCAGTGTTGCCAGCGGGAGCGCGGGGACTCCAGCCGTTGCCAGCGAGATGATGCGGACCATCTTTGCGCCGGTCTCAGGGTCCAGAACCTTCGTGACCGATACGCGCCGTTCGGGCTGGCCCTTGATTTCCAGCGCGTAGGGCGTCGTGGTCCATGTTGCATCTTCGTTGACGGGGGAAAGGTTGGTGATTACTGAAGCGGTCATTTTGTCCTCCTACGGACTAGTTTTGGTTGGTAATGATAGTCTAGCGTACTTGCTAGACCAATGCAAGCCCACGGTCGCGGACCGTTGCCTTGGCTTCAGCCGTTGCCGCTTCAGCCGACGTGAACCACTCGGATTTGCGTTCGATTTCGTCCCAGATGTTGGTAACGAGTACCGCCGACTTCTGGCCGCGTGTTGCGACGTAGACGCCGGAGTTCCGGCCGATGGAAGTAAGTTTGTAACCGTTTTCGAGCCATTCAAGCATTTTGTCCCCCTAGGACGTTTGGTTGTTGGTGAATCCCTTATGAGTAAAGACTATCGGGAATGGGAGCCGTTGTCAACTCCCATTCCCTATTAAGTTTTGAAACTACGAGTTGTAAGCGTATTTGGTCATCTCGTGGAAGACTTCCAGCGAAGTGTAGTGGCCGAACGTGAGGTCAGCGTCAAGGCGGAACAGTTCCGCTATGAAGTACCCCCATTCGTCATACGTGGCCGCGTACACTCCGTTGGCGTTGTACTCCGAGTTTGCGCCACGGTTGCCGGTGTTCTTCCAGCGACGGCCATCTCCGGGGACTTTGGTCCCATACCATCCAAGCTGGATTTCGAAGCCGTTCGCCCTGCTACGGCTTTTCTTCACGTCGAAGGTTTCGAACTGAACGAATCCGTCCACCGTTCCGTCGTGCTTGCACTGTTGCAACGCGGTTTCGATGTCGCGGGTAATCAGGATATCCGAGTGGAGACGCATTCTGTGTTCCTCCTAGGAACTAGTTGATCTGGTAGTAACTACGATACAGGACTTACATACTCTATGCAAGTCCTGTACCGTATTAACTTTTGTAACTAGGCGGACATTGCCAGCATGGGAGCGATAACGGCGACTTCCAACGCGCCGTCTGCCTGTACATCCCAAATGCTGTGCTCACCGCGCTTGACGGCCAACCTAACGGCCTCCGAGTAGTCCGCCGTCCAACTGATAGCGTCCACGTAGACAAGGCCTTCATGCGTCCACGTGCCAAGGTATCCGCCGACTACGGGCATGCTGGATTCGATCTGCTCACGCGTCAGGTGGTCAGCGTAGAGGTGGCCGAACGTACGACGCAAGCGCTCCAGCGTGAATTCCGATTCCGGGATGATGTGGGCGGCGATGTCTTTACCGTCCCATCCGGTGGCCGCTCCAATGAAGTAGCCATCCGTCTTTGCGGGGACCTTGAAGGTCTCCAGCGATACCGTAGTGCCGCCATTCTTGCGAGTCTCCATGTAGACCTTGCGAGTCGTTACGTCGCCGTACGTGCGAAGCTGGGACGGAACTGAAGAGTTTTCGCGGAACATGCCCATGGTGTCCTCCTAAGGACTTAGCGGAGTCGGTTGCTCCGATAGATAAAACAATACCCTATGTAAGTCCACCACGCAACTCCATTACCGTATTAAGTTTTGTGACGTTTCCGCCTTGACATCCGCCTTCAGACATGAGAGTATTTATATAGACGCAAAGACGCGTAGACATCGGCCCTGAAGCGGGGTCGGGGGGAAGGCCGACTCTGGCCTATGGCCCTACTTATTTTAGGGGTCCTCTGGTGACCCTGCTTGTCCCTTGGGGACCTCCGCTTCATACCTTCAGTCTAACGAAAAATAGCGGCCCCGTCAAGCGGAGCCGCTATTAATTTTTGTGACTATTTCTTGATGGTCAGCCGCTTTACCACCTTCAGGTTGGCGTAGCCTTGACGCTTCAGTTCGCCCAGCAAGGGCGAGTACTCCGATACGTCAGCGGGCACCGTATCGCCTACGTGAGGCTGGCAGTCGCTGTGCTGGCCCAGTTCCATGTAGCTGCCGATGAGGCCCGTACGCGGGTTGTACTGGTCCGGGAACAGGGCGATTACCGCGTTGTCGCTGGGGAACTTCCGGAAGACTACGCGCTCCGGTTCTTCCGTGAACTCTGCCCAGCCTTCCACCGTTTCGATGGCGTCAACGATGGTGGCTCGCCAGTCTCCACGTTCGGCCTGTACGTCCTTCAGGCTGTCGAGCAGGTTGGTGATGGTCTCGTGGTCAAGCTTCAGGGTCTTCGACATTTTGTCCTCCTAGGACGTTTGTTTGGCTGGTAGTAACTACTTTACACGAGTCCGATACCGTATGCAAGTCCATCCGCTATTAACTTTTGAAACACATAGGCCCCGCCGCAGCTAGACGGACGCTAGCTAAACGACGGGGCACAGATCCGGAGTTTCGTGGTCCGGCACACGCCCGGTTGATCAAGTCGGGAAAGTCTGTGTTACTGCATGATCTCCGTTACCGCCTTGAGGAAGTCCTCGACGCTGGTTACGTCTTCGAACGTCCGCGTTGCGTCTGTGTAGACGCCCTTGTCATCGCCGTAGACGATGGCCTCAACGACGTGCTCAGGGCGGAAGTAGTCACCGCTGACGCCGCTAATGATTTCGATCACCTTGGATGATCCGGTGATGGTGTAGCTGGTTTCGTGCTCCATGCCGGTGTACTGGGTCTCCAGTCCACGCTCTGCGAGTGCCGATTCGATGGTGTCGATTTCGAGTTCGATATCTACTGCAAGCATTTTGTCCTCCTAGGACTTCGGTGTAGCTGGGTTGGTAGTAACTACTTTACGGTACAGGAGCCGTGGTGTCAACTCCTGTACCGTATGAAGTTTTGTAACTAGAACTTCGTTGCCGCTATGGCAAGTGCCGCGCCTTCTTTGGCACGCCGCGCAAGCCGTGCCTTGACACGCATGATCTGGTGCGCTGTGTCCGGGGACGGGTCCGCGTTGAAGTCGGCTTCAAGGTCATTGATCCGCCGATGGAATGACGCCACGTCGGTGATGGCGCTGTCGAGCATGGATTCAATGATGGTCTTTGCTTCGGTGTCTGACATGACGGGCATGATGTCCTCCTGTGGACTTCGGTGGTTGGTAGTACCAACGATACGGTACCGGCTTGTTGGTGTCAAGCCGATACCGTATGAAAGTTTGTAACTACTTCTGTTCCTTCAGCCGCATGAGGGAGTAGAACACATCCGACAGGCGAACCAGCGCGTTGCCGACGACAGACGGGCCGTCCTTGTAACCGAACTCCGGTACCCACTGCGGACGCATCTGGGACACTCGGTGTCCGTTGTCTTCGAGACGAACCACGCGGATGACCGTAGCCGTACCACGTCCGCCCTTCTCGTACACGAGTCGATCCGTACCGGACAACAGGCCGACCTCGTGAGCCTGAAGGGTGAGCGGTGCCATCATGTTCTGGTTCTCTGAGTGCGAGTAGTTGATCATTGTGTCCTCCTAGGACGTTGGTGTGGTTGGTAGTAAAAGCATAACCCGGTACCGTACCGTATGTCAAGTCGGTACCGGATGAAGCTTTGACTAGCGGATAACGATGTACCGCTGGAGTTCTGGGAGGTAGCGCGTCTGCCGTTCGCCGGTCTCGACGTTCTGGAATTCAACGCGGTAGGTAGTTCCTTCACGGAACGGGAGAACGCACTGCGTAATCTCCCACTCGGTATTGACGTTGCCGTTACCCTGAACGACGTTGCCGACTTCAAGATCCTTGACTGCGGTGTACTGGTCCATCGTGTCCCCTTCGGTTGATCGGTTGCTGATAGATACAACAATACGGTACGGCAGTTGAGTTGTCAACTACCGCACCGTATTAATTTTTGTAACTAACGAACAGCTACGAACGTACCGCCGCCCGCATTCCAGACGCAGGATGATACCGGCACGCCACCGCTGTAGACGGCACCGCTTCCGTCGTCACAAGCGGGAAGCTGGGACGGGTAGAGGACGAGAGACGCATCTGGTGCGGGAGCCTGTGGAGCCTCCACTGGTGCCACCGGAACAGGCGCAACGGGTTCCGGTGCGGCAGGAGCTTCGGGAGCCACGCCAACCGCAGCAGGCGGTGTAGCCTTCGGCAGTTCTGGTGCTGGTGGTGGAGTCACCGGACCCTCAACCGGAGCCGTTACGGCTGGCAGTACGGGTTCGGTGTCGTTGACGGCAGCGGACGCAATGGCCGGTGCGAGGAAGATGGCTGCGGCTGCAAGGATTGCTGACGCGGTGTGGATAGCTTTCATGGAGACCTCCTGTTTAGTGGTTAACTTGATAGTACCATACTACAGGAGTGGCGGGGACCTGTCAAGCCCCCGCCCGCATCCGTTATCCGCGCTCGAATACTGCGCGGTAGGCATCGATGAACGTCTGGGAGTAGGAGCGGCAACCGAACCGGGTGAACCCTACAGCGGCGAGGTGGCTGAACGCTGCCGCGTTGTGCTCTCCGTCCTTGTCCCATCCCTGCGGTGTCGTGTGACCGTTGCGGATCTGGAACTCTGCCACGTTGCGGCCCGCTTCCTGTGCTGCCGCAATGCGTCCGTCTTCGGTGGTGAAATCGAAGGTTGCCATGGTGTTCTCCTTGGGTTGATCGGTTGGTATATACATAGCCTACATGAGTAATGGCCGGGAGTCAAACCCCACAGCCATTACAAAAGTTTACTTGTCCAGACCTTCGAGCCGGTGCTCCATGTGGGCGAACTCGTAGTGCGCCTGTTGCATGATCCTCAGGCCGAAGTCGTTGAACTTGGCCGGGGAGAACTTGGCGGTCGTTACCCGCTTGTTGTCCGGTGTGTGCATGTCCAGATGGAACATACCATCGTGGAGCCGCATGTCGATGTCCACCGGTTTGATGACCGTTGCGAAGCCTTCCCCGGTGACGAACTCACCGAACTCGACGTGCTTCACATCCGCCATGGGCAGATTTGCGAGGTACGGAACCAGACGATCCGGTGTGCAATCCACCGTAGTCGTGACGCCGTTCTTCCAGATGACTCTTACCTTGTTCATGATGCAACCGTAACAGACTGGGCGACCATTGTCCAGCCGTCGTAGCTCGGATTGCCTCGGGTGAGCATGGCCTCGATCTCGTCGGTGACGAAAGCCGCTGCACCGTGCCACAGGACGTACATCTTGGACCGTCCGTCTTCGGTGATCCAGTTGTAGACGCGCCGCTTCTTACCGGCGAACTTGACGATGTACTCCGTGGCGATCATCTTGGAGTGCTTGACGTAGGTGGCACATGGTGCGGTCTCCAGACCGTAGGCGGTAACGAGCCGCATCGGCATGTGCATCTGATCTTCGAACTTCATGGTGTCCTCCTAGGACGAGTGGTTGTTGGCGATATACATACTCTACCGTAGTTGGTCTACGGTGTCAACACACGGCGGGAAGCGGGAGTGAAGACCGGGAAGGTGGTCACCGTGTCATCGGTCTTCTCTTGGAAGGACGGGAAGAGGTTGACCTTGTGTCCGTGGTGGGTTGCAACGCTGCCGGTGAACGAGTCAACGGCTTCCTGAGCAATGGCCCGGAGAGCTTCGACCGGGATGTCACCGGTTCCCTTGATGGTAACAGCGACCGGGGTAAGGTCCGTACCGCTCTCGGTGATTACGGTTGCTTTGATGGTGAGGTCTGACATTGGGTTCTCCTTAGGTTGGTGGGCCGGTTGATAACTCTAGACTATCAGAGTTATTCCGGTACCGCAACCCAGTTGAAGACCTTGACCGTACCGTGTCGGTAGACGACCACCAGCGAATGGGAACCTTCCTCGACGCACTGCATGTTGTTGTCACCGCGTGCGATTTCGCTGAGCCGTTTCCGCTCCGCTTCCTTGTCCGCTTCCCAGTCTTCCACGGTGGCTACAACCTTACGGG
>Ga0065714_10003735_pt1 | contig 13821 bp, 15 predicted proteins | sample MisRhiReplicate2_FD_59101 | JGI IMG/M metagenome (GOLD analysis project Ga0065714, IMG submission 59101) | Miscanthus rhizosphere microbial communities from Kellogg Biological Station, MSU, sample Rhizosphere Soil Replicate 2: eDNA_1 v2... | ecosystem: Host-associated > Plants > Roots >...
CCGCTCGGGAAGTTGGAGCACGACACCACCGCCAGCTTGGCCTGCGACACACCGCCCACCGGCAGCGTCTTCGTGCGGCCGACGGGCGAGTTGTCGTTGCCTATGGCAAAACGATAGAAGTAGGTGCTGGCCGGCTGAAGGCCGGTGACGTCCACCTTGACCGTGTAGTCGCGCTCGGCCCCCGTGCTGGCGGTGCCGCGCGCGATGATGATGCCGAAGCGGTCATCGCTTGCCACTTCCCAGTCGACATTGATGGTGCCCGGCGCGAGCGCCGTCACGCGCGTCCAGATGATCACGCGGTCGGACAACGGATCGCCGCTGGCGATGCCGTGCTTGAACACCGAGCTGGAACCATCTGGCGGCCTGCCGCCGCCCACGCCGCCACCGAAGCCCCCTCCTCCGCCGTGACCGCCGCCGCCACCCCCGCACGCGGTCAGGCCGATGCCGCCGCTCGAGAACATCGCGAACAGCACGGCGCTCCGCAAGAGCGATCGTCGGGTGGTGCCTGTCAGGCCTTGCTGGGGATCGATGCCGCCGTCGTCGGCGATGGGGCTTGCCTGGTCATTCTTCTTGTCTTCAGTGCGCATGGNTGTCTCCTGGTCCGCCGACGGTGAGACGCACCGNACGCCTCAATCCCCTTTCGACGTCGGCGCCATTGAATGTGAAGAATTTCCATTTTTTCGTAGGCTTGCGCCGACGCCCGTGTCAGTCGCAAGCGCACGGCGTGCTTGCCGCAATTCTTTCGAACGGTGCAGAGGATGGCGGGCTTTTCCGCACCATCAGCGCACTGCGTTGGGCGCAATGGAAGTGGCAGTGGCAGCCGCAGACTGGCGATCCGCGCGCGCGATGCGTTGCTGCGCCCACTCGGCAACGAACAGCGCCACCGCAATGAAGACCGCACCGACAAGGCCAAGAAAATGGCTGTCGAACCACGCGAGCGCCGCGCCGCCCGCGAGCCCCGAGATCGATACGCCCACATAGACCGCCGCCGAGTTCAGCCCCAGCAGCAGCGGCGCCGCGCTCGGCGTGATGCTGATCAGCCGATGCTGCTGCGGCACAAGCAGGCCCCAGCCGCACACGCCCCAGACGATCAGCGCGGGCACGGCCGTCGCAAGCGAAGCCGAGCTCCAGGGCAGCAGCGCAAAGTCGAGCGCCAACAGCGCGACGGCCACGTTGATGATGCGGCGGCTGCCGAAGCGGTCGGTCAGTCGGCCGGCGGCCAGGTTGCCCGCCGTTGCCGCCACGCCCCAGAGCAGCAGCAGACCGGCCAGCACGCGCGCGTCGCCGCCCGTTGCGCGGTCGAAGCTCGAACCGATGTAGGTGTAGACCAAAAAGAGGCCCGCATACACCAGCCACGTGGTCAGGAGCGTGAGCAGCACGCGCGCATCGCCCAGCGGTGCCAGACGTCGCGCGAGGCTGACGGCCGGCGGGTTGGGAATGTTGGGCAGGCGCCAGGCCACGCCGACTGCCGCGATCGTGCCGACGATGGCAACGAACCACATCGTCGCGCGCCAGTCCAGCCAGCCTCCAATGAAGGTGCCCAGCGGTGCCCCCAATGCCGTCGCGCTGGACAGCCCCGCAATGACGATAGCGAGCGCGCGTCCGCGCTGCTCGGGCGGCACCAGCGAGGCACCGGTCGCGGTGGCCGTCGGGCTGAACATGGCCGCGCCAAGCCCAGCCAGCAGCCGGCTGGCCAGCACCAGCTCGATGTTCGGCGCCACCGCGGTGATCACATTGCCGACCACGAACACCGCGAGACCCGCGAGCAGCAGCCGCTTGCGCGGCCAGTGCGCGGCCGTCGCCGCGATGACCGGCGACAGCAGCGCATAGCTCAGGGCATAGAGCGTGACCATCTGCCCAGCCAATGCGATGGACACATCAAGTGAAGAAGACACCTGGCCCAGCACGCCGGCCACGACGAAGCTGTCGGTGCCGATCGCAAACATGCCGGAGGCCAGAACGAGTAGGCGTTTGTCCATGAGGAACTCCTGAGGAAGCCGGGCCTGGGACCGGGCGAGACGAAAACGAAGATAGTTGCGTGACGAAACTTGAATGTAGCCGGTTAAGTTGCGTCACGCAACTTATGAAGTTAGAATGGCCCCATGTACCGAAAGACCTTTGAGGGCATGAACTGCTCGATTGCGCGCGCGCTCGACGAGGTCGGCGAGTGGTGGAGCCTGCTCGTCGTGCGCGAGTGCACACTGGGCACCACGCGCTTCGACGACTTCCAGCGCCGCCTGGGCATTGCGCGTAATGTGCTCACGGCCCGCTTGAACAGCCTCGTCGAACACGGCGTGCTGGAGAAGGTGCTGACTGAAGGCAGCGAGCGGCGCAGCGAATACCGGCTGACCGAAAAGGGCGAGGCGCTCTACCCAGCGCTCGTTGCGTTGATGCATTGGGGCGACCAGTGGTGCGGGCACGATGCACCGCTGCAGCTCGTCGAGCACGCAAGCGGCCAGCCGGTCGAGCCGGTGGGCCTGCGCGTGGGAAAGCGCAGCCTCGGGCTGCACGACGTGCGCCTCGAAGCCGGCCCGGGCGCGACCGCAAAGACGAAGGACGTCATCGAGGTGCGCAACCGGGCCATCCTCGGCGTGGGCTGAGGTGCAGCCGGCGCACCGAATGCTTCTGCGCCGCCTACGCCAATCGGCGCCTCGTCAGTCGCATTCTTGAAAGCGCTTGCACTCCGGAGTGACGCGGATCGACGTCAACGTGTTCTCGCCGTCGATGTGCTTCGCGGTGAACCTCACCCATGAGCCCTCGGCGATACCTTCCAGAAGTGTGCGGTCCCTCACCCTGAAGGCCTGGACCGTAAAGGGAAGCTTCGCCCTCGGGATCAACTTCAGCCGAACGTAAAGCTTGCCGTCTGGCTCCTCCTTGAAGGAGGTAAGGCGCGCGTAGGTGGTCACCGGCTTCACGGCCTCGACGGCCCCTTCGACAACCTTCGGTTCAGCCGAGTGAGCAGGCGCCGCCATCGCCATGGCAAGGCTCGACACGATCAGGAGAACGAAGCGCAGCATAGGGATCGATGAAGTGAAGCTGTCTCCGATTCTGCCAACTACCCGCGCCGACCCACTTCGCCAGCGTGAGGCGGAAGTTGAAAGCGGTGCAGCTCCTTCCAGCGACCCGTCGAATTTTCGAGCAGCACGACCGAGCTGCACTCCGCCTTGATCGGACCGGATGCGCCAAGGCGAAGCCTCAACTCGGCCTCGGCCTCATCGGCTTCAGATGCACTGCCGTGCGCCACCGTAAGGTGCGGAACGATCTCTTGGTGCTCGCTCCCATACGGCGGGAAATCCGGAAACGCTTCCACCAATGCCATAGTCATTTCGACGAACGGTGCCGAAGGTTCGGGCGAGAGATAGGCCGTCGTCGGGAACCGAGCGACTTTCACGAGCGAGAACGAGAACGCGGCAACTTTCGCAAGCGCGTGCTGCGTCCCGTCGAGAACTTCGGGTGCGATGTGCCGCGGGTCCATGAAGGGAACCAGCAACGTGATGTGCGCCGGCACACCGAGTTGGGCAGTCGCATCGAACCGCTGGCGCAGTTCGGCGACAAGGGATTCAGCGGCGGGCACCTGGACAACCAATGCGGATATGGGCATGAGCGGGATGATATTCATCGCCGAGCGTCAGGACCTGCTTCACCACCCACGACTCGATCCTGGCTCCCTGGAGCGACATCAACTCATCCATAAGGGCCAATGCTCTTGACAGGGCCGTTCTATGCCAACCGGCCAGGTACACCGAAGAGTTACTTAAGGCTACATTCAGAAAACCAAAAAGGGGCCGGCTTTTTTTGACTGCGTCAGATGCCGGCAATCGGAGGAATGAATGCCGCTCCTGTTCCTGATGAGATTGCAGCACACGCCGCTGCCGGTCCGTGTCGTCCAGCCCAAGGAGATCCGCAATGTCTCGGTGCTGGTTGCCACAGGGTTGATCGAAGCCGAGATCTCCCCTCTCAAGCCGACCGACCCGTATGCCGCATCGCGCATGGCGACGGTGATGCGCATCACCGAGGAGGGCTTGGCCGAGATCGCGAAGATGGGCGACCTTCCCAAGTTCGCGAAAACCTCGATGCGATTTGCGCGGGGATCGCGGTTGATGTCGTGAGCTTCCGCGTGCGCCGCGTCGCTATCGAACGGTGCGGCCCGGCGTCCGCTCATCAGTCTGGAGCACGTGAGCCGACGATCTCGAAAACGTCGCCGTTGGTGGGCGTTGCGTTTTCGTGATAGATGTCATAGAGGTACTGCGCAAGCTCTGCGCCAGTGACATCGGACGGAATCGCAAGCTGTACCTTCCGGCGCTTTCCGTCCGGCCCCATCAAGTAGCTCTGCCACCGATCGTCGGTCATCTCGATGGCCATGATCTGGCCGAACACGTTGAACAAATGGCGCATGCCTGATCTCCTTGTACGCCATCAAAGCATAATCTCGCCCTTTTTCCTTGGAGATCCATTGGAATTCGAGATCGCGCAATCCACACCCACTGCAGCCAGCGTGGCCATGCTCGTGCAGGCGCACTACAACCTGGGGGAAGTGGTCGAGAGCGAATTCCTGCGGCGCAGCTTCAACCAGGTCTACGGGCTGGGCTTTTCCAGCGGACAACGGGTGGTCGCGCGCCTCTGCGCCGAACGTCCGCGCGGCGGCCCCAATGCGTTGTTCGAGGCCGCTGCGCTGGAACATTGGGCACGCCGCGGATGCCGCGTCGCTCGTTGCGTGCCGTCGGCAAGCGGCGAGATCGCCATACAGGTCCCGTTGCCCGAAGGCCTTCGGGCGCTGATGCTTTTCGAACATCTGGATGGCGAGGCCACGAGCGATTCGGCCGAGGACATCGAGGCCCTGGCACGTGGCCTGGCCGCGCTGCACACGGCCGGCGAAAGTTTCCAAGGACTGGACAGCATCTATCGCCTGGATCTGGACTATCTGCTGGTGAAGCCGCTGCAGGGCCTGCTGCGCGCCCCCACCATGACCTCCGAACTGCGTGCGCAGTTCGAGCAACTGGGCCAGCACCTGCATGACGACATCATTGCGCTGGGCGAGCTCAGCCGGGTCCTGTGCCACGGCGATGTGCATGGCAGCAACAACTTCGTCGTTTCCGGTGCAAGGGGCCAGCGTGAGGCGGTGTTCTTCGACTTCGACGAGGTAGGCCCCGGCTACCTTGCTTACGAATTGGCGGTGTATCCATGGAGCCTCTACCCGCGTGCACCCGAGGTCGCGCCGAGCGACAAGGTGAAGACGCAGTGGCGGCGCTTCATTTCCGCCTACCGCGAGGCGCGACCCGTCGCCGACGCCGACCTTGCCGCCATCGCGCGCTTCATGGCGGTGCGGCAGTTCTGGCTGCTGGGAGAGTACGCCGGGCGTGTGCCCGTGTGGGGCTCCCAGGCCATTTCGACCGACTACCTGCGACGGCAGGTCAGCATGCTTCGCGCTTGGGAAACGCTGGAGCTGCCGCTGTAGGTCTGCTTCGAGCCACAGTTGCACGCGCCATCCATGGGTTGAATGAAGGAACGTGAAACGTACTGTGTGGATTCCTTGCGCCGATACAGAGGCATACGTGATGTGCATCCAACAGGCTGCACGCGCCTGAAGATCCGGACATCGATCAAGCGCATCAAGGAAACACAGTGACATCCCTCTTCAGACCTCTTGCCATCGCCGCGGCAGGCATTGTTTTCGGCGCCTCCGCCTGGGCGCAAGCTGCCACCGACATCGGCCGCCCGGCGGCGGTCATTCCGCTGGCATCGGAGGCGCCGGCCAAGCTCGTCGTGTATCCACCGCTGGCCGAACCCCTGGCGCGCGGCGTGGTCATCGTGCAGTACCGGACCGAGAACCTGCGCATCATCCCGGTGTTCGGCAAGGCCGCCGTCGATGTCTCGCCGCGGGTCGGCCACTTGCACGTGACTGTCGATGACCGACCCGGCACCTGGGCCCACACGAGCGGCGATCCGATCATCGTCGTCGGATTGAAGCCTGGCTTGCACAAGATGCTGATCGAGCTTGCCGATCCCGGCCACAAGATCCTGGGCAGTGAAACAGTCTCGGTGAGTGTTCCGGAGCCAAAGGCTTCCTCGGAATCCCACGCGCACTGACCAACAATCGGGCGGCCGACTGCCGGCCTACTCGATCGTGACCTTGCCGTCTTTCACGAGCTTGGCGAACTTGGTGGTCTCTTCGCGGATGCGGGCCGCCATGTCGGCCGGGCTGTCGCCGATCGCATCGGCGCCAATCGCGCGCATCCGCTCTCCGAAGTCGGGCGACTTGATGATCTTGACCATCTCGGCGTTGAGCTTCGCAACGACTTCCTTCGGCGTGCCCGCAGGCGCCAGCACGCCGAACCAGGTTCCGATGTCGAAGCCCTTGAGCCCGGCCTCTTCGAGCGTTGGCACATCTGGCAGAACGGNGGAGCGCTTGGCCGTTGTCACAGCCAGCGCGCGCANCTTTCCGCCNTTGATGTGCTGCAGCACGGGCGTGATGGTGTCGAAGGACATGGCCACCTGNCCGCCGAGCAGGTCGGTGGTGAGCGGGCCGCTGCCCTTGTAGGGCACATGCAGCAGACTGACGCCGGTGCTGGCCTGGAACTGCGTGCCGATCAGATGCTGCGCCGTGCCGTTGCCGTTGGAGCCGTAGGCCAGCTCCTTGGGCGACGACTTGGCGAGCGCGATCAACTCGGCGACCGACTTGGCCGGCGTGAACGATGCGTTGACCACCAGCACATTCGGCACCATCGCCACCGTGGTGATCGGCGCCAGGTCCTTCTGGAAGTCGTACGGAAGCTTCTTGTAGACGCTGGTCGCAATGGTGTGGTGCACCGCGCCCATCAGCAGCGTGTGGCCGTCCGGCTTGGCCTTGGCAACGTAGTCGGCGCCTAGCGTGGCGCCTGCGCCCGGCTTGCTTTCCACGATCACGGGCTGGCCCAGGCTCTTGGACAACGCGTCGGCCAGCGCGCGGGCCAGCACGTCGGTGGTGCCCCCCGATGGAAACGGCACGACCAGACTGATCGGCTTGGGCGGCCACTTCTCCTGCGCGGCGGCCCAGGGCGCGATGCAAAGGCCGAGCGCTGCAATGGCGGTGGCCGCGAGGGCGCGGCGCCCGATGGCGGATTGTCGGGTCGTCATGATGTGTGTTGTCTCCAGGTTGACGGTCTGCGCCGTACCTCTTGCGGGCTTGTATGTGAATCTCTAGGCGGCGTGGCGCTGCCGCTCGGCCGACGCGAGCTGCGTGCACACGGCCTGCGTGACCTGTGCGGTGGTGGCGCTGCCGCCCAGGTCCCGCGTGTGGAGCGCCGGGTCGGCGGTCACGGCCTCCACGGCCTTCATGACGCGCCGTGCGGCCTCGGCCTCGCCCAAGTGCTCCAGCAGCATCACCACCGACCAGAAGGTGCCGACCGGATTGGCCAGGCCCTTGCCCATGATGTCGAAGGCCGAGCCGTGGATCGGCTCGAACATCGAGGGGTAGCGGCGCTCGGGGTCGATGTTGCCGGTCGGTGCGATGCCCAGGCTGCCCGCGAGTGCGGCGGCCAGGTCGCTGAGGATGTCCGCATGCAGGTTGGTGGCCACGATGGTGTCGAGCGACGCCGGGCGGTTGATCATCCGCGCGGTCGATGCGTCGACCAGTTCCTTGTCCCATGCGACGTCCGGAAACTCCTTGGAGATCTGCAGCGCGATCTCGTCCCACATCACCATGGCATGGCGCTGCGCATTGCTCTTGGTGATGACGGTCAGGAGCTTGCGGGGCCGCGACTGCGCCAGCTTGAAGGCGAAGCGCATGATGCGTTCCACGCCGGCGCGCGTCATCATCGACACGTCGGTCGCGGCTTCGATCGGATGGCCCTGGTGCACGCGGCCGCCGACACCGGCGTACTCGCCTTCGGAGTTCTCGCGCACGATCACCCAGTTGAGGTCGTCCGGTCCGCAGCGTTTTAGCGGCCCGTCGATGCCGGGGAGGATGCGCGTCGGACGCACGTTGGCGTACTGGTCGAAGCCCTGGCAGATCTTCAGGCGCAAGCCCCACAGCGTGATGTGATCGGGAATGTGCGGATCGCCCGCCGACCCGAACAGGATCGCGTCTTTGTCGCGCAGCGCGTCGAGGCCGTCGTTGGGCATCATCACGCCGTGCTTGCGGAAATAGTCGCCGCCCCAATCGAAGTTCTCGAACTCGAACTTGAAGCTGCTGCCGGCCGAGGCCAGCGCTTCCAGCACCTCTTGGCCTGCGGGCACCACTTCCTTGCCAATGCCGTCTCCGGGGATGGTTGCGATCTTGTACGTCTTCATTTGCGGCTGCGTCCTGTGATGGGGTTGAGCCAATTCTGTCGGTTGCAACCCGTGGCACCGCACGGGTAAAGTGAATCCATCTTTAACCGCAAGTCAACAATCAGATCGACCATGAGCCACGGCATCCAGCCTTCGGAACTGGGCTTCTTCGTGCAGATTGCCACCAGCGGCAGCCTGAGCGCCGCGGCGCGCAATCTGGGTGTGTCCACACCCGCCGTGAGCAAGCGCCTGTCGCAAATGGAGCAGCGCCTGCGCATGCCGCTGGTCAACCGCACCACGCGCCGTATGAGCCTGACGCCAGAGGGCGAGGTGTTCCTGGAGCATGCGCGGCGCATCCTCGGGGAGCTCGACGACCTCGACCAACTGCTGGCCAAAGGCCGGGGATCTCCGAAAGGCCTGCTGCGCGTGAATGCAACCCTGGGCTTCGGCCGCATGCATGTGGCGCCGGTGATTTCGCGCTACAGCCGCCTGTGCCCCGACGTCGAGGTGCAGCTGCAGCTGTCGGCCGATCCGCCGCCGCTCACCGACGATGCCTTCGATGTCTGCGTGCGCTTCGGCGAGCCGCCGGACGCCAGGGTGATCGCCAAGCGCCTGGCGCCGAACCGGCGGCTGCTGTGCGCCTCGCCCAAGTACCTGGCCCAGCGCGGCATGCCGGTGGTGCCAACCGACCTGGCACGCCACGACTGCATCGGCATCCGCCAGGGCAACGACGCCTACGGCGTCTGGCGGCTGTCGAGCGGAAAGGGCCGCAAGGAACACACCGAGGCCGTCAAGGTGCGCGGCGCGCTCACCACCAACGACGGAGAGATCGCGGTGCGCTGGGCACTCGATGGACACGGCATCGTGATGCGCGCGGAGTGGGACATCCAACGCTATTTGGCGAGCGGCCGCCTGGTGCAGGTGCTGCCGCAGTACCGCACGCCGAGCGCCGACATCCATGCCGTCTATGCGCAGCGGCACCAGCTCTCGTCGCGCATCCGGGTGTTCGTTGATTGCCTGTCGGAGGCTTTTGCACGGCTCGGTGCCGGCAGTGGAGCGAACTGAGGTCGAATGGATTCAGGTTGACCACTGCACGCTTCCTCGACGAGCATTGACGGTGGCGTCGCACGATGATGCTGGTCGGCACGGTTCGCGGTGCCGGCACTTCCAAGGACCCGGAGACAAACAATGAATAACAAACTGGCAGCCCCGGTGCAAGCCTTGCGCTGGCGCATCGCAATCATGGCGGCGGCACTGCTGGCAGGCCTTGCCGGCTGTGCGCAGATGATGCCTGCTTCGGGCGCCCCACCCGCGGTGGTCGAGCAGCTTCTCGTGCGCGAGCGCCAGCCCGCTTTTGGAGGCACTGCTTTCGGCAATGCCGGCCTTTACGAGCGCGTGGTCGCGCAGGCTCAGGTGGCGCTCGATCCGGCGCATCCGGCCAACCGCGGCATCGTCGACGCGGGGGCGGCCGCATCGGCAGACGGCAAGGTCCGCTACAAGGCCGACGTCGTCATCCTGCGGCCGCGCGACAGCGCGAGGGCATCGGGAACATGGGTGGTCGAAGTCGCGAACCGCGGCCGCAAGCTGATGCTCGAGATCGTCAACGGCGGCAGCCTCCAGGCCGACCGCGCCGATGAAGCCGGAACGGGCTGGCTCATGCGCCAGGGCCACACGCTGCTGTGGGTCGGCTGGCAAGGCGATATTCCGGCGGACCCCACCGGCAAGACCGTCGGCATGGTGCTGCCGATCGCGATGCAAGGCGGTCAACCGATCACCGGCACCGCGTTCGAAGAGATCGTGTTCGATGCGCCCGGTCCGCGCGGCACCCTGCCCTTGAGCTACCCGGCTGCCTCGCTCGATCCGTCCTTGGGCGAACTGAGCGTGCGTGCACGGCCGGAAGCTGCGCCCACCCTGATCGGTGCCGCGCAGTGGCGCTACAAGGATGCGAACGCGATCGAATTCGAACGCCCCGCCGGCTTCGATGCCGGCGCGATCTACCAGTTCAGGTACACGGCACGCGACCCGCGCCCGATGGGCCTGGGCATGGCGTCGCTGCGCGACGTCGTGTCGCACCTGAAGACCGGCCTGCCCGATGCGAGCGGCCAACCAAGCCCGCTGGCCGACCTGAAGCCCAGGGCCACGGTGGCAATCGGCATCTCGCAATCGGGTCGCTTCCTGCGCGACTGGGTGTGGCAAGGCTTCAATGCCGGCCCGGGTGGCCAGCGCGTGTTCGACGGCATGGTCGCCACCATCGCCGGCTCGCGCAAGACCTACACCAACGTGCGCTGGGCCCAGCCCGGCCGCTACTCGCGCCAGCACGAGGACCACTTCTTCTACGGCGACCAATTTCCGTTCAGCTATGCAACCACGACCGATCCGCTGAGCGGCCGGCAAGGCGGGCTGCTCGCGCGCTGCGCTGCCGACCGGACGTGCCCCAAGGTCTTTCAGCTCGACAGCGGCCTCGAGTACTGGCAGGGCCGCGCCGCACTGGTCGTCACCGACGGCGCCGGCCGCGACATCGCACTGCCGGGCGACGTGCGCGTGTACCTGATGTCGTCGACGCAGCACGTCACAGCGCGCAACGCGACCTCACCCATCTGCGAGACGCCCATCAACCCGGCGCAGCAGCAACCGGTGTACCGCGCACTGCTCACGCGCATGATCGAGTGGGCGCGCGACGGCAAGGCCCCGCCGGACAGCCGCCACCCGACGGTGCGCGATGGCACGTTGGTTCCGGCGACTGCCGCGGCGATGCGCTTTCCCGATCTGTCGCCGCTCGGCATGACGCTGCCGGCGCCCAACCTTCTGACGGTGAACGATGACAGCGTGGTGCCTGCAAGGCCCGACGCCATGCGCGCGTACACGGTGCTCGTTCCCAAGACCGATGCCGACGGCAACGACTTGGCCGGCATCCGCCTGCCCGACGTGGCCGTTCCGCTGGCCACCTACACCGGCTGGAATCGGCGAAAGGCCGGTTTCGCGCCGGGCCAGTTGTGCGGCCTCGACGGCAGCTACCTGCCCTTCTCGGCGACCGCCACCGAAGCCGCCGCCAAGCGCGACCCCCGGCTCCCGATTGCGGAACGGTACCCGAGCCGCGAGGCCTACCTGGCGAAAGTAAAAAGCGCGGTGCAGCGTCTGCAGGCGGAGGGCCTGATGCTCGACGAAGACGCCACACGCTGGATGGACAACGCGGCCAAGGATGGACGGATTGCGGTCCTGCCCTAGACTTTTTTCTTCGATGTCCTATGACTTGGAGGTCCTATGAATTACCAAGGTAGCTGCCATTGCGGCCGAATTGCCTTCGAAGTCGAAGGTGACATCCAAGGTGCGATGGCATGCAATTGCTCGATGTGCCAGCGCAGGGGATCGCTGCTGTGGTTCGTGCCGCACGATCGCCTCACGCTGAAGACGCCGCCCGAGGACATGAGCACGTACATGTTCAACAAGCATGTGATCTCGCATCGCTTCTGCGCCGTCTGCGGCATTCACACCTTCGGCGAGGGCACCGATCCGAAGGGCAACAAGACGGCGGCCATCAACATCCGCTGCCTCGAGGGCATTGATCTCGACGCGGTGCCGGTGCAGCATTTCGACGGGCGCTCGAAGTAAGTCCGAGGTCCTGTCACCCCCAACCTAGGAGAACCAGGATGACCAGTAAGAACACGATCTGTCTTTGGTACGACGGCACCGCGCTGGATGCCGCGAAGTTCTACGCCGACATATTCCCCGACAGCGCGGTGGGCGCTGTCCATCGCGCCCCCGGCGACTACCCCGCCGGCAAAGAGGGCGACATCCTGACGGTCGAGTTCACGGTCATGGGCATTCCGTGTCTCGGCCTGAATGGCGGCCCGGCGTTCAAGCACAACGAGGCTTTTTCATTCCAGGTTGCGACCGACAACCAGTCCGAGACGGACCGCCTGTGGGACGCGATCATCAAAAACGGCGGCCAGGAAAGCGCCTGCGGCTGGTGCAAGGACAAGTGGGGACTGTCCTGGCAGATCACGCCGCGGGCGCTGATAGAGGCAATCGCAGACCCTGATCCCGCAGCGGCCAAGCGCGCGTTCGAAGCCATGATGGAGATGACAAAGATCGACATCGCAAAGATCGAGGCGGCTCGGCGCGGCTGAAACCCAGCTCGCATCAAAAAGCGCTGTACATGCGCTGAAAATATCGTATGATACACATCATGCGAACCGCAAAACACAACGCCAGGACAGCCGCCAAGGAGGCCTCGCACGAGCGCATCGTGTCAGCGGCTGCCCGTGCGATCCGTCGCAGTGGCTACGACGGCACCGGTGTGGCCGACATCATGAAGGAGGCCGGCCTGACCCACGGCGCCTTCTATGCCCACTTTCCGTCCCGCGAGGCCATGCTGGCCGAAGCAGCGGCCCGGGCTTGCGCCGAAACAGCCGCCGCGACCGCCGGCGTGGTTTCCCGCGTGCCGGCGGAGCAGGCCTTGAGCTCCATGCTGCGTACCTACCTGTCGCCCGAGCACCTGGCGCAGGTGGAGCTGGGCTGCCCCCTGGCCGCGCTGGGATCGGAGACGCCCCGCCAAGCGGCGGAAGTACGCCGCGTGACCACGCGGCACATCAAGGAAATGATCGATTTCGTCGCCCGGCAATCGCCGGACTGGGGTCAGCCTGCTGCCCACGAACGAGCGCTCGTGACCGTCGCCACCATGGTGGGGACGCTGATGTTGGCGCGCGCGGTCGACGAACCCGCACTGTCGGCCAGCCTGTGCGAGGCGGCGCTGAAGCACCTGCCCCCGCGTTGAAGCCAGGTCGTGAAGCAGTGCCATTTTTTTCGCCCCTAAATATGATGATCATCATGCGACAAAGAAAACTGGCGATATCAAACCGCCTACTCCGATCCGCTCGCAAACCCGTGTAAGCCCCAACAAGGAAAGAAATGAAAGCGCTCACCTTCAAACGCTACGGCAAGTCGCCCGAGATCGGCTTCACCGACGTTCCCCGTCCCACGCTGAAGCCCGACGAAATGCTGGTGCAGGTCCACGCAGCGGGCGTGAACCCCATCGACAACATGATTCCGACAGGGCTCTTCAAAGCCGTCGTGAAGTTCGAGTTTCCAGCCACGCTGGGCAGCGATCTGGCCGGTGTGGTGACCGAGGTCGGCAGCCGCGTGACCCGCTTCAAACCAGGCGATGCGGTCTTTGCCAGCATCTTCGACCTGGGCACGGGCTCGATCGCCGAGTTCGCGGTGGTACCGGAGCGCGCTGCCGCGCTGAAGCCGGCCAACCTGGACTTCGTGCAAGCCGCATCGATCCCGATGGTCGGGCTCACCTCGTGGCAAGCGCTGAAGGAACGCCTGAAGCTTCAAGCCGGCCAGAAGGTGTTCATCCCGGCGGGCTCCGGCGGCATTGGCACCTTTGCGATCCAGCTGGCCAAGCACCTGGGCGCCAAGGTGGGAACGACCACCAGCACGGGCAATGTCGAACTGGTGCGCAGCCTCGGCGCGGACGAGATCGTCGACTACAAGAAGCAGGAATTCGAGAACGTGCTGCGCGGCTACGACGCGGTGCTTGGTACGGTCAGAGGTGATGCGATGGAGAAATCT
>Ga0065714_10000061_pt1 | contig 13817 bp, 16 predicted proteins | sample MisRhiReplicate2_FD_59101 | JGI IMG/M metagenome (GOLD analysis project Ga0065714, IMG submission 59101) | Miscanthus rhizosphere microbial communities from Kellogg Biological Station, MSU, sample Rhizosphere Soil Replicate 2: eDNA_1 v2... | ecosystem: Host-associated > Plants > Roots >...
TGACGCGTACCGTGTTCGGTCGCTACCTGATCGGCATCGGCACCAACGAAGAGGCGGTGCGTCTGGCAGGGATCAATCCGAAGCCCTACAAGATTCTGGTATTCAGTCTGATGGGGCTGCTGGCCGGTATTGCTGCACTGTTCCAGATTTCTCGCCTGGAAGCGGCGGATCCGAATGCCGGCTCCGGNCTGGAGCTGCAAGTGATCGCNGCGGTCGTGATCGGCGGCACCAGCCTGATGGGCGGTCGCGGTTCGGTCATCAGTACGTTCTTCGGAGTTNTGATCATTTCCGTATTGGCGGCCGGTCTCGCGCAGATCGGCGCNACTGANCCCACCAAACGCATCATCACCGGCGCAGTGATCGTGGTGGCGGTGGTGCTTGATACTTATCGCAGTCAGCGCGCAAGCCGGCGGACCTGAGTCATGGCAACAATCAAGGATGTGGCAGCGCTCGCGGGGATTTCCTACACCACGGTTTCCCACGTAGTGAACAAGACCCGACCGGTGAGCGAAGAGGTGCGGGTCAAGGTTGAGGCCGCCATCAAAACCCTCGACTACGTACCCAGCGCCGTGGCCCGGTCCCTCAAGGCCAAAACCACGGCGACCATCGGGTTGCTGGTGCCCAACAGCCTCAACCCGTACTTCGCCGAACTGGCGCGCGGCATCGAGGATTACTGCGAGCGTAATGGCTACTGCGTGATTCTTTGCAACTCNGATGACAACCCGGACAAGCAACGCAGCTATCTGCGCGTGCTGCTGGAAAAGCGTATCGACGGGCTGATCGTCGCTTCAGCGGGTGGTGACGCGGGGTTGGCGGAGGGCTTGGCAGGCGTGCGTACGCCGATGGTGATCGTCGACCGTGGACTGGAAGGTGTGAATGCCGACCTGGTGCGGATCGATCACGAATACGGCGCCTATCTGGCGACCCGACACCTTCTGGAGTTGGGGCACCGGGACATCGCAACCATTGGTGGCCCGGCGAGTACCAGNGTGGCGCAGATGCGTCTGGCCGGTTATTGCCGTGCCCTGAAAGAGGCGGGTGTCGAAGTATCCGGCGAGCGCATGCTGGAAAGTGACTTCACCAGCACCGGCGGTTACAACGCCGCCGCGATCCTGTTGGAAAAGAACCCGCCGAGCGCGATCTTCGCCGGTAACGACATGATTGGCATCGGTGTGCTGCGAGCGGCGGCCGAGCGCAATATTCGCGTGCCGACGGACTTGTCGGTGATCGGCTTCGACGATATTCAGATGAGCCGCTATGTGTACCCGGCGCTGACCACTGTGGGGCAGTCGATCCTGCAACTCGGCGAGATGGCGGCCGAAGTGCTTTTAAGAAGAATCGCCACGCCGGATTTGGCCACTGATCAACGGATCGTGACGCCCAGTATCGTCCTGCGGGAGTCGACTGCGCCGCTGGCCGGCGTGTTCGCCCAGTTCCGTTGAAATAAAAAGCCGCTAAATCAAAAGCACCGCTGAAACAGAATTGATGAGTAGTGACGTATGCCAGCAAAAGTAGTGGTTATAGGCAGCCTGAACATGGACCTGGTCACCCGGGCGCCACGGCTGCCNCGTGGCGGTGAAACGCTGATCGGCGAGTCGTTTGCCACGGTNTCCGGTGGCAAGGGCGCGAATCAGGCGGTCGCNGCGGCGAGGCTGGGGGCGCAGGTGTCGATGGTCGGTTGCGTGGGCAGCGATGCTTACGGCGAAGAGTTGCGCGGGGCGCTGTTGGCCGAGCAGATCGATTGCCAGGCGGTCAGCACCGTCGACGATTCCAGCGGCGTAGCGTTGATCGTGGTCGATGACAACAGCCAGAACGCAATCGTGATCGTTGCCGGTGCCAACGGTGCGTTGACTGCAGAGGTGATTGATCGTTACGACGCCGTATTGCGGGCGGCGGACGTGATCATCTGTCAGCTGGAAGTCCCGGATGCCACTGTCGGTCATGCGCTCAAGCGCGGCCGTGAGTTGGGCAAGACCGTGATCCTCAACCCGGCACCGGCCAGCCGTCCACTGCCGGCGGACTGGTATGCGTCCATCGATTATCTGATTCCCAACGAAAGCGAGGCCTCGGCGCTGAGTGGTTTGCCAGTGGATTCTCTGGCATCTGCCGAAATCGCTGCATCCCGGTTGATCTCCTTGGGCGCCGGCAAGGTCATCATCACCCTCGGTGCTCAAGGTTCGCTGTTTGCCAACGGCAAAGGCTTCGAACACTTCCCTGCGCCGAAGGTGAANGCTGTCGATACCACGGCGGCTGGCGACACCTTCGTCGGTGGTTTCGCCGCCGCGCTGGCGGCCGGCAAAAGCGAAGCCGAGGCGATCCGTTTCGGCCAGGTTGCCGCGGCGCTGTCGGTGACCCGTGCTGGCGCGCAACCCTCGATTCCCACCTTGTCCGACGTACAGGCCTTTAAAGCACCATGAAAAAGACACCTTTGCTCAACGTCGCGTTGTCGCGGCTGATCGCTTCCCTGGGTCATGGCGACATCGTGGTGATCGGCGATGCAGGTTTGCCAGTGCCACCTGGCGTTGAACTGATCGACCTGGCCTTGACCCACGGTATCCCGGATTTCATCAGCACGTTGAAGGTTGTGCTCAGTGAAATGCAGGTCGAGAGCCATGTGTTGGCCCAGGAGATCCTGGACAAAAAGCCTTCGGCATTGGCGGCGCTCGATGAGCTGAATGCCTACGGTGCGCTGGGGCGGCGTGAGCTGCTCAGTCATGACCAATTCAAAGTCCTCAGCCGACAGGCACGGGCGATTGTTCGTACAGGCGAATGTCAGCCGTACTGCAACATCGTGCTGGTGGCTGGGGTTACGTTCTAACTCGCTGTTGTCTTTCTGCTGTCCCACGCACAAGGAGTGCGCTATGCCTCGCTATGCTCAGAAACTGCACCACCTGCTCCGGAGTCTGCTGCTTTTGTCCCTGATTACCGCAACAAGCGCCCAGGCGGCGGAAAAGATCGACTTGATCATCGACACCGATCCGGGTGCCGATGACGTGGTTGCCTTGCTGTTTGCTCTGGCATCGCCGCAAGAGCTGAACATTCGTGCGCTGACCACCGTCGCCGGCAATGTGCGTCTGGACAAGACGTCGCGTAATGCGCGGCTGGCCCGCGAGTGGGCAGGGCGCGAGGAGGTGCCGGTCTACGCGGGCGCTCCGAAGCCGCTGATGCGCACGCCGATCTATGCCGAGAACATCCATGGCAAGGAAGGACTGTCGGGTGTCACCGTACATGAGCCGAAAAAAGGCCTGGCCCAGGGCANTGCGGTCAACTACCTGATCGACACCTTGAAAGCTGCCAGGCCCCACAGCATCACCATCGCCATGCTCGGTCCACAGACCAACCTGGCCCTGGCGCTGATCCAGGAACCNGAGATCGTTCAGGGCATCAAGGAGGTGGTGATCATGGGCGGGGCGCACTTCAACGGTGGCAACATTACGCCGGTGGCTGAGTTCAACCTGTTCGCCGACCCACAGGCTGCGGAAGTGGTGCTGAAAAGTGGGGTGAAGCTGACCTACCTGCCGCTGGACGTGACCCACAAGATNCTCACCAGTGAGGCGCGTCTGAAGCAGATCGCCGCGATCAACAACAATGCCAGCAAGCTGGTGGGCGATATTCTCAATGAATACGTCAAAGGCGACATGGAGCACTACGGCATTCCGGGTGGCCCGGTGCATGACGCGACGGTCATCGCCTACCTGCTCAAGCCTGAGTTGTTCACCGGTCGTTCGGTCAATGTGGTGGTTGATAGCCGCGAAGGCCCGACGTTCGGCCAAACCATCGTCGACTGGTATGACGGCCTGAAAGCGCCGAAGAACGCTTTCTGGGTAGAAAGCGGTGACGCCCAAGGCTTCTTTGATCTGCTGACCGAGCGTCTGGCTCGTCTGAAGTAAGCCATAGACCCGCAGGTGCCAGCCTGCGGGTTTACGTTCACTCGCTATCTATCAGGCCAATATAGTCGGTAGGGTACTTCTCGAATATCTGNGCGATGAATATCTGGGCGGCTTGCGTNCCCAGTTCCTTGACCAATAAATCGATACCAATGATTGCCAACTCTTCCGGGCTGCCCGGGCTGTAAGAGCTGTGGCCCTGTGGCCACTTGGCTTTGATGTCGGCGTCGATACTTACGGTGGTCATGATGGCGCTCGTGAAGTCGGGAAAGTCTGAGTGTCGAGTTAACCATTTTGCGCGGCTTTTGGCACTCCGACTTAGGCATGAGGGGAGGGCTATGCGACACTTGGTCTTTGATGATTTTTCAAGGACTGTGCTGTGCAGATCGATTTGAACACTCCTGACGGCTTGACCCTTGAGGCGGTGCGTCAGTTGCTGGCCTCTGCCAGNGACGATGAGCACACTCAATTGCGAGTCACCAAGGGCGGCATCGCCTACATTTCGTCAGGCGTTGTGGGTGGTACTGATATCAGCGGGCTGTTGTTTCGTCTGGAGACGTGGGCCAAGGGATCCGGTTATGTAGGATTGGTCGCGGCCAGTGACGAGGTCTGGGTCATGCAGATTTTCAATGCGCTGAAAGAGAACTGGCCGAATCCGCCGTTCGACTACATTGACGTCTATTGAGCGCTGTTCATATTCAGTCACGATTGAGTGGTAAACGGCAGGGCAATGCTCAGGCAAACTCGCCGCGTGTCCGAATAGAGGGCGGGGTACTAGTGCTCCCTGTGAAACCAAACGCCAGAATGGCGGTCGCACGATCTCAGCTTAACTATTGAAAAAAGGAGGCTTCATGCCTTGGAAGCTCGCGTCATTGGGTACTTTGTTGGCCGTTGCCATGCTGGCCGGTTGCAGCACTACCTCCACCGAGTCGACAACAGATCCTGTCACGACGACTGACACGGGTCACAGCCGTTGTGAGGCAAAGGCTGCCGAATTCACCATTGGCAAAAAGGCTTCGCCTGAACTGCTGGAACAGGCGCGTACTCGCGCAGGCGCGCAGAATGCACGGTTCCTCTTGCCCACCGACATGGTGACCCTGGAGTACCGTTCCGACCGTCTGAACCTGAACACCGATGCCAACCGGGTTGTGACCCGCGTCAACTGCGGCTGATCGCTCAGACGTTTGTGTCGCCCATAAAAAACCCCGTCACATGGACGGGGTTTTTTTAGTGCGGCTGAAAATTACTCAGCGCGGACTTGTGCAGCTTGCATACCCTTTTGGCCTTTCTCAGCCACGAAGGAAACGGTNTGGCCTTCTTTCAGGCTTTTGAAACCGTCGCTTTCGATAGCTTTGAAGTGTACGAACAGGTCGTCACCGCCACCTTGAGGAGTGATGAAGCCGAAGCCTTTTTCATCGTTGAACCATTTAACGGTGCCGGTTTGGCGATTAGACATGGTGTATCTCCAAGAAACATATATTTTCAGTAGTGCTGTGCTGCTCAGGCCAACTGGGCACACCGGGGTATCATAGTCGAAATGTTCGCTTTGGGAGCCCCCCGGACGTGCTGTTTGCCCTGCAGTCGCGTTCTGTTTACTGCTTGATGTAGCTGAAAGCCCCGTTTTACAAGGCTTTCAGCCGAAAGTAAAGACGATAAAAAAACCTGTAAAACCTGCATAAATTGTACGAAAAAGCTCAAATCCATCACTTTTTATCAGCGTTGATNCGAGTCAAAAGGACTTTTTTCTCACTTTTTCGCCGGTACATTGGCCTTGCATTTGGCTATCTGCGCCAGTGCTTTTTGCTGCAATTCCGGGGCAGCCTTGTTGTCCATCAGCGCTTGGATATCAGCCGCCGGGTAAGACTTTATCGAATCAGCACCGCAAGCGCAGTGAGCCTTCGCTGCTGCAGCACCGATCTGCGGAGTGGCTGCCTGAGTGCACTGAGCCATGTATTTCTCGCGTTCGCCCTTCGGCCAATCGGCATGGGCGGCCAGTGGCAGCAGCAAAACGATGGGGGCGACGACTGCGAATAAACGTTTCAGATGCATGCTGGGATGCTCCTTGTGGGTCAATGTCTTGTTATCTGAGGGGTAAAGCAGGGTTCTAGTTCAGCACTCTGGCATAAAATTGCCCGATTTGCCCCAAGACCANGCCTCGGTGCATCGACGACCGTTCATCTGTGCTAGCATGCCTGGCTCGGGCGTTTGCAGGCTCCGGATGACCTTCAGTCCCGGTAGCGGCAAATGTGCGAATAACCCTGATTTGAATCCCAGTCACTCTGGTTCGGTTTTCCGGTTGGCCGCAAGGCTCCTGCCGCTGTAAGGCAGGCGTTCGTCATTGAATGGCCTGGATCGGATCTTGTACTGGCTCATCCCAACCCACGTGACCTTTGGTAGGGGTCACCACTAGGAGAGGAGGCGCCATGCCAACTATTACTCTTCCCGACGGCAGTCAACGTTCATTCGATCACCCGGTTTCCGTAGCCGAGGTCGCCGCATCCATTGGTGCAGGTCTGGCCAAAGCCACCGTGGCCGGCAAGGTCGATGGCAAGCTGGTCGACGCCAGCGANATCATCGGCAGCGACGCTACGCTGCAAATCATTACGCCAAAGGATGAAGAGGGGCTGGAGATCATTCGCCACTCTTGCGCCCACCTGGTTGGCCATGCGGTCAAGCAGCTGTACCCGACGGCCAAGATGGTCATCGGTCCGGTCATCGACGAAGGCTTCTATTACGACATCGCCTTCGAACGTCCTTTCACTCCGGACGACCTGGCCGCCATCGAGCAGCGCATGCAGCAGCTGATCGAAAAAGATTACGACGTGATCAAGAAAGTCACTCCGCGCGCCGAAGTGATCGAAGTGTTCAAGGCCCGCGGCGAAGACTACAAGCTGCGCCTGGTCGAAGACATGCCGAACGAACAGGCCATGGGCCTGTATTATCACGAAGAATACGTCGACATGTGCCGCGGTCCGCACGTGCCGAACACGCGCTTCCTGAAATCCTTCAAGCTGACCAAGTTGTCCGGCGCCTACTGGCGTGGCGATGCCAAGAACGAGCAATTGCAGCGCGTTTATGGCACGGCATGGGCAGACAAGAAGCAGCTGGCGGCTTACATCCAGCGCATCGAAGAAGCCGAGAAGCGCGATCACCGCAAGATCGGCAAGCGTCTGGGCCTGTTCCACACCCAGGAAGAGTCGCCGGGCATGGTGTTCTGGCACCCGAACGGCTGGACTCTGTACCAGGTGCTCGAGCAATACATGCGCAAGGTTCAGCGCGACAACGGTTACCTGGAGATCAAAACTCCGCAGGTCGTTGACCGCAGCCTGTGGGAGAAGTCCGGGCATTGGGCCAACTACGCCGACAACATGTTCACCACGCAGTCGGAAAACCGCGACTACGCCATCAAGCCGATGAACTGCCCTTGCCACGTGCAAGTGTTCAACCAGGGCCTGAAAAGCTACCGTGAGTTGCCAATGCGCTTGGCCGAATTCGGTGCTTGCCATCGTAATGAGCCATCGGGTGCGCTGCACGGCATCATGCGTGTGCGTGCGTTCACTCAGGATGACGCCCACATCTTCTGCACTGAAGAGCAGATGCAGGCCGAATCCGCTGCGTTCATCAAGCTGACCATGGACGTTTATGCCGACTTCGGCTTTAAAGACGTCGAGATGAAGCTGTCCACTCGTCCGGAAAAACGCGTCGGTTCCGACGAGTTGTGGGATCGCGCCGAAGCAGCCCTGGCTGCAGCCCTTGATAGCGCTGGCCTGCCGTACGATCTGCAGCCGGGCGAGGGTGCGTTCTATGGTCCGAAGATCGAGTTCTCGCTGAAAGATTGCCTTGGCCGCGTCTGGCAGTGTGGTACCCTTCAGCTCGATTTTAACCTGCCTGTCCGTCTGGGAGCCGAATACGTCTCTGAAGACAACAGTCGCAAGCACCCGGTTATGTTGCACCGGGCGATCCTTGGCTCCTTCGAACGTTTCGTCGGAATCCTGATCGAGCACTACGAGGGTGCATTCCCCGCGTGGCTGGCTCCGACCCAGGCAGTGATCATGAATATCACTGATAAACAGGCTGATTTCGCCGCAGAGGTTGAAAAAACTCTCAACGAAAGCGGATTTCGTGCCAAGTCTGACTTGAGAAATGAAAAGATCGGCTTTAAAATCCGCGAGCATACTTTGCTCAAGGTTCCTTATCTCTTGGTTATCGGAGATCGGGAAGTCGAGATGCAGACTGTCGCTGTGCGTACTCGTGAAGGTGCTGACCTGGGCTCGATGCCCGTCGCCCAGTTCGCCGAGTTCCTCGCTCAAGCGGTTTCCCGGCGTGGTCGCCCAGATTCGGAGTAATTACTATTAAGCGTGAAATGAGACAAGATAAACGAGCTGCACCGAAAGCCCCGATCAACGAGAATATCTCGGCACGCGAGGTTCGGTTAATTGGGGCTGAAGGTGAACAGCTTGGGATTGTGTCAATTGAAGACGCGCTTCTTAAGGCTGAAGAGGCCAAACTGGATCTGGTGGAAATTTCCGCCGATGCAGTACCCCCTGTTTGCAAACTGATGGACTACGGCAAATCGATCTTCGAAAAGAAGAAGCAGATTGCTGCGGCCAAGAAAAACCAGAAGCAGATTCAGGTTAAAGAAATCAAGTTTCGTCCAGGGACGGAGGAAGGGGATTACCAGGTAAAACTGCGCAACCTGGTACGTTTCCTGAGTGATGGGGACAGGGCCAAGGTATCCTTGCGATTCCGCGGCCGTGAGATGGCCCACCAGGAGCTGGGGATGGAACTCCTCAAGCGAGTTGAAGGTGACTTGCTCGAGTACGGTTCGGTCGAACAGCATCCTAAGATGGAAGGACGCCAGCTGATCATGGTCATCGCCCCGAAAAAGAAGAAGTAATCAACAGGGCACGGCAGGCCTTCTGATTATGTTTATCAACTGAATGCGGAGTATCCGAACATGCCAAAAATGAAAACTAAAAGTGGTGCTGCTAAGCGGTTTCTGAAAACTGCTAACGGTATCAAGCACAAGCACGCTTTCAAGAGCCACATCCTGACTAAAATGTCGACCAAGCGTAAGCGTCAACTGCGCGGTAGCAGCTTGCTGCATCCGTCTGACGTGGCAAAAGTCGAGCGCATGCTGCGCCTTCGTTAATTTTAGTCAAGAATAGAGGAAGTAACTCATGGCTCGTGTAAAGCGTGGCGTCATTGCCCGTAAACGTCACAAAAAAATTCTGAAACTTGCTAAAGGCTACTACGGCGCTCGCTCGCGCGTATTCCGTGTTGCCAAGCAAGCGGTAATCAAGGCAGGCCAATACGCCTACCGTGACCGTCGTCAGAAAAAACGTCAGTTCCGCGCTCTGTGGATCGCTCGTATCAACGCTGGTGCACGTATCAACGGTCTGTCCTACAGCCGTTTCATCGCCGGCCTGAAAAAAGCGTCCATCGAGATCGACCGTAAGGTTCTGGCTGATCTGGCAGTGAACGAAAAAGCGGCGTTTGCTGCGATTGTCGAGAAAGCTAAAGCCACCTTGGCTTAAGTACCCCCGACAGTCACCCGGCCTCACCTCTGTGGGGCCAGGTGTTAAACGTCATAAATAGGGGAAGAGCCTTCAAGCTCTTCCCCTATTTTGTATCTGGAGTCTGTACATGGAAAACCTGGATGCGCTCGTCTCTCAAGCNCTAGAGGCTGTGCAAAGCGCTGAAGATATCAATGCCCTGGAGCAAATCCGGGTTCACTACCTTGGCAAAAAGGGTGAATTGACTCAGGTGATGAAGACCCTGGGGAATTTGCCGGCAGAAGAGCGTCCGCAAGTCGGCGCCCTGATCAACGTTGCCAAGGAGCGTGTCACAGAGGTTCTCAATGCGCGCAAGGCNCTGTTTGAAGAGGCCGACCTGGCCGCCAAACTGTCCGCCGAGTCCATTGACGTGACCCTGCCTGGCCGTGGCCAGGCCTCGGGTGGTCTGCATCCGGTTACTCGCACTCTGGAACGTATCGANCAGTTCTTCACTCACATCGGCTACGGCATTGCCGAAGGCCCTGAGGTCGAAGACGACTATCACAACTTCGAAGCACTCAACATCCCAGGCCATCACCCGGCCCGGTCGATGCACGACACCTTCTATTTCAATGCCAACATGTTGCTGCGCACCCATACCTCGCCGGTACAGGTCCGCACCATGGAATCGAAACAGCCGCCGATCCGCATCGTCTGCCCAGGCCGTGTGTACCGTAGCGACTCCGATATCACCCACTCTCCGATGTTCCATCAGGTCGAAGGCCTGTTGATCGACCGTGATATCAACTTCGCCGACCTGAAAGGCACCATCGAAGAGTTCCTGCGCGTGTTCTTCGAAAAAGAACTGGCCGTGCGTTTCCGTCCTTCGTANTTCCCGTTCACCGAGCCATCNGCCGAAGTCGACATGGAATGCGTGATGTGCAGCGGTAAAGGCTGCCGTGTCTGCAAGCAGACTGGCTGGCTGGAAGTCATGGGCTGCGGCATGGTTCACCCGAATGTGCTGCGCATGTCCGGGATCGACCCGGAAGAGTTTTCGGGCTTTGCCTTCGGCATGGGCGTTGAGCGTCTGGCCATGCTGCGTTACGGCGTGAACGACTTGCGTCTGTTCTTCGACAACGACTTGCGGTTCCTCGCGCAATTTCGCTAGTCGTAACGAATTCTTAGGAGAGCAGGATGAAATTCAGTGAACAATGGCTGCGTGGCTGGGTAAGCCCGCAGGTAAGTCGTGACGAGCTGGTTGCTCGTCTGTCGATGGCCGGTCTTGAGGTCGATAGCGTTACGCCGGCCGCCGGCGAATTCACCGGTGTGGTGGTGGGCGAGGTGCTGAGCACCGAGCAGCACCCGGACGCCGACAAGCTGCGCGTTTGCCAGGTCAGCAATGGCTCGGAGACTTTCCAGGTCGTTTGCGGAGCGCCGAACGTGCGCCCGGGCCTGAAGATCCCGTTCGCCATGATTGGTGCTGAACTGCCAGGCGACTTCAAAATCAAGAAAGCCAAACTGCGGGGCGTTGAGTCCAACGGCATGCTGTGCTCGCAAGCCGAGCTGCAAGTCGGCGAAGGCAACGATGGCCTGATGGAATTGCCGGCCGATGCGCCGGTCGGTCAGGACATTCGTGAATACCTGAGCCTGGACGACGCCAGCATCGAGGTCGACCTGACCCCGAACCGCGGCGACTGTCTGTCCCTGGCCGGTCTGGCCCGTGAAGTCGGCGCGCTCTACGCCGCCGAAGTCACCCGTCCGGTGGTTGCTGCCGTGCCAGCCGTGCATGACGAAGTGCGTTCGATCGAAGTGCTGGCGCCAGCCGCTTGCCCGCGTTACCTGGGTCGTGTGATCCGTAACGTTGACTTGTCCAAGCCAACGCCGTTGTGGATGGTCGAGCGTCTGCGTCGTGGTGACGTGCGCAGCATCGACGCTGCCGTCGACATCACCAACTATGTGATGCTGGAGCTGGGCCAACCACTGCATGCATTTGATCTCGCCGAAATCAATGGCGGCATCCGCGTGCGCATGGCTGAAGAAGGCGAGAAGCTGGTACTGCTCGACGGTCAGGAAGTCAGCCTGCGTAGCGATACGCTGGTGATTGCCGACCATACCCGCGCCTTGGCCATCGCCGGCGTCATGGGTGGCGAGCACAGCGGCGTCAATACCGCGACCACTCGCGATGTGTTCCTGGAAAGCGCGTTTTTCGATCAGATTGCTGTCGCTGGCAAGGCCCGTTCCTACGGGTTGCACACCGATGCCTCGCACCGCTACGAGCGTGGCGTGGACTGGCAACTGGCCCGTGAAGCCATGGAGCGCGCCACCGGCCTGCTGCTGGACATCACTGGCGGCGAAGCTGGCCCGATCATCGAAACCGTCAGCGAGCAGCACCTGCCGTCGATTGCACCCATTACGCTGCGTGCGCAACGCATCACTCAGATGCTGGGTATGGAAATGGATTCGGCCGAAGTCGAGCGACTGCTCAGTGGCTTGGGTCTGAAGATTTCTGCCGATGGGGCAGGGCAGTGGCGCGTTGAAGTGCCAAGCCATCGCTTCGACATCAGCCTGGAAGTCGATCTGATCGAAGAGCTGGCTCGTCTGTATGGTTACAACCGTCTGCCGGTTCGTTACCCGCAAGCTCGTCTGGCGCCGCAGGCCAAGGCTGAAGCGCGGAGCGATCTGCCTGAGCTGCGCCGTCTGCTGGTGGCTCGTGGCTATCAGGAAGCGATCACCTACAGCTTCATCGATCCGAAACAGTTTGAGCTGTTTAATCCAGGTGTCGAACCNCTGTTGTTGGCCAACCCGATTTCGAACGACATGGCCGCCATGCGCTCGTCCTTGTGGCCNGGCCTGGTCAAGGCGCTCCAGCACAACCTGAACCGTCAACAGGATCGCGTGCGTCTGTTCGAAAGCGGCCTGCGTTTCGTCGGTCAGCTGGAAGGCCTGAAGCAAGAGCCGATGCTGGCGGGTGTTGTTTGCGGTAGTCGTCTGCCGGAAGGCTGGGCACAAGGTCGCGATGTGGTGGACTTCTTCGACGTCAAAGCCGATGTGGAAGCGGTGCTGGGCTTCGCCGGTGCACTGGATTCATTCACTTTCGTGCCGGGCAAACACCCTGCGTTGCACCCGGGTCAAACCGCGCGTATCGAACGTGAAGGTCGCTTGGTCGGTTTCGTCGGCGCTATTCACCCTGAATTGTCGAAAACTCTCGGTCTCGACCGTCCAGTCTTCGTCTTCGAGCTGGTTTTGGCCGAAGTGGCATTGGGTAAAATGCCTAAATTCCAGGAGTTATCGCGCTTTCCTGAAGTACGTCGTGATCTTGCACTNATCGCCGAAAAAGACGTCGCAGCCAGTGCCGTACTGGACGTAATCCGTGAAAATGCAGGCGAATGGCTGACAGACCTAAGGCTATTTGACGTGTATCAGGGTAAAGGCATTGATCCTGATAGAAAAAGCCTTGCAGTCGGCTTGACCTGGCAGCATCCATCGCGCACTCTTAATGACGATGAGGTGAATACCACGACGCAAAACATCCTCACCTCGCTCGAACAAAGGTTGAACGCCACGTTAAGGAAGTGACGTATGGGGGCTCTGACGAAAGCTGAGATGGCGGAACGTCTGTATGAAGAGCTGGGCCTGAATAAACGGGAGGCCAAGGAATTGGTCGAACTGTTTTTTGAAGAAATCAGGCACGCTCTTGAAGACAACGAACAAGTCAAATTGTCCGGTTTCGGCAATTTCGACCTTCGGGACAAACGCCAGCGGCCTGGCCGCAATCCGAAAACGGGTGAAGAAATCCCGATCACGGCTCGCCGTGTGGTCACCTTTCGTCCAGGGCAGAAGTTGAAGGCCCGAGTTGAGGCTTATGCTGGAACCAAGTCATAACGACGAACTACCCGTCATCCCAGGCAAACGCTACTTCACCATTGGTGAAGTCAGCGAGCTGTGTGCGGTAAAACCACACGTGCTGCGCTACTGGGAGCAGGAGTTTCCTCAACTCAACCCCGTCAAACGCCGCGGAAACCGCCGGTATTATCAGCGACAAGACGTGCTGATGATCCGGCAGATCCGCGCGCTTCTTTACGATCAGGGGTTCACCATCGGCGGCGCACGCTTGCGTTTGTCCGGCGATGAAGCCAAAGATGACACGACCCAATACAAGCAAATGATCCGCCAGATGATCGCCGAGCTGGAGGATGTTCTGGTGGTACTCAAGAAATAAATTCCTGCTTTTAAATACTTCCAGTTTTCAAAAGCTTGCGATATATTCTTGAGCGTTCTTCGAGAAGAGGAACGGGTTTAACGCCTAGTCGGGGCGTAGCGCAGTCCGGTAGCGCACTAGCATGGGGTGCTAGGGGTCGAGTGTTCGAATCACTCCGTCCCGACCATATAATTCAAAGGNTTAGCNAGATTTTATCTCGCGACCCTTTTTTATTTT
>Ga0065714_10003213_pt1 | contig 13815 bp, 12 predicted proteins | sample MisRhiReplicate2_FD_59101 | JGI IMG/M metagenome (GOLD analysis project Ga0065714, IMG submission 59101) | Miscanthus rhizosphere microbial communities from Kellogg Biological Station, MSU, sample Rhizosphere Soil Replicate 2: eDNA_1 v2... | ecosystem: Host-associated > Plants > Roots >...
GGTTCGGTGCGCAGTCTGTTGACCATTTTTATCGTCTTCAGCAGCATCAATCTGGCGGGACTGACTGGCGCCTTGCCAGGCGGACTAAACCTGCCCGCAACCTCAACCGGATGGCTGGCCCTCGCCACCTTGGTGGTGCTGTACGGCACCGGTTTTATCGTGCTGTTCATTTCGGTACCTCGGCTGGACATGCCACGCAATGCGCCGGTAATGAACATCGAGCCGTTGGCGACATTGCTGATGGGCTGGATTGTGCTGGATCAAATGCTCAGTGCGGGGCAGGTTCTGGGCGGGGTGATTGTGGTCACCGGCATCGTTTTTTTGACCTATCGCAAATCAGCTATCAAGGCTGACGCCAAAGCGGTGGTGTGAGAATGCTTCGATAGGAGGGCTCTTTGCGGGCGAGCCCTGACGTGTACTACCAGGTAAAGCTGCAGTACACCGGCCCGGCACGTCGTGCCGGCGAAGCGGTGATGCTCAAAGACGCNGCCAAGCCGCTGCAACAACCGNGTCGCGCCTGGCAGTACCTGCCTGGTCAGCGCCGTGTGAAGCTGGCACCGAACCTGGCCTACGACACGCCTAACCCCGGCACCGCCGGCGCCGGTACTTACGACGACGTTTTCGTGTTCAACGGTGCGCTGGATCGCTACGACTGGAAGTTGGTCGGCAAGCAAGAAATGATCGTGCCGTACAATCCCTACAAGTTGACCTACGCTCAGGATCCGAAGTCGATCACCACCCCGAATCACTTGGCACCCGACTTCGTGCGCTGGGAAAAACACCGTCTATGACCTGGTGGGCGGTTCCTACAACATCAACGGTGTAGTCGGCCCGTACGGCGGCATCAAGTACGTCGATCCGCTCTCCAAGGCACAGTGGTCGTCGGAGTCCCTGGCGGGCGCCGGCATTCGCTAAGCAAACCAAGGCACATCCGCAATAGCGNTTGGTGACCCCGCCCAAGAAACGNGAGCCAATTGTGCCAACCGCTCTGCCGCGTCCAGNCTCTTGAACAGTTCTAAATGGGGTGATACATCTCAANCCGTAAAGCTCAATATCTCCAGAAAACTGGAGTGAAGAGTACCAACACCGTCAGGATTTCCAGTCTCCCTAGAAGCATTCCAACGGTCAGCAGCCATTTGGCGGCATCGGGTAATGTTGAGAAATTCCCTGCCGGCCCAATGATCGTGCCAAGCCCCGGCCCGACGTTGCACACCGCAGTAGAGGCACCGCTCAACGCTGTTATCCAGTCGAGCCCGATGAGAGCCAGGCCCAAGGCGATGACGGCAATAGTGACGGTGAAGAAAAACGAGAAGGTCAGCAGTGAGCGCAAGATCTCCTCGTCAATGGGATGACCGTTGTACTTCTTCTGAATCACGGCTCGAGGATGGATCAACTGCTTCAGACTACTGACCAGTAGAGCGGCGGCCACCTGAAAACGAAAGATTTTAAGACCACCTGCCGTTGAGCCTGAACATCCACCGACGAAGGTCAGATAGAAAAAGAGCATGACGGCGAAGCTGCCCCATAACGTGTAGTCGCCAACCGCAACTCCCGTGGTCGTGACGACCGAGGTCACGTTGACTGCGACGATACGAAACGCATCCCACCATCCGTAATCGCTGTGAAAACACAGCCAGGTACCCACAGCCAGCGATGTGACAATCAAGAATCCAATAAACCCGCGTACCTGATGATCCTGAATCAGCGCACGCCGATCGCCCCGCAATGTCGCGACGTACAAGGTGAATGGCAGGCTACCCAGAATCATGATGGCCACTGCTACCCACTGAACCGCTGGTTGCGTCCAATGCCCCAGTGAGGCGTCCGAAGTTGAGAATCCCCCGGTGGAGATCAACGACATCGCGTGATTGACCGCTTCAAATGGCGTCATTCCAGCGACCCAGAGCGCCAGCGCTCCGATGCCGGTAAGACCCAGATAGAGCAGGAGGATGTACGTGGCTGCCATATGGGAACGCGGTGTCACTTTTTCCGACCAGTCTGAGGACTCTGTCTGGAACAGACGCATGCCGCCGACTCGCAACAGCGGAAGGATTGCCACAGCCATGCCGATAAAACCGATGCCTCCCAACCAATGCAGCATGGAGCGCCATATCAACAAGCCGGGTGATGAGCTATCCAGACCGGTGAGTACAGTCGAACCAGTGGTTGTGATGCCAGACATCGTTTCAAAGAATGCGTCGGTGTAGCTGATATGGCGGATGAACACCATTGGCAACGCTGCGAAGGTGCACACAACGACCCAACTGCCAGTCGTCAGCAGGTACATATCCCTCGGGCGAAGCTGGCCTGTATCCGGGCGCCCCCGCATGATCAACAGGAGGCCACAAATGAAGGTAATCAAACTCGACCAGAGAAAGGCCGACAGATCGTCGTTACGCTGGTAGGCCACCAGCGTGATCATGGGAATGGCCATGCTTACGGCCAGCGTGATCAGAAAAATGCCGAGGATGAAGCCGATAAGCCGAATGGCTGCGAGGGACATAAAAGTAGCGTTCCAAATTAGCACCGGACAGTATCGGATGCCCAACCTCAAGCCCCTTTTAATTTTGCGTAAACTTCTATGGGCGTTCAGTCAGGCTGCGTAGTTCCAAGGGTTTTCAATGAAAAAATAGTGTTCACAGTGGAGCAACGGTACTTCGTCAAGGCATACAGAGATGAAAGGCCGCTTCGGGTTGAGCGTAGCCGTACTGATCCGATATCGGCCGAATTTAAGGCTGCAGGGTTCCCCGCGACATGGAATCTCCCACAGGGTAATCCTCCAAACCCAGGCGTACGTCATGGTATGGCCGCGAAAAGCCCGCTAACATCCGCTACTGTTCTTACTTCGTTGAATTGCTGGGTGCTTTGTGGCCAAAAAGTCGAAACGTGAGATTGCCTCCGCCAATGGCAACTCTGAATCTCCGCTCACCGTGGCTGACGTGGCTCTCAAGGCAGGTGTTTCACCTATTACCGTTTCGCGCGCCTTGCACCGCCCGGAGCTGGTGAGTGATGCCACCAGGCAACACGTTTTGGAAACGGTACGTGAGATGGGCTATGTGCCCAATCTATTGGCCGGTAGCCTCGCCTCCAGCAAAAGCCGACTGGTTGCCATTCTGCTGCCGACCATTGGCACCTCCATATTCGCCGGCGCGGTGCAAGCCATCATGGATCGGCTGACCGAGGCAGGTTATCAATCGCTCCTGGGCCCGACAGGCTATTCCCCTGAAAATGAGGAAGTCTTGCTCGAAGCCATTCTGGGCCGACGTCCGGACGGTATCGTTCTGACAGGCACCCTCCACACTGAAGCCAGTAGAAACCGGCTTGCGTCAGCCGGTATTCCGGTCGTTGAAGCCTGGGATCTCAGCGATACAGCGCTGGATATACAAGTCGGTTTTTCTCATGAAAAAGTCGGTGAGCTCGTCGCTGATCATTTTTTTGCAAAGGGCTACCGACGATTCTCGGTTATTTCGGTGGATGATCCACGAGCCATCCGACGCTGCAATAGCCTGATTGAAAAGCTCAAGCAGCATGACCTGCACGACGTGCCTGTAGAAATCCTGCCGCTGCCTGCGACGTGGGAAGTTGGCAGGGAAGGTTTGAAACGACTTCAGCGACGCGCATCCCCTCCCGAACTGATTTTCTGCAGTTCCGATACGCTCGCCTTCGGCGTGCTCGCGGAAGCCGCCAGCCAGGGCTTGCGCGTCCCGCAAGACATCGCCGTCCTCGGATTTGGCGACATCACCAACGCCAAGTTCGCCCACCCTGCCCTGTCCACCGTCAGCGTCAATGCCGCGACAATGGGCCGCGAAGTGGCTGAAGCGCTGCTCCGAAGATTTTCGGGGAATGGTGATTCCTCTGTAAGCCAGATGGATACCGGCTTCGAGCTGATCGAGCGCGCCAGCACCTGATTCAATTTTAAAAAACCCGCCAAAAGGCGCTTGAAATGATAGCGCTATCTGTTTAATGATAGCGCTATCGTTGTAGGACAACTTACAACGGTACATGACGGATATCGTCGACCTGAAAGGTCTACCCGCACAAAAATAATTCGTGGGAGCGTCAACCATGCAAGAACCCAAGCCAACCCGTGTCCGCTATTTGATCNTGCTCATGCTGTTCCTGGTGACGACGATCAACTATGCCGACCGCGCCACCATCTCCATCGCNGGCTCCAGTATTCAAAAAGACTTAGGTCTGGACGCTGTGACCCTCGGCTACATCTTTTCAGCGTTTGGTTGGGCTTATGTTCTGGGCCAGATCCCGGGCGGCTGGCTCCTCGATCGCTTCGGTTCAAAGAAAGTCTACGCCGGGAGTATTTTCACCTGGTCCTTGTTCACCCTGTTGCAGGGCTATATCGGTGAGTTCGGGATCTCGACCGCCGTAGTGCTGCTGTTTCTGCTGCGCTTCATGGTCGGTCTCGCGGAAGCGCCTTCGTTCCCGGGTAACGCACGGATCGTCGCTACTTGGTTTCCGACCAAGGAACGCGGAACCGCGTCAGCCATCTTCAACTCGGCGCAATACTTTGCGACCGCACTGTTCGCACCGTTGATGGGATGGATCGTCTACACCTACGGCTGGCAACACGTGTTCATCGTCATGGGCGCCTTGGGCATCGTGTTCTCGCTGATATGGCTGAAGGTGATCTACGGGCCGAAGGATCACCCGAAGGTCAACGCCGCCGAGGTCAAGTACATCGCCGACAACGGTGGACTGGTCGACCTGGAAGATTCGAAAGCGAAAAAGGACAGTGGCCCCAAGTGGGATTACATCCGCCAGCTTCTGACCAACCGCATGATGATGGGTATCTACATCGGTCAGTTCTGCATCAATGCCCTCACCTACTTCTTCCTCACCTGGTTCCCGGTTTACCTCGTACAAGAACGCGGCATGACCATTCTGAAGGCCGGGTTTATTGCTTCGTTACCGGCCATCTGCGGCTTTCTCGGTGGCGTCCTGGGTGGCGTGATTTCAGACACGTTGCTGCGTCGCGGCAACTCTCTGAGCGTGGCACGCAAGACCCCTATCGTGTGCGGCATGTTGTTGTCGATGAGCATGATCATCTGCAACTACGTCGATGCTGACTGGATGGTGGTGTGCTTCATGGCGCTGGCGTTCTTCGGCAAAGGGATCGGCGCACTGGGCTGGGCCGTCGTGTCGGATACCTCGCCGAAGCAAATCGCAGGTCTTTCAGGTGGCTTGTTCAACACCTTTGGCAACCTGTCTTCGATCTCCACGCCGATCATCATCGGCTACATCATTGCCGCCACCGGCTCTTTCAAAATGGCTTTGGTATTCGTTGGTGCCAACGCGCTGGTCGCGGCCATCAGCTACCTGTTCATCGTTGGCGAAATCAAACGTATTGAACTCAAAGGCGTGACTGACGGGCCCGCTCCCGCTCAGGCAACAACCGTGAAACACGCAGGCTAATTACACCCAACTACAAGAAAGGTATGAGTCTATGGAAGCTTTGAATTATCCCCAGGCAACCACTGGTGCACCGGTTATCACCGATCTGAAAGTCGTTCCGGTGGCCGGGCATGACAGCATGCTGCTCAATCTGAGCGGTGCTCACGGTCCTTTATTCACGCGCAATATTCTGATCCTGACGGACAGCTCGGGCCACGTCGGCGTCGGTGAAGTGCCGGGCGGTGAAGGCATCCGCAAGACGCTGGAGGACGCCCGTGAGCTGCTGAGCGGCCAGTCAATCGGCAACTATCAAAGCCTGTTGAACAAAGTCAGAAACGCCTTCGCCGACCGCGACGTGGGGGGGCGCGGCCTGCAAACCTTCGATCTTCGCATCGCTGTGCATGCCGTGACGGCTGTGGAATCAGCCTTGCTGGATCTGCTGGGCCAGCACTTGCAGGTGCCCGTAGCGGCGCTGCTGGGTGAAGGACAACAACGCGATGCCGTTGAAATGCTGGGTTACCTGTTTTACGTCGGCGACCGNAACAAGACTGACCTGGGCTACCGCTCGGAACAGGATGCCGATAACGAATGGTTCCGCCTGCGTAACGTTGAGGCCCTGACNCCGGAGTCGGTNGTTGCACTCGCCGAGGCGGCCTATGATCGCTACGGCTTTAAAGACTTCAAACTCAAAGGCGGCGTGCTTCNCGGCGAAGACGAAATCGCCGCTGTCACCGCGTTGTCGGAACGCTTCCCNGATGCACGCATCACCCTCGATCCAAACGGCGCCTGGTCACTGAAGGAAGCCGTGGCCCTGTGCCGCGATCAGCATCATGTTCTGGCCTACGCCGAAGATCCGTGCGGGGCTGAAAATGGCTATTCAGGTCGAGAAGTGATGGCCGAGTTCCGCCGCGCCACGGGCCTGCGCACTGCGACCAATATGATTGCCACCGACTGGCGTCAGATGGGGCATGCGATCCAGTTGCAATCCGTCGACATCCCCTTGGCCGACCCACACTTCTGGACGATGCAGGGATCCGTTCGTGTGGCACAGATGTGCAAGGAATGGGGGCTGACGTGGGGCTCTCACTCGAACAACCATTTTGATATTTCGCTCGCCATGTTCACTCACGTCGCCGCCGCTGCCCCCGGAAACATTACCGCCATCGATACCCACTGGATCTGGCAAGACGGTCAGCGCCTGACCAAAGAGCCATTGCAGATCAAAGGCGGTTTGGTGGAAGTACCCAAGAAGCCAGGCCTGGGCGTCGAGCTGGACTGGGACGCGCTGATGCAAGCCCATGAAGTCTACAAATCCATGGGCCTGGGCGCCCGCGATGACGCTACCGCCATGCGGTATCTGGTGTCGGGTTGGGAGTTCAACAACAAGCGTCCGTGCATGGTTCGTTAACCCAATCGTTTTAACGGCCTGCCTCGCAATATCAGAGGCAGGACCGTACGACGCTTTATTTTTTCATTTCCGTAGGTGTGCAGAGGGTATGAATCTGGAATTGAACCCCTCCGAGTGACTCCTTGATCTGATCGGCTGCGTGCTGACACGCCTCCATACTCTTGTACTCCGCATGGTCGACCGCAGTAGCGGGCTGTGCGCCGTTGGTGCCAAGAATGACCCAGAGAATGAAGTTCATGATGCCCCCGACCTTATATGTAGGTGATTGAGTCTAGCCATAGATTGATGACGGCCACCAAGACACCTTAGAGATGGACTGCTCAGCGCTCATGGCGCAGCGCGTCAACCACTACGCCAAATGCTGACGAATGCTCACGGCGGTTAGGGTAGTAGAGATGGTAGCCAGAAAAAGGTTGGCACCAATCCTCCATAACCCGCACAAGACTTCCGTCGCCAACCTCCTTCGACACCATATCTTCTGGCAAGAAACCCAACCCGCAACCCGCGACAGCAGCGCGCAGGATCGGCCCACTGCTGTTGAACGTCCATTGCCCCTCGACCCGCGCTTTCAGTTCATGGCCATCCTTTTCAAAATCCCATTACAGGAGACTTCCGTGGGTAGGCAGACGCAGATTGATGCAACTATGGTCCGCGAGATCGCCAGGTACTTTCGGTGCGGGCCGCCGCTTGAAGTACTCTGGGGAGCCCACTACCGCCATGCGTAATTGAGGGCCGACCGGAACGGCAATCATGTCCTTGGCCACTTGATCGCCCAGACGCACCCCTGCGTCGTAACGCTGCGCGACAATATCGGACAGGGCGTAGTCGATTGTGATTTCGACCTTGATGTCCGGATAGTCGGACCGAGTCGTGTCTCCAGAGCGCGCATGGTATGGCTCAGGGCGGACTGCGAGACGCCTAGCTGTGCGGCGGCGCGGGTGAAGCTGCCTTCGCGGGTGATGACCACGAAGGCTTGCAGGTCGTTTAGATTGGCGCGGGACATTGATGAGAACCTCTCATGAGGAGCACGGGACTATCCCATGTAATCATGTCCCGCCTGCGGCGTGTCAAATGAACAGCGAATCAAAGAGTTCTTGCGTAGAACCCTGTCAGCTTGCCAACAGCGGCGTCGACATATTGGGGAACCCAGTAGGTTTCGATATGTGTTGCGCCGTCGATAATGAACAATTCCTTGGCTTCGCTGACCGTCAGCCCGGCATCCAGCCCTTGATTCAACGCGGCGTTGAGCGTGGCCATGTCGCTCGTGGCCATGAAGGCTGCGATCAGCGGGATCGTCTGTTGTTTGGCCGACAGTGTGTCTGATGCGGGTTGTGTGTTGGTCACGGTTGGCGTTGCCACGGCTTCCTGAGCGGCAACGCCCGACCCTTCGTACTGCGCCTCGGAGACCTTTTCCGCCCAAGTGACGGTTTTGCCGTCTTCGGCTTCGGCGATTGCGATGTGGGTCATGCCGTTGGCGGCAGTAGCCCCATGCCAGTGGCGTGTTTGCGGCGGGATCCAGACGATGTCACCCGGATGAATTTCCTGACGTGGGCCGCGTTCTTGCTGCACGTAGCCGACGCCTGCAGTGACAATCAGCGTTTGCCCCAGCGGATGGGTATGCCAAGCCGTGCGCGCGCCGGGTTCGAAGGTCACCGTGCCACCGCCGATGCGGGCTGGGTGATCACCCTTGAACAGGCCATCAACACGTACCGTGCCCGTGAAGTTTTCTGCAGCGCCCTTCACTGAGGGCTGAGAGCCTGCACTGTTGATCCGGATTTCGTTGGAAACCTGGGCGCAGGTTTCTCCGGCCAAGAGCGACAACGCAACGAGTGGGGCAATCAGGGGGTTCATCGATGATGCTCCTAAGGGTGGTGAGCCGACTGCAAGGCTGCTCCGTGCGCGGACCCGTTGTAAGGGGATTCAGGGGGGAAACGTGCATTAGTGTGCGAGATGGCTGTCGCTCAACCACGCGTTCACGCGCGCATGTTTTTGCGCTCCTGCTCACCTTCCATGACGAAACCCTGCATCACCCTGGCCTTGGGCGCATGGCTTTGGAGAATGGTTCGGAGCGCTGTGCAAACAGTAAGCGAGCTACCGGATGGGCACTAGACGGGTAAATCGGCAAGGGTTCATGAGCCACATTCATCAGTCTGGTCGTGACGCGTGAAATCATTGGTACTGAGGTGTCGGGGCGACCGATCAGGCAATCAGATCCAAATTGAAAGTCGCAGAAAAAAGGCGCCCTATCGGCGCCTTCAGCAGTCTCAAGCGATTTTGATGACAACCTTCCCAAACGCCCCTTTGGCGAGATGCTCGTAAGCTTCTCGTGCTTGCTCGAACGGATACACCTGCTCGATCACAGGCCGAATTTTGTGTTCATTGAGGAACGCATTCATCCGGTCGAACGACGAGCGCGGCGCCACGGCGATACCGCGAATGGTCGTCTGGCGAAAGATGAGTGGCATCAGATTGAGTTCAACGGTCTGCCCGGTCAAAAAGCCGATCTGCGCAATACGCCCGGATGCCTTGGTCGCTGCGACCGATTGATTGATGCCGTTGCCGCCGGCCACATCGAGCAGCAGATCCACGCCCTTGCCTTCAGTCAGCTTCAGCACTTCGTCCGCCCAATTCGGCGTCGTTCTGTAGTTGATACCCGCCACGGCCCCCAGCCCCTTTACGGTTTGCAGGTTCTGGTCGTTACTCGACGTTGCGATCACCTTCGCGCCAAGCGCGGTAGCGATCTGCACGGCAAATATGGACACACCGCCAGTGCCTTGAACCAACACGGTTTGCCCCGGCTGAATCTGTCCAAAATCCACCAGTGAGTACCATGCCGTGAGCGCGGCAATCGGCAGCGTTGCGGCCTCTTCATCGCTCATGTTGCCTGGCGCAGCCACGGCACTGTCTTCGTGGATGATCATGTATTCGGCCAAACCGCCAGGCAACGGCGAGCCGAAGCAGTAATCGGGTTCATTGGGGCCAGGCTCGCCATCCAGCCAACGGGAGTAAAGATGCGAGTTAACCCGATCACCGATTTTGAAGCGCGTGACGCCGTCACCGACCGCGACCACGGTGCCGGCTGCATCGCTTACCGGGATCAGGGGTTTGGGCACCTTATGCGGCTCATAGATGCCATCAACGATAGCCTTGTCGCGAAAGTTGAGTGAGACAGCGCCGACCTTGACCAACAACTCGCCGGCCTTCGGTTGCGGGGTCGCTACCTCTGCCAATTGCAGGTTGTCGAGTCCGAAATCTTTCAATAACCAAGCCTTCATTACGAATCTCCAAATACACGTCAATGGCCGCAAACCGGAAACGGTTTTGCCTTGGGCACATCTTTCGCTTTTGGAGACCCGCAATAAATGCGCTGAAAAAGACATGATTGTTCTATTCTTAGGCAACAATCATTTTTGAGCTCCGTGAGTCAGTCGGGAGCCCACATGGAAACGTTATGGAATTACTGCAATCGATGCGACTGTTCGTCAGGCTTGCTGAACTTGGCAGCTTCACTAAAGCCGCCGAGTCGCTGGACATCGGGCGGCCTCAGGTCACCCGTTACATCCAGGAGCTGGAGACTTCATTGGGCGTGCGCCTATTCCAGCGCACCACGAGAAAGGTCGCACTCACCGCCGAGGGCGAGCGGTTCTATGAGCGGGTGCAAGACATTCTCGCGGGTATTTCTGCTGCGACCTCGATGTTTGACCACACTGGCGCAACGCTCGCGGGCCGACTTCGCGTCGATATCCCGACCGCTTTCGCGCAAATGGAATTCATCAAAAGCCTGAAAGAGTTCACCTCCACCTACCCCGGTATCAACATGGTGCTGGGCGTGACAGATCGAACCGTTGACCTGATTGGTGAAGGCATCGACTGTGCATTACGTATCGGCGATTTACCGGACTCGACGTTGATCGCTCGTCCCATCGCGATGGCAACCATGGTGACGTGCGCAGCGCCCGAGTATCTGCACGAGCATGGCGAACCCAAGACACTCGACGATCTGAACTCCCATCGGGGCGTCAACTTCTTGTCCGGTCAGAGCAACAGGACTTTGCCTTGGCACTTCTCGGACAAGGGTCACGATCGAGTGTTTGTCAGCAACGCAGGCATCACCGTCACCGAGTCGAATGCGTACGTGCAGTGTGGCGTTTCGGGCTTCGGAATAATCCAGGCGCCCGGCATCACCGTGGCCGAGCATTTGGACAGTCGCGCTTTGGTGGAAATTCTAAGACCCTATCGGCCAGCCCCCCGGCCCGTGTCGGTGCTCTACCCAAGTCGGACGCACTTGGCGCCGCAGGTGCAAGTTTTTATTGAATGGCTGCAAGAGCGCTTTGCGCAGGTTCATTCTGACTGGCTGGAATAGGTGATTATTAAATCGGTGACGAAATCCAAATCCATGTGGGCCATCGAGCTGATTTGAACGCGGTAGGTACCGACGTTGGTCAACCTCACTGAACAAAGTCCAGCGCAGCGTGACCAATATCAACCAGGTTGCGGATGTTCACTGCAGGATATCCAGACGGCGGTATGGCCAGTAACGGCGCCCAGCGCTCAGCTTCTGAATAGCCGCCGTGACCATTGCCGGTTCCTCCGTGATCGCTGGCAAAAACGACCATACGTTGAGGCATTGCGCCTTGGGCAGAAGGTGACGCAAATGCATTTTCCCACAGGCGACGAATGCGCGAGTCTGTTGCTCGCACGGCGGCAGCGTAGCCCGGATCAGACGGGTCGAAAGCACCGTTGTGGCCCGCTTGGTCCACAGCATCGAGATGAATGAAGGCCAGATCGGGCTGGCATGCTCGCCAGGTGGTCAGTACTTCATGCTCGACCGCTGCATCGTCCTCACGCAAAAACGCTGCATGATGTATCTCTGGCAAAGCCTTCAGACGCCCCTCGACCAAATCGTAGAGCGGTCGCCAGGAGGTCATGAGAATGCTGCGACTATCGGCCTTGCGGCCGTGAAGGCGCTCAAACAGTGTTTGAACTTTGATTGGACCTTTGCTGCTGTTATCAACAATGCCATGTGCGCTTACCCAGCTTGAGGTGAGCACACTGATCCAGCCAGGCGCGGAATAAGTCTGTTGCGTACGGCCGTTGCTGACATCGACTCTCCCCCATGCCAACCCCTGGGACTCAGCCAACTGGAACAGGAAGGGCGTCAGTGCCGGGCTAACGGCGTCGGCACGCAGGCCGTCGATACCGATGATGACGACCTGCCGCTCAGGCACTTGCGGCGCAGCAATGCATTGGCCTACCTCGTCGCTACGTGAACAGCCAAGCAGGCTCATCACGCACAGCGCTACCAACAGCGTGAGTCCCGAGCGCGGATTGACATTCAGAGTATTGAAAAACAAAGCTGACTACCTCCAAAAAAATACACAACTCGCGCGCTCTTCACTGCCTATAGGGTTAGTTGAACGCAGAAGAAAGAGCAACTACGCAGTGCTCATGTTGGTGGCCTGATGATCACGCTTTATTTTGTCTTTTCCGAGGGTGTGAATCTGGAGCTGCACCCGCGAGTGATTCCTTGATCTTATCTGATCGGCTGCGGGCTGATATCTAGCCGAACGCTGGAGCGGGTTGTGAGTCGTTAGCGCCAAGAATGCCCAACAGATTGGCGAAATCGTTCATTGGGCATTTCGTAGTTTAGTTTTTCTTCTTGAGTAGTTTATTCATGTAGTACTTGAGGCTTAAACGATCTTTGGGTCTTGGCTTGTAGTGGGTCTTGTTTCGTTGTGCGGGGTCGATCGCCATGGTTCCGGCGGTGTAATAATAAAGCGCAATAGACCTGCGCGTAATGTGCTCTGGAGTCGTTAAAGGCTCAGGGTGCCCATGATTACTGTCTTTGTCTGTATTGAAGATGACGCACCGATTGTAAATGGGCAGAACTTTTTTAAGGCAGGTCTTCATATCGATATCCCACAGTTCCAGGTTACCGCCGTATTCCTCTTGCCAGTTTTCATTCAGATAAATTATGACATTCAGTCTACGTTCAATATTAAGCTTTTTGTTGAGTCTGAAGTCTGAGTGCACCCCAAGGAAACCACCACTCTTCGTTTCATGCAGCCCACCACCGCTAAAGTAGGGATCGGGTATCAAACCTTCGATGCCCGTGAGCTTTTCAAGAAACTGCAACATGGGCGCCGAGTTAAAAGCGTTAAACACAGTCTTGAGAAAAGGGGGGCATTCATTGGGACTGATTTGACGTTTTAGTTGACCTTTATAGCCACGCTCGTAGATCATTTCGTTTTGGGTTGGCTCGACTGGAAAGTGCGAGCATATACTTGCAATCAGGTCTTCATGCAAGAAGTTATCGATAACGATATGCGGAAATGGCGTAGCCTGAACATAGTGGCTGGTCAATGAGTAACCAAAGGCGCTGGCGGCGTTCTGGTCGAAATCAAGCCCCTGTGAGAGGGTGATAGGTAACGTTTGAGTGATGGGTGCCATTACCGCTCCAATAACTTAATACAAAAAACCTGTGGGATGCCTTGAAACAGAGCCAAACGCATTGCTCGTGTGAGCCTGCTTAACTTATGCCTTGCTGTTGTCCTTGTTCACGCGCTTAAGAATGTTATTGTACATTTTTGTTCGTCTGTGAGTCGATTCATAGCCCCCAGCCGCTGCGACAGTACCCGACTGAATATGATCCAGATAGCTGAAAATTTTACGCGGCGATAACATTTCAACGACATAGCCACGCTCAGTCATGCGGTCTTGGAGAGTATAACCAGGAACACGATCGTCCATCGAAAAATGCAGGCCATACTGCTTGATAAGCTTGCAATTCCACAACGTACAGAAACTCTTCAAGTACACTTCCCTGTAGGGCTTCGGTTCTCTGGAGCGTAACCCAACAGATATTTTCAGTCGTCTGAAATGGTGTTTGAACAGTCGCGAACTAAAACGCCAAAGAGTTCTTGTGGTTCCACGATTTAATTGCTCTACACATCCGACGGCTGCGATTTTTGGATTTTTAATGCATTTATTCAACATCATCG
>Ga0065714_10065028_pt1 | contig 13812 bp, 7 predicted proteins | sample MisRhiReplicate2_FD_59101 | JGI IMG/M metagenome (GOLD analysis project Ga0065714, IMG submission 59101) | Miscanthus rhizosphere microbial communities from Kellogg Biological Station, MSU, sample Rhizosphere Soil Replicate 2: eDNA_1 v2... | ecosystem: Host-associated > Plants > Roots >...
GGAACGGGTTTAACGCCTAGTCGGGGCGTAGCGCAGTCCGGTAGCGCACTAGCATGGGGTGCTAGGGGTCGAGTGTTCGAATCACTCCGTCCCGACCATATTTTTCAATGACTTAGGTCTGTAGCGAAAGCGCAGGCCTTTTTCATTTATGAATTTACCCCACCTTTTACCCCACTGAAGAATTGCCCCGCCAGCAGAACGTATAGCGGGTGGGTGTCTAATTGATTCCTTGCTAGTTCAGCCAGCGAGACCGCCGACTTGCTGCGTAGGCAAAATATCTTGTATGGACAAAAATTCTACGAATTAATGCGAGAAAGTTTTCCGGAGCGGTCTTTGAAGCGAAGGCTCCAGACTTTTGCCTCCCCCCTCCCTAGGGCCTCTGTCAAGCAGCACCAGTAAATCGCCCCTAGTTTCGTAGGCAACCTTGATCGCAGCTCAGGCTGCTCAGTATCGATCGTGACCGGCACAAATCGGCCACAAGCGGACGCCGGGAGATGACCACAAAACCAGAAGCGATACGCGCCCGAATACTTCGCCCCCCCTTTCTGCGTTAGCTTATTATTGAATAATGCAATAGTGCGTTTTGGCTGGCACACGCTCGCGGAACTTGGAATACTCCTGTTCACAGTGCGTAGCCCACCTTGAATCCCTTAAGCAGAACCCATGACCAAAGAGCAGTTACAGAAACTCGAAGCAGACCTCTGGCGCGCCGCTGACAACCTGCGCGCCAATTCCGACCTCAAGGCCAGCGAATACTCCACCCCGGTTCTGGGACTGATCTTCCTAAAGTTCGCGGACAACAAGTTCAAGCAGCATGAGAAGGCCATTCACCGCGACTTCCTCGCCTACAAGGACACCCGGCTGGAGAAATCCCTTGCCGATATCGCCATCGAGAAGTGCGGCTTCTACCTGCCCGACCACGCCCGTTACGACTACCTGCTCAACCTAGAAGACAGCAAGGACATCGCCAAGGCCATCAATAAGGCGATGAAGGCCATCGAGGAGTACAAGCCCGAGCTACAGGGCGTGCTGCCTCAAGATGAATATTTCCGCCTCACCCGCTCGGCGCAGAACAAGGGCATCCCCAAGGAACTGCTACGTACCTTCAACGACATTCCACAGAATGCCACTGGCGATATCTTTGGCCAGATATACGAATACTTTCTCGCCGAGTTCGCCCTCTCCGAAGGCCAGGGTGGCGGCGAGTTTTTCACCCCGCGCTCGGTGGTCAAGCTGATGGTAGAAATCATCGAACCCCACGGCGGCAAGGTCTACGACCCGGCTTGCGGCTCGGCGGGTATGTTTGTGCAGTCCGCGCAATTTATCGAGCAACACCGTGCTGATGCGCATCACGGTAATGACGGCAATATTTACGTCTACGGCCAGGAAAAGACCTTGGAAACCGTCAAGCTGGCCAAGATGAACCTGGCAGTCAACGGCCTCCGCGGCACGATCATTCAGGCCAACAGTTACTACGAAGACCCGCACAACAGCTTCGGCCAGTTCGACTATGTAATGGCCAATCCGCCATTCAACGTCGACGACGTATCTCTGGCCACGGTGGAAAACGACCGTCGCTTCAACACTTACGGCATCCCGCGCAATAAATCCAAGGCCAAGAAGGGCGAAGAAGGCAAAGAAACCGTACCTAACGGCAACTACCTATGGATCAACCTGTTCGCCACGTCGCTCAAGCCAAAGGGCCGCGCCGCGCTGGTGATGGCCAACTCGGCCTCCGACGCCCGCCACTCCGAAGCCGAAATTCGTCAAACGCTGGTCGAAAACAACCTGATCTACGGCATGCTTAGTCTGCCATCGAACCTTTTCTACACCGTCACCCTGCCGGCCACGCTGTGGTTCTTCGACAAGGCGAAGCAGGACCGGCGCATATTGTTTATCGACGCGCGCAATATCTTCACCCAACTCACCCGCTCCCTGCGTGAGCTGAATGACGAGCAAGTGCAGAACGTCGCCATCATAAGCAAATTACACCGAGGTCAGCGTGATGAGTTCGTGCGACTGGTCGACGGCTACTTCGCCGCCGGCGTGGCACGCCTAGTGGAAAACCAGCCGCATATTCAGCCATTGTCCGAGCAACTGCTGGAGCTGCTGCAGGAAGCCGAAGGCCGTGCAGCGGTGCAAGCCCTGCGCGAACAATGGATCGAGCTGAAACCACTGCAGGATGCCTACACCGCCTACCAGACCAAGCACCTGCACGATGCCGATGTACATGGTAAAAACCAGGCCCAGCACGCCCTGCGCGAAACCTTCGACCCCTTCTTTGCTGGCTTGCATGCCAACCTCAGGCGATTGGACAAGGCCGTGCGTCAGCACGAGAAGCGCCTGACCGAAGTCGCCAAAGCCGAAGGCAAGCGCGGCAGCACAGACCGCGAAACCAAAGCGCTGAAAACCGCTCTGGAAAAACTGCATGGCGAAGTAAAAGGCGCGGAAAGCTATTTCCAACATATCCACTGGCTACAGGAGCGCTTCCCCGCCGCTCAATACGAAGACGTCACCGGCCTGTGCAAACTGGCCACCCCGGAAGAGGTGAAAGAGCAGGACTACTCACTCAACCCCGGTCGCTATGTTGGCGTAGTGATTGAGGAAGACGGCAAGACCGAGGAAGAATTTATCGATGGCCTGCTGGCAATGAACGACGAGCTGAATCGTCTCAATGGCGAGGCCCGCGATTTGGAGGCCGTGATCGCCCATAACGTCCGCCAACTGAGTGGCGAGTCCGCATGAGTTACTTCGTTGAGAAAAAGCTGGGGGATTTGCTGACTTTCCAACGTGGCTTTGACATCACTAAAAGTGAACAGCAGGAAGGAAATATTCCGATAGTTTCTTCTTCGGGTATTTCCAGCTTTCACAACCACTCCAAAACGAATGCGCCTGGCGTAGTGATTGGCCGCAAGGGCTCTTTAGGGACTGTGCACTACCTCAATACTAATTACTGGCCGCATGACACAACGCTTTGGGTAAAAGACTTCAAAGGTAATGAGCCAAGATTTATCTATTATTTTTTGCAGACCTTGCATCTTGAGAATTTTGATGTCGGATCGTCCAACCCCACGCTAAACCGGAATCACCTCCACAAAATAAGAGTGCTTTTCCCAAAGGAACAACAGAAGAAAATTACCGCCGTTCTCTCCGCCTACGATGACTTGATCGAAAACAATCGCCGCCGTATAGAGCTGCTGGAACGGATGGCCGAGGAGCTTTACCGCGAATGGTTTGTGCGATTCCGTTTTCCGGGGCATCAGCAGGCTAAGAGTGAGAAGGGTTTGCCTGTGGATTGGAAACGGACGGGGCTCGGCTCTCTCGGAACATACCTCAATGGCTATGCATTCAAGCCGTCCGACCTGTCTCTAGCCGGTATCCCGGTCATTAAGATCAAGGAAATAAATGGCGGGGTTACGGCTGAAACTCCACGAAACAGTGGTGAGTCCGTTGCCAAGAGATACCACTTCGATGACGGGTCTATTATTTTTTCGTGGTCAGCAACCTTGGCCGTAAAAGTGTGGGACCAAGGACCAGGGCTCTTGAACCAGCATTTGTTCAAGGTGGCACCCGCTGAAGGAATTCCCACCAGTTTTTTATACTTCTCAATCAAATTCTGCCTGCCCATTTTTGATTCGCTAACCACGGGTTCAACGATGAAGCACATCAAGCGCAAAGAGCTTGATGCAGTCAAAATTGGTTTGCCAGGCAAAGCCATCCTCGAAGAGTTCGATAGATCGGCCTCCAAGCTTCTGCAAAAAAAGCTAAAGCTCTCAAAGGCAAACCAGCTCTTAGTCGAAGTCAGGAATCAACTTTTGACCCGACTGATCTCCGGCAAGCTCCCCATTGACCAACTGGATATCCAGTTTCCCCCCAGCATGCGCGAGGCCGCCGCGGCCCGACAGGAAGTAGCCCATGCCTAGTCTGTTTTCCGAGGACGATATCGAGCGCACCCTGCTGGCGCGGCTGCAAGAGCAATACGGTTATGAAGTGCTCAACTGCATGACCGCGCAGTCAGCCGACTTGCAGGACGGCTCCGGCCGCCGCGACAAGCGCGAGGTAATCCTCGGCGACAGATTGCAGGCCGCCGCCCGGCGGCTAAATCCACAGATACCCGATGCAGCGCTGGAACAGGCCCTGGCGCAATTTGCCGAGCGCCGCCAGGCCATGACCCTGGTGGCCGCCAACCGCGAACTGGATGCTCTGCTGCGTGACGGCATCGCCGTGCGTTACCAGCAGGACGGCCAGTGGCAGCAGGAGCAGCTACGGATGATCGACTTCGCTGAGGCGAGCAATAACGACTTTCTTGCCGTAACCCAACTGTGGATCAAGGGCGTCAACGACAAATATTTGCGCCCGGACGTGCTGCTCTGCGTAAATGGCATTCCGCTGGTATTTATCGAGCTGAAAAACTCCAATATCCCGCTGCGCAATGCCTACGACGACAACCTGGTGCGTTACCGCCAGAGCATTCCGCAGCTGTTCCTCACCAACGCGTTCTGCGTACTAAGCAATGCACTGGAAACCCGCGTTGGCAGCCTTACCGCCGAGTGGGAGCATTTTTTCAGTTGGTTGCGGGTGGACGATGAGAAGGAAAAGCTCGACCGCGCGCAGATCAAGGAGCAGGGCACCAGCATCGAACGAGTGATCGACGGCCTTTTCGCCCCCGAACGGCTGCTGGACTACGTGGAAAACTTCGTGCTGTTCCACAAGCAGACGCAGAAGATCATCGCCCAGAACCACCAGTTTATTGGCGTCAACCGTGCCTTCACGCGCTTCCAGCAGCGCAAGACGCTGCGCGGTAAACTCGGCGTGTTCTGGCACACCCAAGGCTCGGGCAAGAGCTTTTCGATGATCTTCTATGCCCGCAAGATTCTGCGCAAACTGCCGGGACATTTCACCTTTTTGGTCGTCACCGACCGTGACGAGCTCGATGGGCAGATCTTCCGAAATTTTCTCAACACCGACACGGTGCAGCGCCACGAAGCAGCCCGGCCAAAAAACAGCGAAGAGCTGCGCGCCTTTCTCGGCCAGAGCAAGCGCCTGGTGTTCACACTGATCCAAAAATTCCGCTACGACAAAGGCAAGGCCTACCCGCTGCTATCGGCGCGTGACGATATCGTGGTGATCGTCGACGAAGCACACCGTACCCAATACAAGAGCCTGGCGGAAAACATGCGCGGCGGCCTGCCTCATGCCAACTTCGTCGCCTTTACCGGCACGCCGCTGCTGGGTCGCGAGCGCAAGACCAACCAGTGGTTTGGCGATTACGTGTCCGAATACAACTTCCAGCAGTCGATGGACGACGGCGCCACCGTGCCGCTGTTCTACCAGAAGCGCGTGCCCGAAGTGCTGATCCAGAACGACGACCTCAGCGAGGAGTTCTATCAGATTCTCGAAGAGGAAAACCTCGACGAGGCGCAGCAGGAAAAGCTCGAACGCCAGTTCGCCCAGGAAATACAGGTGATCAAGCGTGACGACCGCATGGAGACAATCGCCCGCGACATCGTCTACCACTTCCCGCGCCGGGGTTACTTGGGCAAGGGCATCGTCATCGCCGTGGACAAGTTCACGGCGGTAAAGCTGTACGACAAGGTGCAGCGGCTGTGGAAGGAAGAACTGAAAGCCCTGCGCAAGAGGATCAAGGAAACCCCCAACGAGGTGGAAAAGGCTCGGCTGAAAAAAATCGTCACATATATGCATGCCGTGCAGATGGCGGTGGTAATCAGCGAGGAAGCAGGCGAGGAGGAGAAGTTCAAGCTGAAGGGCCTGGAAGTCGTCCGCCATCGCCAGCGTATCAATGCGCTGGACGAGCACGGCCATGATATCGAGCACAACTTCAAAGACCCCGAGCATCCGCTGCAACTGGTGTTCGTCTGTGCCATGTGGCTGACCGGCTTCGATGCGCCGACCGTTTCGACCCTGTACCTCGACAAACCGATGAAGGGGCACACCCTGATGCAGACCATCGCCCGCGCCAATCGGGTGACCTCGCACCAGATAAATGGCATCCCCAAGAGCAACGGAGAAATCGTCGATTATTACAACGTCTTCCGTAATATGAAGCAGGCGTTAAAGGACTATGCCCAAGGTGAAGAAGGTACCGACGAACCGCCTGTGCAAGATAAAAGTGTATTGCGTGGTCTACTGGATGATGCGATTGCCGAAGGCCTAGGATATTGCCGCGAGCGTGGGATCATCTTGGAAGAAGTGTTGGGTCGTAAGGAGATCTTCAAGAACCTCGGTCGTTTCAACGAGTTCGCCGACATCCTGCTCGGCAACGAGGAGTGGCGGAAGACCTTCAACGTCTACCAGAACACCATCGTCGCCCTGTACGAGGCGTGCAAACCGGAAATCCTCGGTAACCAATTAGTGCGCGTGGTGGCAGCTTTCGATTACCTGCGCGGAGTGATCGACAGCCTCGTCGAACAGGTAGATATCAACCGAGTAACACGGCGCATCGACGAACTGCTGGATGAAAGCGTGGTGGTGGATAATGCCGAAGCCTTTCATCGACAAGAACCACAGGGCGCTTACCAGATCGTGCGCAAGGGCCGCACCTGGGACCTGAGCAAGATCGACTTCGACAAGCTGCGGGAAGAGTTCAAACAGACTGTATACAAGAACATCGAGATCGCCGATCTGCGTAGCTTTCTGGAGCAGAAGATCGCGCAGATGCTGGCTGTGAATAAAACTCGCAGCGACTTCGCTCAGCGCCTGCAGGAAATCATCGATCGCTACAACGCTGGCGGTTCGGCCACCGAGGATTACCACGAAGAGCTGCTGCGTTATCTGGAAGCCCTGAGCGTCGAAGACGACCGGCATATTCGCGAAGGGCTGAGTGAGGATGAACTGGAACTGTTCGACCTACTGAAGAAGGACAGCATGACCCAAGATGAAACCCAGAAGGTTAAGCTGGCTGCCAAGTCGCTCCTGCAACGCTTGCTAGACGGCCAGCCCAAGGTCCTGGTGCAAGATTGGTTCAAGGATGGCCAGACCCAGCGCATCGTCCGCACAGTCGTTGAGCAAGTACTCGATAACAACCTGCCAGACAGCTATAACCGGGCGATCTTCAAGGAAAAGTGCAACAACGTATTCGAGCTGATACTCGATTATGCGAGTCAAGGCGGGAAGTGGGCGGCATAAAATTTTGCATCTCAGATAGGCAGCTATACACCTTGTCTAGCTGTAATGGGGGTGGCTAAGCAGCTAAATAGCCGCCCTCGGAAAACACTAGACTACGAAACACCCGCTGAACGATTTAGCCAATTTGTTGCATCGAAATCCACAGTCGTTTTCCGTCAGTCGCGACCGACAAAAAACGGCCGATTCTGTTGAAAAAGTCGATTTTCCAAAAACGCTCGAACATTGATGGGTGAAAACACCTCTTTTGCACGCTGCTACGTGAAATCCGAGTCCTGAACCTACTGCCAAAAACACAGATTTCAATCTCAGGCGCGTACTTTTCTGCCGTGGAAACCGAAGCCGACTTTTTCAACAGAATCGGCCAAAAGCAGACCGTGGACAGACGAGGGACGAATGGGTAGCGTCGACCCGGTTAAAGCCTGCCCCCATATTGTCTGCAAAGGGCTGCGCGTGGTCGGAGCGATGCAGGCCCTTGGCGGTTCTCATCGGCGTTACAGATCGACAGTAGGTACTAAAACGCACAGAGGCAAAGCGTGAGAACAGGCTACAATCTGCTGCATAGCCTATCGGCCCCCGCGTCGGTGTCTGGCGCCGGGAACGTAAATTTTCTTGCGCTATTTGTCAGCGGGATCGATAAATAAAGAGGACATCAGGCGTGCACCGGTGTCGAATCAATAGGTCAACCAGCGCAAAGGAGGTCAACGTGGCAAAGAATTTCTTGGACTTGAATACGAGCCCAGATCTGTTGCTTGCGCTCAAAGGGGCTGCGCAACATAAGCAGACGGCCGAAGAAGTATTGGAACAGCGTGTATCGTTCGTTTACGGGTCTGTTGGCTCGAAGAACGGCATAACCCGCGAACAGGTTCGCAAGCTGATATTTGAGCAGGAAGGAGTCGAAGGGGCGAAACGTTGATCCTCTTCGAGCTATGCGGAAACACCGAGCAAAATCCAGTCTACCAAGAACTGGAAGTCTCCAATGGCAATCGGCAGTACGACTTTTTGCGGTCTATAGTGGGTGCAGCATTGGCTGTGGACCGAGCGTTTCTGTCGAACCACATCATCAAGGCATTGAATTTTCATGCCATTACTTGCCTGCATACAAATGCAGGCGAGTACCGTCCTTGCCAAGTCGTCGTAGGCAATCATATGCCGCCCGAGCACTACCGTGTCGAGGCGCTCATGGACGATTTTGTGAATATAGTTAATAGGAGCTGGGAGCAATCCGACCCAGTGACGCTAACGGCATACGTGCTTTGGCGACTAAACCACATTCACCCGTTTATCAATGGCAACGGTCGAACAGCTAGGGCTGCCTGCTATTTCGTGTTGTGTGTGAAGTCCGGAAGCTGGCTACCAGGGACTACGATCCTTCCTGAGCTGATTTGTCGCAACCGAGATGAATACGTCGATGCACTACAGCGTGTTGATGCGTCCTTGCCTACAGGAAAGCTGGATCTAAGCCCGCTGCATGATCTGTTAGTCCGGCTAATCACCGAGCAACTCAGTACGCAACAGCCCCCCGCAGATAAGCCTCAGGATTAATCTCTATAACGCCTTGGTCGTTTCGCACGAGAATCAGTCTGGGGATATAGCCATTGTCAGCTTCGGGGCGTTTTCAACGTTCAGTGACAGACAGAAAACGGCCAGAAGCGGACAGTTACGATAGCCAGTCGAACGCGGAATCATCATATGCAGCATCAATAGCTTGGTCTGTTCACGATTGCGCTTGGACAGGGGCTACAGGGCGATACGCTTGTCCATGCTGCCCAGAGTCATGGCCGCGGCGATGAATAGGGCTGAGGCCAGCAACAAATTGACAGCCTTTATGCCAATCAGCTTGCCCGGGAGCGCCCAGTGTCAACCAGAACGCAATCAGGGTTCATGATGAACCTGACCATCTAGGACACCTCCGTCCAGCGCTATAGTGCGAAATATCAATGCGAGCGTCCGACAGGCTTGCCCTATGGCGATATGCTATCGTCTCCTGATTACGTTCATGGAGTCTACGGCGTGTCTGGCAAGGAACTATTCTGGCTGCATCTTTCCGATATTCACTTTCATCCGAAGACAAGCTGGCGTGATAGCCATGTACGCCAGGAATTGCTGGACTTCTTACAGGAAGGGTTCAGCGACGGCAGTTTGTCGCGACCACACTTGGTGTTCTGTACTGGGGATATTGCCTTTGGTGAAACCAGCGGGGCGCCGCTGAAGCAGCAGTACGGGGAGGCTGCCAGTTTCTTCGATAAGCTACTGCAATGCTGCGAGCTGCCACGAGAGCGGCTCTTCATGGTGCCTGGCAATCATGACGTTAACCGGAAAGAAATATTGAGCGATCAGCAGGATCGTTTGGTCGAGATGGCCAAAACACCAAGAGAGCATGTCGCTGCAATCAATCAGCGCTTTGACAGCGGAAGCAAGGATCACCGCTTGGCGATGGAGCGCCTGCAGGAGTATGGTCAGTTCGTGCAGAGCTACCGTCCGGAGTTGCATCGGGAAAATTACCATCTGTATGCTCGGCAGCTTGAGGTGGAGGGCTGGAAAGTGGGCGTGGCTGGCTTCAACTCGGCCTGGAGTTGTGCCGGCCCTGAGGATGACCGCCACGTCTGGCTGGCCGGACAATGGCAGTTCAACCATATGGCTGATGGGTTGCGTGGAGCCGATCTGAAGATAGGCCTTATCCATCATCCCTTTGACTGGCTGAATGAAGCTGAACACCACGAGGCTGAACAGCGTGCCAGTAAGGATCTGCACTTCCTGCTGCATGGCCATACCCATACTGCCTGGGTTCGTCCGACCGACAATTGCGTGCAGGTGGCCGCAGGTGCGACCGGGGCCGATACCCCGGATCAGTTCGGTATCAATCTGACGCAACTGAACCCAGTCACGGGTGAGTGTTGCACCCACCTTTATACCTATCAGCAAGGCTGGGTTATTGCGCCGGTAGCGAAGCACGCACCGACAGGGCAATGGCGCTTCAAGTCCGGCTTGCAGCTTCAGATGTCCGTGACACCCAAGACCATTGTGCCTGTCGCAGAAGCCGAACCGCTGCCGCCCGAGGAGCCTGAATCTGCAAGCCTAAGGCGCACCATGACGCTATTTGGCCGTGATCTGTTGCTCAAGCTGCTTTCCCGCAAACTGCAGGAAAATCCGGCACTGGCTTTGTATGGCATGCGCGGCAATGGAAAGAGTGAGTTGATTCGCACACTGCATCAGCATGAGCCGCTGGCTAGTTTGGAGTTGTTGCGTATTACCGTGGCCGGCGATACCACTCCGAACGAGCTGTTTCGCCAATTTCTAAATCTTCTAAACGACCACAGCGAATCCCCTACAGTACCCGAGGGGTCGTTGGTCGAGCAAGTCAGGGCACTGCAACAACGCTTTCCAAATTCTAGGACAGCGTTTGTCTGGATTGATCGTGCTCACCTATTACTTGCGGGCAAGCAGTGGAAGACACCGGAGCTATTTACTTTATTAATTGCCTTGCGCAAAGCTTTTCCAAAATGGCGCTGGATATTTGAACTGCGTGAGCGGCCGGAGCCAGGAAGTTTTGGTGCGGACTGCTATTTGGAGGAAATTCCGGGACTTGATAAACCGAGTATGGGCGAGTTTCTCAAAAGTAGTGCGCCGGTCGGGCAGGAAAGTGAATGGAACTATAGCGGGCAAAATCTCAAATCACTTTATCAGTGGCTAGGCGGAGGCCACGGTCAGCAGGCTCATCCGCTTGCGACTCGACTGCTGATTGAGGTGGCTCTCGGCCAGCGTCAGTCACCCTGGCAGGTGTATCAGCATCTGCGCCAGGAGCTGCTCGTCAAAGTCGAAGAGGGGCTGCTGGGGGAGCTGTATCGGACAGTGCTTACTATCGGCGAGCGTAGCCTGCTGGAGGCACTGGCACTATATCGGGTTGGCATCCCGCATGACCATGCGGACTGGCTGGAAGAAGGTTTGCATGCCCAGGGCGCCTGGCAGGCACTCGAACGCCGTTGTTTGCTTCCTACCGATGCCGAAGGTCAGCGTTTCTATTTACACGGATTTATCAGCAGCTGGGTTTGCCGGGAGCAACTACAAACCTCTGCGCAAGACGAAGGCGAAGATCAGACTCTGCCGGCGGCTGGCACCAAAGCGGCAGGATTGCACCTGCTGGTCGGGCGTTGCTGGCAGCGTCAGCTCGGCAATACCCGGCGGCTAAGCAGCGTGAATATCGAGCGTGCCGATGAAGCGTGCCACCACCTGTTAAGCGCTGGCGCCACAGAGGAAATGGGGGACTGGGTAGAGTATCTGCTGCGTGGGCAAGCCGGATGGAGCCAGGAGAAACTTTGGCAGCATGACCTCAAATTGCACAATAACCATTCTCCGTTAGAAGCACAGATCAATGTTTTGCAGCTGCTGGTGCGCCTGTATCCAGGGGACTCAAAAGCCTGGCGCTTCTTGGGAGAGTGCCAGCTAAAGACCTTGGGGCCTGCTTGTAGCGAGGCACTACAATCTTTCGAACAAGGATTGGCGCTGTCTCCAGGAAATCCGAGATATCTCGCTAATCTTGGCAAGGCTCTGCGCGCACGAGGATGGGATGGTGCCAAAGAGTTTTTACTCCGTTTAGACGGACATCGCGTGCTATACCCAGAGGCAATCGACGACTACGTGCGCAACATTGAGGCTTCTTGTCTTCAAGCATCTGGCGAGACTGAGGTCGCCTCACGGCAACGGCTTGAGCAGATTGAAACTGGTACAAAAAACCCGGCCTTTTACAGCGACGAGGCTAACTTTCAGTTGCTGTTAAAGAAAGACCCCTACGAAGCCTTGCGTATCCTTGATTTGGCTGTACGCAACCAGTGCAACAGTGACCATTCTGATGCCATCCGTAGCAAGGTGCTGGAAGCCTTGGGGGAAGGCCCGGCTGCCTCGAAACTACGCTGGACAAGGATCAATGCTGGCAACCTTAATCCGGCATTTTACGCTGACGAAGCGAACTATCAGTTGGAACAGTTGAACGAGCCAGCAAAAGCATTAGAGCTTCTGGATCTAGCGGAGCAGCGAGGCATCGCTAACGCTGTCACGCAGGGAGTGAGAGGAAAGGTTGAATTGCATGGTTGAGTAACAGTGGGCACTAGTGCCGGGGATGTTGGCGGGGGTTCTGGTTATTGGCTGCCCGCTTCCTAGAAGGCAGTGGGATTTTTGGTCACCGACTCGAACGCGGCTGAGTCAGCAGTGGATGGATTTGTATAAGACAGCCCGCCTGCTTTTGGCCGTTCTCTGCCCGTCAAAACGTACTCAACGCGATTAGAGGGGGAAGGCACATTCTTGATGCTTTCGACATCAAGCGCCCGATAGGCGCGCCTTGGTGCCGGACAACTAAACAGCCACCACCACTCCAGGCCGAGTCGTATATAGTCCAGCATTAGGCCAAGTTTTACCCGCAATGGGGGGTGGGATCTTGGGAGTCCCTTTTGCATTTCCACAAGGCCTGCCCGGTTCCAGTCGACTGCGCTAACAGCTCCCCTCACTTTGCGCACAGTTGTGGCGGCAGCTTCGGCCCGAACACTTTATGAACAAATCGGGTAGTAGATGCCTGGCTTGATGCGATTGCGGCCAAGGTGATTACGATGTTCTGGGTCATGGTCTTGGCTCCATTGGCGTCTGGTTGTACCGCTGGCGCAACTCGGCACCCGTTACACAGTAACGGCCTGCTGGCGCATAGCAGGCGCTGCAGGCGAACAGGTGGCAGTGGTACTGGTCACGGGCCTCGCGCCATTCAGACAATGCCGTGGCGGCGCAGTGGTAGATGTGCTTCGGCTCCCCTGCGTCGTGCTGCTCGATTGTTGGATTAGCCATTGGCACTGGTCGCGACCATGCCGGATGACTGCGAATCAGGCAGGCGGCAAAACGTGGGTGTGTGCGGCACTGCTCAACTAGGTCATCAGCAGTAATAAAACCCAGCTCCAACAGATATCCCGGCGAGCATTCCAGCAGGCGAGCAACATGCACAAGCCATCGGCTTGCCTCTACTTTGGATGGCCCCTGAGCTGGGTGGTCGTTCGCGCCGGGTTGTGCTGGCTTCTCGACTTTGTGTCTTTCAGGGGGAACTGGGGGAACTGGGAGAACCTTCAGTACTGGCACGGGTTGTAGCGGTTCACTCTGAAACTTCAGTGAGGGAACTGAGGGAACCGCTGCCCCGGCCAGGCGGTTGGCTAAGTCCAAGAGCCGCCCCATGTCACACCTCCAGTGGGGCGAGGTGATACAGCGAGGGATTGCGCCCATCCACCTTTACCCGTTTGGTACGCTTGCCGGCGTTGTGTTCGGTGATCCACCCGGCAGCGTCCACGGCGTCTAGGATGCGCGTCACGTCGAAGCCAGGCACCGCTCGGCGCAGCCCTTCGGGAGTAAACAGCCAGATGCGGCGCTCCCCCTCATTTTTCCACCAGCCGGCGCGATCCCTGACTATGGCGTCCCCGCCCAGCTCGGAGAACAGCGCATCGCCGTGGCGAGAAATGAAGTCGCACAGGCTGGCTCGGATCGTCGCGTCCTCGCCCTGGCCTTGTCCCCGGCTGCTTCGCCAAGCATCAAACAATACCAGCATGGCGTCATGGGCAGCGCCAGCGGGGGCCGGCAGCAATCCCCACTCAATGGCCAGCTCTCCCGCCATAGCGACAATGGCGAACCGCTCAGCCGCGC
>Ga0065714_10003147_pt1 | contig 13802 bp, 11 predicted proteins | sample MisRhiReplicate2_FD_59101 | JGI IMG/M metagenome (GOLD analysis project Ga0065714, IMG submission 59101) | Miscanthus rhizosphere microbial communities from Kellogg Biological Station, MSU, sample Rhizosphere Soil Replicate 2: eDNA_1 v2... | ecosystem: Host-associated > Plants > Roots >...
AATCAATTCACCCATTTTTTTTGAGTTGTTAATAATGGACTGAAGGATCTTCACACCATCCGCATCGAATTTATCTGCATAATCTTCTACCAAAATTCTTGTGTATCCATTGATGGCCCTGATTGGAGCACGTAAATCATGTGATACGGAGTAGGAAAAAGATTCTAATTCTTTGTTTACAGACTCTAATTGGACGGTGCGTTCGATTACTTTTTGTTCTAATTCGTCATTTAACTTGCGAATATCATCTTCCGCCTTTTTAAGTTCCCTGTTCGCAATAATTAACTCTTCTGCTCTCTTTTCTTTCTCTTCGTTTTGGAAAATCAGCTCCTTATTGGCAATAACCAGTTCCGCTGCACGGTTCTCTTTCTCTTCATTCTGGAAAATCAGTTCCTTATTAGCAATGACCAATTCTGCTGCACGGTTCTCTTTTTCCTGATGTTGAAATGCAATCTTTCTGTTAGCAATGATCAATTCATCAGCATCGTTTTTTTTCATATCCTTATTAAAAGGTGATATTTTAAAAATATAGTGGAAATAGGAATTGGATAATGGTAGGAAGGAAAGTAGTATTATCCTTTGTAAGTTTCTAAAGCTAACATAATATTACGAATAACCACGTAATACAGTGTTTTTTATTAATAGCAAGACAGGCGGGAAATGGTTCAATGTGTAGAGCCGCCTTTAGGGGGCGGCTCTTTTTATGCTATCTGTTATAAGCATCTATCACATTTTCCAGTTTTCTGGCGCCGGATATTTGCACAGAATAACCGCCGATAGCAAGACCGGTCCCCAAGCCTAACAATACAAAACTAGGAGTAAAATTCGTTTCTATACTACTCATACTCGAACCACCAAACTTACCATCAAACGATGAATTCGAAGTATTGCTGCTACCTGCAACCAGAAATGAGATTAACCCTGCTACTATTGATACTCCGGCAGCGGTATACAGCATTTTGCTTGTATTCATACTTTTTCTGTAGTTGTTTAGCAGATTGATACTCTCCGGATGGTCGGCCATATCCTTCCTCAGATTAATGTAATTCATCTTTTTCAAGTCACCAAAGCCTTTATTGTAATACATTCCTAAGTCAACAACAGGCTCTCTTCTGTGCCTGTATCTAGGTCCCCTCTCGTGCAGAAATGGATCATAGGTCATTTCCTGAAAAACATTGATTCTTCCTTCGACAATCCGTTCTGAAAATGAAGTCTCTCCTCCTAACTTCAACCTTCTGGTATTGGCAAAAAANCCATCATCATTATTAAAGAACTTGACCTGCTCGGTAGGGATTCGACGNGAATCGGCCCTTAGCTGCCAGTAACCTGCAAAATCTGGCCNCAACTTAATCGTNTTGGCATGGATNACAGAGTCGGAATAGAGGTACAGAAAGTTTTTAGATTCGTGCATCTGGGCACGAGCGGTCAGGGCATAGCTAGCCATGACTACCATGAGTAATTTTTTCATAGCGTTTACATTTGTGTGTAATCAATACTACACAAAACATAACCCAAAAAATGCTTTGTAAACAATAAAATACATTCCACTATTCTAAGTCCGTTCAATATCTCATATTTGTGGTTTGAAACTTCTTTATGCAAAAAATAAAAAACATCATATTCGATTACGGCAACGTAATCTTTGAAATAGACTTTCAAAGAACCCAAGACGCCTTATTACAACTCGGTATTACAAACAGCACCGAGTTTTTCGCACATAAAAGTCATCACGATCTTTTTAATGATTTTGAAACTGCAGCTATCACTCCCGCTGAATTCAGAAGCGGGATCCGTGAAGCAGCAAATAACAATGAACTCACCGATGAGGAAATTGATGCAGCATGGAACAGCCTATTGATTGGTGTCCCTCCGGGAATTCATGAGGTATTGCTTACTGTAAAACAGAAGTATCGTACTTTTTTACTCAGCAACAATAATGAAACGCACTATAATTACATCGTTGAGTACCTGAAAAGAGAATTCAATATGGATGATAACAGCGGGCTGTTTGAAAGAGCCTATTATTCGCAGCAAATGTTTTTACGCAAGCCTAATGTTGAAATATTTGAGCAGGTAATCAAAGAAAATAATCTCGATCCAGGCGAAACATTGTTTATTGACGATAGTCCACAGCACATTGAAGGAGCCAAGTTAGCCGGATTACATACCTTACTGATGACCAAACATCCGAAGTATCTGGAACAGGTGCTTATTGAGCATCAAATATTGTAGAAACGCAAAAAAGGCAGCTGAATTCGTTCAGCTGCCTTTTCTATATAAAACCAGAGTTTTTTATAACCTTCTGCGTTGTTTTTCTTTCATAATCAACCCAAGCTCTCTGCTTGTTTGTCCTGCGATTGAAGTATTCTCTTGTGCTCTTCTGAACAAATAAGGCATAACGGCTTTAATTGGGCCATAAGGCACATACTTAGTTACATTGTATCCTGCATCCGATAAGTTGAAACTTAAATTATCGCTCATACCTAATAACTGAGCAAAATAAACGTGAGGATGATTGTGTGGTATATTGTGCTTATCCAATAACTGAGCTAAAACACGACAACTTTCTTCGTTATGTGTTCCACAAACAATAGCAATCTCATTAATATACTCCATGCAATAATCTAAAGACGCATCATAATCTCTATCTGATGATGCCTTATCAGGTTGAATTGGGGATGGATATCCCATTTCTTCTGCACGCTTACGTTCTTTTTCCATATAGGCACCACGAACCATCTTCACACCCAAAATAAAGCCTGAAGCTTTAGCAATCAAGTGATCGGCTTTCATGTCGGCCAATTTATCATGACGGTACATCTGGTAAGTATTATAAACGATGATACTATTTTGATTAAACAGACGCATCATGTCTATAGCTAACTCATCGATGGTATCCTGAATCCAGGTTTCTTCAGCATCCACCATAATTGGTACATTCTTTTCAAAGGCAGTTCTACAAATTCTCTCACAACGTTTTTTTACGCGTTCAAACTCTGCCACCTCTAACGGACTCAGCTCTTTTTTAGCATCCAGCTTTTCAAGTAAGCCAAAGCGGCCAATACCTGTTACTTTAAATACCGTAATAGGAACGCGCTTATCGCCTGCTGCCCGTTCAATTGTTCTGATAATTTCAGCACAGGTAAAGTCGAAAACTTCTTCCTCTTCTTCCCCTTCAACAGAGTAATCTAAAATCGTACCTACATTACCCAAAGCAAGTTGCTCAATAGTGTGTTCACATTCTGCAATAGTTTCTCCGCCACAAAAATGCTTAAATATTGTGGCCTTGATTGCCCCTTTTATTGGCAAGCCAATATTCAGAAAAAAGTTTGTGATTGGGGGACCTACTTTGGTTAAAAAGTTGCTGCTGATGATTTTAAACAGCCAGTATGCAGCGTTCAATTCTGCATTTGATTTGTTACGGAAAGCAATTTCTGTATTATCGAAATTTAGTACTTTCTTGGGGGATAGTTCCATTTACGAATATCTGTTAGTCATTTTGGATGCAAAAGTATAAATTCCCCTGCTATTGGTGGTAAACACTTTATAATTAATTGTAAGTTTGCGTTGCAATGATAGAATTTAAATTAGAAGGCGAATTTATTCCCCTTATCCAATTGTTAAAAGCGTCGGCACTGGTTCAGAGTGGAGGCGAAGCGCAAACCGTTGTTGAAGATGGTTTGGTAAAGTACAACGGAAAAGTTGATTACCGTAAAAGATTAAAAGTTCGCGTTGGCGATGTGATTGATTTTATGGGACAAAAAATAAAAGTAATTTAATGAATAAGTTAGATAGCGCAGGCCATACTATCCATTTTGAAACTCAACTTGCACCTTTAACAGAGGTGATTGAATCCGGCAAATACAGTAAAATCTTTGTTTTTGCGGATAGTAATACTTCAGAGGTTTGTTTACCTCTTTTTCGCGAGATGCTGGATGATTTTAATGGTTTCGACCTGATTGAAACAGATCCGGGGGAAGAAAATAAGAACATTGATTTTTGTATAGGTATATGGAAGACACTACTTGATTTTGGTGCCGACCGCAAATGCCTGATGATCAATCTTGGTGGCGGTGTAATTACCGACATGGGTGGTTTTGTAGCGTCTACTTATAAACGTGGAATTGATTTTATCAATATTCCTACCACCTTACTTTCTCAGGTTGATGCTTCTGTAGGTGGGAAAACGGGTATCGATATAGACAATGTTAAAAATATGGTAGGCACTTTTGCCCTACCACAAGCTGTTTTCATTGAAACTGCCTTTTTAAAAACATTACCAGCAAGAGAGCTGCTTTCCGGCTTTGCCGAAATGATTAAACATGGTTTAATTGTCGACCGCAATTATTACAATGAGCTAAAAAANAGTAATTACCTGGANATTGATCCACAAGCNATTTACCGCTCGGTAGAGATAAAGAATGAAGTGGTNACGGAAGATCCTCATGAAAAAGGCTTAAGAAAAATCCTTAATTACGGNCATACGATTGGCCATGCTGTTGAAACTTATGCCTTGATTAACGATGATAAGCCTTTGACACATGGTGAAGCCATTGCAATAGGCATGATTTGCGAGGCATTCCTTTCTCATAAAAACAATACTTTATCTGAAGCAGATTTAAAAGACGTCACTGATTATATCAGTAAACTATACCCTGCTTACCATCTTAAGACGGATAGTTTTAAGCAACTTATAGAATTGATGCAGAGCGATAAGAAAAATGAAAACGGACAAATCATGTTTTCATTATTGAGCAGCATTGGTAAGTGCGATTATAACTGCAGGGTATCGGAAAGTGACATTTTAGATAGTTTTGCCTACTTCAATGGTATTAATGGCTAACAATTGGAGTCTAAAGTTTTGAGCGTCACAACGAAAAACTTTAACCACAAAAAAATATTTTTTTTATTTAAGTATTGACAAATTAAATTTTGTTAGTACATTTGGAAAAACGAAATAGAAAAAGGGCTTGTGTAAAGCCTGATTCAAAATAGAAAAAAGAATAAGAATAGATGAGAAATGTTACTACATATTGGTTTGGTTACTTTTACTACTTTAGTAAGAGCCGGGACTAATATGCACTAATATCACACGATAAATGTATACGAAAAGTCCCGGCCAAACGCCGGGACTTTTTTGGTTTTACGCCAAACCGAACCATAAAAAAAGAAAAAAAATAAACTAATGAAAACAGGAACAAGAGTAGCAATTCAAGGCATCAAAGCATCTTTTCACGAAGAAGCTGCTTTCAAATTCTTCGGAAAAGACATTCAGACCATTGAATGCAATTCTTTTAAACAAACTTGCGAGAGTTTAGAAAATAAAGAATCAGATTTCGTTGTTATGGCCATAGAAAACTCTATAGCCGGTAGCCTTTTGCCTAACTACACCTTGATCCGCGAATATAATTTTGCAGTTGTAGGCGAAGTGTACCTACCTATTCAATTGCACCTGATGGCTTTACCGGGAGTTAAATTTGAAGACGTCAAATTCGCAACCTCCCACCCTATTGCCCTTCGTCAATGTGTAGATTTCTTTTACGATTTCCCGCATATTCAGGTAATTGAAGGTAATGATACCGCAGCTTGCGCCAAAAGAATTAAAGAGGAACAATTAACTGATACCGTTGCTATTGCCAATACCCTTGCTGCCGAATTATATGGTTTGAACATCATTGAAAGAAGAATAGAATCGAACAAAAAGAACTTTACCCGTTTCCTGATCCTTAAACAGGATAAGACCGAAGAACAGCCAAATACCAACAAGGCTTCTATTTGCTTCCAGGTAGGAAATCACGTAGGTGCACTGGCTAAAGTCCTTAATATTTTCGCAGAACAACAAGTTAACTTATCCAAAATACAGAGTATGCCGGTTTTAGGGAAACGTAACGATTACTATTTCTATGTTGATATGGAATGGAGCAGCATGGAAAAATATGACAAAGCAATCCGTCAGGCATTAAAATACACCGTAAACTTTAACATCATGGGTGAATACCAGAAGAATGACAAAGTATAATCTTCTATAAAACAGCCTTCGTAAAATAAAAACAACAATTTAAACCCCAAAAAAATGAAACTACAATTGAACATTCAGCCCTTAAACACCTGGCTTGACATTAAAAACGAACCACTAATCATTTCCGGACCATGCAGTGCGGAGACTGAGGAGCAACTATTAACCACAGCTCATTTATTGGCTGCAACCGGCAAAGTATCTGTACTAAGAGCTGGTATCTGGAAGCCTCGTACTCGTCCGGGAGAATTTGAAGGAATCGGAAGCATCGGATTAGAGTGGTTAAAAAGAGCAAAAGCAGAAACCGGTTTACCTACAGCTGTAGAGGTCGCAAATGCGAAACATGTTGAAGAAGCTTTAGCTGCAGGTGTTGATATCCTATGGATTGGTGCGCGTTCAACTGTTAACCCTTTCACCGTTCAGGAGATTGCAGATGCTTTACAAGGTGTTGACATCCCGGTATTGGTTAAAAACCCAATAAACCCTGATTTGCAATTATGGGCTGGTGCTTTAGAGCGTATCAACCGTGCAGGCATCACTAAATTAGGTGCTATTCACCGTGGTTTCTCTTCATACGAGAAAAGCTCATTCCGCAACGAACCAATGTGGGAGCTGGCTATCCAATTGAAAACATTATTACCTGATCTTCCAATCATTAACGATCCAAGTCATATCTGTGGTAACCGTGAACTGATTCCTTACATCTCTCAAAAAGCATTGGATTTGGATATGCAAGGATTAATGATCGAGTCGCACGTAGATCCTTCAATAGCCTGGACAGATGCTAAACAACAGCTTACTCCTGCGGCTCTTGGTGAACTTGCTGAACGTTTAACTGTTCGCGAACCAGAATCTCAAAACGAAGCTTTCACAGATCAGCTTGCTGAATTGCGTAAACAAATTGATAAAATTGATGACCTTTTGTTACAAAAACTAGGTGAGCGTATGGCCATCGTCGGCAAAATCGGCGAATACAAACGTGATAACCAGGTAACCATTTTACAGGTAAATCGTTGGGATGCCATCATTAAAAAAGGAATTTCATTTGCAAAGGCCTTAAAACTTGATTTAAACTTTACTGAGAAGTTCCTGGAGCTTGTTCACGGAGAATCTATTCGTAAGCAAACTGAGATTATGAATGCAGGCAAAGCAGAACAAGGTATTGCAGCGGAAACTCACACTGAAGTTAAATCTTAACAATGGGTAAAGACGCAATTGTTTCTTTTAAAGGGATTAAAGATATAAATGCTGAAATAGCCTTAACCGGTTCTAAAAGCGAAAGCAACAGGGCGCTGATCATCAGCGCCCTGTCTGAAAACCTGGTTAAGGTTAACAACCTATCTGATGCTGTTGATACAGTAACCCTTAATAACATACTTAATTCCATCAGCAGACATATGGATGGTGGCGATTATGTAACTGTTGATGTTGGTCATGCAGGAACTGCTATGCGGTTTTTAACAGCATATTTGTCTATTGCAAAAAGCCAGTTTCATTTAACCGGTTCTGGTCGGATGAAAGAGCGACCTATAAAACTATTGGTGGAAGCCTTACAGGAATTAGGTGCAGCAATCAGCTATGCCGAACAGGAAGGTTATCCACCATTGAATATCAGCAGCAATTTTAAACAGACCACGCGGAATATTAAAATCCAGGGGAACATCAGCAGTCAGTACTTATCTGCGTTATTGATGATCGCTCCTGCTTTACCTCAAGGGTTATCACTTGAAATTGAGGGTGAGTTAACTTCCAGACCCTATCTGGAAATGACTTTAAGTATGCTTGAAGAAGCAGGCATTAAACACAATTGGGAGGGTAACACCATCCATATTGATCACCAGCCATTTAAGGAATGTGAATTAACTGTTGAGCCAGATTGGAGTGCAGCTTCATATTGGTATAGCATTGCAGCCTTGGCAGATCAGGCGTCGATTACCTTACCTAATTTAAAGGAAAAAAGTCTACAAGGTGATAGCGAGATCAGCGAAATCATGATTCCCTTTGGTGTTCGTACTTCACACGTTCCTAATGGTATTGCTTTAAAATCCGGAACATCTGTTGCAATTAAAGAGGTATTAAATTTAAAGGATTGTCCTGATTTAGCGCAAACCATCATTGTATGTGCTGCAGCAAAAGGTTTAAACCTTTCCTTTACCGGACTGGAAACACTTAAAATCAAGGAGACTAACAGGGTTTTAGCTTTACAACAAGAGTTGGCTAAAATTGGCGTTTTGCTGATAGAAGGCAATGAAGTGTATACTTTAGATTGTGAGAACCTGAATTTCCCAAAGAAGGTTAAGTTCCAAACATACGATGACCATCGGATGGCCATGGCTTTCGCCCCATTAAGTTTATTTATTGATGAGGTAGAGATGGAAGATTACCAGGTAGTGGAGAAATCATATCCTGATTTCTGGAAAGATCTGGAAAAAGCCGGCTTTACCGTTAGGGAAGTTTAGAACCTTAAAATCTAAACACTAAATTTAAATCTAAAATTATGAATCAATATGGCAGGTAATACATTTGGTCAGTTATTTCGCATCACTACCTTTGGCGAATCACATGGAGTGGCCATAGGTGTTATTTTAGATGGCTGTCCTGCGGGGTTACCTATCGATCTGGAGTTCATCCAGTCGGAATTGGATAAACGCAGACCGGGACAATCAAAAATCACGACACAACGTAAAGAGAGCGACACTGTTCAGATCTTATCGGGAACGTTTGAAGGGAAAAGTACCGGCACTCCTATCGCTATGCTGATCCCTAATGAAGATCAGCGCAGTAAGGATTATAGTCACAATACCGATGTTTATCGTCCTTCACATGCCGATTATACTTACGATGCCAAATATGGCATCCGCGATCACCGTGGTGGCGGGCGTTCTTCCGCACGTGAAACTGCGGCTCGTGTAGCGGCCGGTGCCGTCGCAAAGTTATTATTGAAGCATCACGGCATCGAAATATTTGCACATGTTTCTGCTGTAGGTCAGATTCAGGCGCCAAATTTAGCTCATGATGATGTAGCTGCGTTATTAGCAATAAGAGAAGAAAACATTGTGAGATGTGCAGATCCTGCAACTGCTCACCAGATGATAGAATTTATTGATGGCGTACGGAAAGATGGTGATACAGTAGGGGGAAAAGTGAGCTGCATCGTAAAAAACTGTCCGGTTGGCTTAGGCGATCCGGTATTTGATAAACTACATGCGGATCTGGGTAAGGCTATGTTGAGCATTAATGCTGTACACGGGTTTGAATATGGCTCGGGTTTTAGCGGTAGTGAGATGAGGGGTTCAGAACATAACGATATTTTCCTGGCCAATGGTGATCAGCCTAAAACGCTAACCAATTTTTCTGGTGGCATACAGGGTGGCATCTCCAATGGTATGGAAATCAATTTTACGGTTGCTTTTAAACCAGTTGCCACGATCATGCATAACCAGCAGACTATTAATGCTGCAGGTGAAGCCGCTGAGATCAAAGGCAAAGGAAGACATGATCCTTGTGTGGTACCGAGAGCGGTGGTTATTGTTGAGGCAATGGCTGCACTGGTACTTGCAGATCATTTGCTTAGAAATAAAACGAGCAGAATTTAATAACAAAGATTCTTCAAAAAGAAAAGCCGTGTAAGTAATAAACTCACACGGCTTTTTATGTTTAGTAGCAGATCCTAAAATATATCAGGGAATTTACCCGGATTACTTTCATTCATCATGCTATATACTGCTTCTATTACATCGTCAACAGAAGGCTTACTAAAGTAATCACCATCAGATCCGTAAGGCGGACGATGCGCTTTAGCGCTCAGCGTTTTAGGCTGACCATCCAGGTGATAGTATCCTTTTTGCACTTCCAGAATCTGTTGAAGCAGAAAAGCTGTTCCCCCACCCGGCACATCCTCATCAACTACAAGTAACTTATTGGTTTTGGCTAATGATTTGGCACAGATATGATCTGTATCGAAAGGCAGTAAAGTTTGAGGATCTACAATTTCAATGGAGATACCCATTTGTTGTAATTCTTCGGCTGCTTCTTCTACAATCCTTAAAGTAGAACCATAAGAAACTACTGTAATATCTGTTCCTTCTTTGATTACCTCGGCTTTTCCGAATGGAACGGTATATTCACCTACATTTTCGGGTAATTTCTCTTTCAAACGGTAACCGTTTAAACATTCGATTACCAATGCTGGTTCATCAGATCTGAACAGAGTGTTGTACATTCCGGCAGCTTGTGTCATGTTACGTGGCACGCAGATGTGCATACCTCGTAAAGAGCCAAGGATCATCCCGATTGGAGAGCCTGAATGCCATACGCCTTCCAGTCTATGTCCGCGTGTTCTGATAATAACAGGTGCTTTTTGACCGGCTTTTGTACGGTACGACAAGCTAGCCAGATCATCACTTAATATATTCAACGCAAACAATAAGTAGTCCAGGTATTGAACTTCGGCAATTGGGCGTAAACCACGCAAGGCCAAACCTATCCCCTGTCCCACTATGGTCATCTCTCTGATTCCTGTATCCGTAATTCTCAGGTTGCCATATTTTGCCTGTAAACCGGCGAAGCCTTGATTTACATCACCAATAGCACCAAGATCTTCACCAAAGGCTACAAGACGTTGGTCACGTGCAAAGTTCGAATCAAAACAAGCGTTCAATAACTCACGGCCGTCGACCATTTTACTCTCTTCGTNNAATACAGGTTTCAGCTCATTTACNAAGAATGGACTTTCNGCCCCATCAGTAAATAATTTCGAATTNTACCTGTCTTCGTTTAGTCCGATCTGAGCATTNTACCATGTTAACAGGGCNTTTCTCTCCAGAGAAGTATCACGAACTGTTAAGCGTAATGCCTTTCTTGCTGAAGAGATCACTTCTCTTCTTTGCGCATCGGGGGTATTAGCCAGCAGAGCCGTAATTTTAATCAGTGCGGGATCACCATTAGCCATTCCGTTAATCAATTCAATAACCTGATCTTTCTCAGTTTTTATAGCGGCGAGGAATTCATTCCAGGCTTCTTTTTGTAATTCTCGAACAAGTTTTTTTGCGGCATTTTCAAGTTCCAACAGTTCTTCTTCAGCGATGATTGCCGATTCCAGCATCCATTTACGCATCTGAACGATACAGTCGAACTCTTTCTCCCAATCTAACCTTGCTTTATCTTTATAGCGTTCATGCGAACCTGAAGTAGAATGGCCTTGCGGTTGAGTTACTTCCGTTACATGAATCAATACCGGAACATGTTCATCTCTGCACACATCTATTGCCCGTTGATATGTTTCGCATAATGCGGGATAATCCCAACCTTTTACTTTAAATATTTCATAGCCGGCAGCATTCTCATCACGCTGAAAGCCTTTTAGTATTTCTGAGATATCTTCTTTTGTAGTCTGATATTTTGCAGGTACAGAAATTCCGTATCCATCATCCCAAACAGACATTGCCATAGGCACCTGTAAAACACCGGCAGCATTGATGGCTTCAAAAAATACGCCTTCTGATGTAGATGCATTTCCTATAGTTCCAAATGCTACTTCATTACCTTTTACAGAGAAATTTTTTAGGTATTCAAGTTCAGGGTTTTGTCTATATAATTTAGATGCATATGCCAATCCAACTAACCTGGCCATTTGTCCACCTGTAGGTGCGATGTCAGAAGAACANTTTTTCATTTCTGTTAAATCCTTCCAACTGCCGTCCTCATTNATAGAACGTGTTGCAAAATGGCAATTCATNTGTCTNCCTGCTGATGCAGGATCTGCCTCTACNCTTGGATTTGCATACAATTGAGCAAAGAATTCTTTTATGGTACAAATTCCGGCAGCAAAAGCGAAGGTCTGGTCTCTGTAATATCCCGAGCGCCAGTCGCCCTTTTTAAAAGCCTTAGCCATGGCAATTTGCGGAAGCTCCTTACCATCACCAAAAATTCCGAATTTAGCCTTTCCTGTCAATACTTCCTTTCGGCCCAATAAACTAGCTTGTCTGCTTTCGAAAGCTATTTTATAGTCGTTCACAACAATGGTTTTGAAGTCATCAAAACTTAGCTCCGAAGTGTCTATTGGATTTGTAGTAAGTTTATTATTTGGCATCATAAGTAAATCGATTATGCGGCAAAGATACATAAAATCTAAAGTATGACTTAACAGTGAACGGTAATTTATATGATGGAATACTTTTTGTTTTATAAATGAAAACATTAAATTTGTTCTAAAACAACATTGAAATGAAAAAACTAATTCTGTTATTTACGTTAATCTTAGGTATAAGTGTTGCGACGAATGCGCAGTCAAAACCAGCTGAATTCAAGTTTGATAAAGAAAGTTACGACTTTGGAAAAATCCCTTTGAACAAACCTGCTAAAGTAGAGTTTAAGTTCACCAACATCGGAGATCAGCCGTTAATCATTACTAAAGTTGAATCAACTTGTGGCTGTACTGTTCCTGAATATACACAGACACCAGTTAAAAAAGGTGAATCAGGTGTGATTAAAGTAACTTACAATCCTACAGGTGCTGCGCTTCCATTCAGCAAAAGCATCACCATTACTTCAAATGCAAAAACTCCTACCAAAGTATTATACATTAAAGGAGAAACGGTAGCTGCAGCAAGCAAATAAATAAATCATTAAAAAGATATTTTTATTAAAACCTCGTTAATCAACGAGGTTTTTTATTTTTGCACCAGACTAACATATTAATCCTGTTTAATTTCCATCATGCCAAATATTTCAGAAAAAGGGCTGCAAATGCCCGCTTCGCCTATAAGAAAACTAACTCCATTNGCTGATCAGGCAAAAAAAGAAGGTAAAAAAGTATATCATTTAAACATTGGTCAGCCTGATATNGCTACACCAGAGGGCATGTTGAATGCCATTAAAAATATCGATTTCAATGTTTGGGCTTATACCCCATCAGAAGGAACGCTTAGTTACAGAACTAAACTTACTGAATATTACAACAAACTTGGTTACAACATCACTCCAGAGGATATCCTTGTTACTGTAGGCGGATCAGAAGCCATTACTATAGCTATGCAAACCTGCGTTAACGAAGGCGATGAAATCATCATTCCAGAGCCTTTTTACGCAAATTACAATGGTTTTGCCTGCATGAGTAATGTTGTGGTAAAACCTATCCTATCGCATATTGAAAACGGCTTTGCTTTACCTGAGATTGCTGAATTCGAAAAACTGATTACCGATCGCACTAAAGCCATCATCATTTGTAATCCTAATAACCCTACAGGTTACCTGTATTCTAAAGAAGAATTAGAAGCTTTAAAAGAACTATGCTTAAAATATGATCTTTTCTTATTTTCTGATGAGGCCTACCGTGAGTTTTGCTATGATGGCAGAGCATTTATATCTCCTATGCACCTTGAAGGCCTGGATCAAAATGTAGTGATTATGGATACGGTTTCTAAGCGTTATAGTGCTTGTGGTGCAAGATTGGGTTGTTTAATTACTAAAAACAAAGAAGTGATCAAATCGGGATTAAAATTTGCGCAGGCAAGGTTAAGTCCGGGTATGGTTGAACAAATTGCAGGTACCGCTGCTGTTGATACCCCTGATAGTTATTTTGAAGCTGTAAACAAAGAATATACTTTACGTAGAGATACCCTTGTAAAAAGACTAAACGACATGGAAGGCGTATTTTGCCCTAATCCAGGTGGCGCGTTCTATGTAGTAGCTAAATTACCTATTGATGATGCAGATCAATTCTGTCAGTGGATGTTAGAAAGTTTCAGCAACAACGGCGAGACTGTAATGATGGCTCCTGCAACAG
>Ga0065714_10002595_pt1 | contig 13788 bp, 14 predicted proteins | sample MisRhiReplicate2_FD_59101 | JGI IMG/M metagenome (GOLD analysis project Ga0065714, IMG submission 59101) | Miscanthus rhizosphere microbial communities from Kellogg Biological Station, MSU, sample Rhizosphere Soil Replicate 2: eDNA_1 v2... | ecosystem: Host-associated > Plants > Roots >...
TGTATATTTCGCAGATAGTAGACACTCGATTCCGTGCCAAACTGTGCACCCGAACTTCTGCCTTTAATTTCGGGAGGTACCTTAGCCTTTAGGCCAAATATATTCAAATCCCGAAAATTCACCTTACCCATTTCTTGGGCAAGCTTTTTTGTTTTTAGCATTTTGACTCAGAGCGGATAGCCCCTAAGGCTGTTTTTGTGATCTGAAAAGAGATTGTAGCATCAATTTTTGTTAAATCTGCTTGTCTGAAGAAGTCTTCATGGATGTGCTTCAGAATTTTGCAATGAAACGTAATTAGAAGCGCGCTGATTAATTTTGATGATCAAAATAGGTATTCGGCCATAGTGCTTTTCCTGAGNCTNAAAACCGCTTAAAATNAGCCGANTGACCANTTTTCAGCGAAATCGACTGATCATTTTGGGCCGTAATATGAGGCCACGTTCCGCGAAAGAGGTGGCCACATATGGAATAATCCCCACATAGAATGTCCTGTCCTGAAATTACTTGTCGTTTTTGAGTTATAATACTAGAATTAGTTTACATCCTATAAGTGGTAATACTGATAATAGTTTACACCGCATCTGTGTTAATTCTGTTATCACTTTACAAGTGTACAATTTGTAGTTTGCTAATAAAACAAATGAGCTCGATTTTTTTCTGGCCGGATGCTAAACAGCCTCCAACTGCTCTTCTTGTACATCCTTTTTCTTATAGGGGTAGTGTTTCCAGCGCTTGCCTATTTCACCAGACATATCGTGGGCTTTGCTGGGTGTAAGATAGTCCAGGCTACCGTGCGGCCTTTTGTCGTTATAGTTTCTGATAATGATTTCGATACTCTTTTTAGCTTCTTTGTGATCTCTATATATTTTTTTTGGGAAGAACTCATTTTTCACTATTCCATTAACTCGTTCGGCCAGGGCATTGTCATAGGGACTGCCACTTTCGGTCATGCTTATTGCAATCCTGTCGCTGTTAAGCAGCTCGGTATAGCTTTTGGAACAATATTGTATCCCCCGATCCGAATGATGGACCAATATGAACGGCGAGTCTTTTTTCCTCCCGTTGATAGCCATCTTCAGGGCTATGATGCAGCCGGTGGCTTCAAGGTTCGGATGGAGTGCAAATCCTACAATCTTTCTGGAATAGGCATCTGTGATCAGGCTCAGGTAGCTAAAGCCCTCCTGCGTGCGGATATAGGTAATGTCACTCACCCATAGTTGTTCCGGAGCAGAGAGTACCATTTGCTTTATGAGATTGGGGTATCTTTTTAGGCAATGGTTGGAATCGGTAGTCCTGACAGAACGTTTCCTTCGCCGTATGAGCAGCCCATGAAACCTCAAAAGATCATAAAGCTGGTCCCTTCCCATCTTTATATTGTGCTTCTCCATCTCGGGAGAAAGCAGGTACAGCAGTTTCCTTGTACCCAAAAATGGTACTGCCGTACGAAATTCAGCGACCAGTGCCAATACCACCATGTGTGAAATATCAGTTTTGACTGCTGTTTTCTGTGCCAGATAATAAGCCTGGCGGCTTACACCAAACAGTGCACAAAGTTCCACCAAAGGTTTCTCCGGTAGTTTCTGCCGCATTCTTAAGACCGTTTGGTACCACGCTTTTTTCTGATGTTGATCTTAAGCTCGCTTTCGGCAACCTCGATCATGGTCTGCAGTCCAACATTCTTCAGCTGGGCATCGGCCAAGGCCTTGGTCAGCTCATCAATCTTTTTCTTGAGAAGTTTGGTCTCCTGGTTTTCGTCCATCGCTGAAGGCTCGTTAGATGTTTCCGTATGCGCCAAGATAGCCAAATTATGCTTCTCAACCCAAAGCCCTATCGTACTTGACGGAAGGCCGTATTTACGGCCAGCTGCACGCTGGCCGAGCATGCCCGATTTGATTTCACGGACAATCTTATCCTTGATGTCCACGCTCAATCTTCCCCAAGGTTTTCTTGAAGAAATCTTTGTCTTGTCTTTGCTTTTTGTTGCCATTCTTTAGTTTTTAATGACAAGCTATTTCAGGACAAGACATAGGGCAGAAATTTTTCTGAATTTGGTCTAAATGATCTAAAATCGAATCAAATAGGGATTTGAAGGGCATCAAACAGTGTTTAGAACATGCTGAGGCTGATTTCGGATGCCGTTGAGGGGAAAGTATGCTGACTATTGCGACCAGGGAGCAATTTTTAACCATTCGGAAATCCATTACGCGTGCAGTTTGGAGCGAAATAAAGGGGTTACTTTATTCGAAGTACACACGGGTAGCTGTTAATCGTTATTTTGTGTGAAAAGATATTCTATATAATCCCAGGAATAAAACTTTAAACGGCTAATTAGATCATCTTTCCCGTAAGAAATAAGAAGACCATCGGAGTGACTGATAATTCCCATAGGGAAAACGACTTTAATGGGCAGGTTCTTTTGACTTCTGAGTATCCATGGCTGCGCACCATCATATGCAGTATCATTTTTTGAATATCCTATTGGCCTATTATAGTACTGGACTTTGTAATTATCCAGGTTGATTCTCATTACTGTATAGAAATAGTACCTGCTTTCAAAGTTACCGTTTGGCAGATATACCGACGAGTGAACAAAAGAGTACTGCCACTGATCTTTTTTGTTTTTTTTTATAAAGGGGGTACCTCCTCTAAGCTGTCCGTAATTCCAACCTTTTATCAGATAATTGGCTGCCGGATCTTCTTCAAATGTAAAATTCCCAGCCAGTCCGTTGACCTTAAATATTCTGAGCAACGGATCCAGGTTTGCAACCAGATATAAGATATCTTGATGGATTAATGGTACATAATTTTTTTCGTTTTTGTCATTTGCAAATTCACGCAAAGATTGTTGATTTATTAGCCTCTTTTTTTGAAGGTCCACTTCACCTATGCCGATACCATTTTCCCAAACCCATTTTCCATTTTTTTTTGGTAGATAAGTGTACAATGCCATTAATTTATCATGATATTCAAATAGCCTGATATCCTCAAAGGCGGTGTTATTATCTTCACTGCTTATGCTTATGTGAGAACTAGGTTCAAAATTAGCATCAAGCTCGGTAATATAATTTTTGGAATTAAAATCATCCATAAAATTTGTGCGGTACGCTACATAATATTTTGAGCGGTAAGAAGTAATTGATGCATTGATTTTTAGATCAGATCCCGGCAATAAGGCTTGCTCAAGAAGATATTCGCCATCTGCTTTGGGAAGTTTTATCGTTAGACCCATACCTGCTGTTAAATAAATGTTACCAATTAAAATTGTTAGAATTCAATTTGATCTCAAGATTGAGAAAACATCTAATATAGAAATAAATTTTATATTGACCCTCACGAAGTTAGTGGTCGCCGAAACACTATTTAATCAGATAGGTTAGAAAAAAAATGTAGCGAAAAAGTTACTGAATTGTTTCTCTTATTAAAGTAAAACGATCTAGCTTTAAGTAAACCAAACATAAATTTTTCTAAAATGAACGCGAATCAAAAAGTAAACAACACATTCGAAGCCTTGGATTTGGAATTCGAAATTCTGAGCAAAGCTCAACAGCAGGTAGTAATGGGCGGCAGTGGAGGCAGCAGCGGAGGATATGACCAGGGCGACACTTTGGTGAACAAAATGTTTGGTATTGGTACCACTGCATCGGGTGGAACCTTTGACACTGGGTCTACCGATCCGATAAAACTAGCGAATCTTAAAAGTGCCCTTAATGAATTGGCTGATACCGAGGAAGGTTATGAGTTGTTGACTAAAGTATTCAATAGTGGTAAAAAGATTAAATTAACTGCAACCGAACTCAGTAATGGAAGGGCTGAATATGATCCGAACAACATAAATAATACGGATGGCTCAACAAAATTTAGTGGAACATTAGATATTGGCGGTCTCAGCTCGGGAACTCAGGGAGCAGGTTTAGCGGGACACGAAATGTTCCATGCTCTTGAAGATATTAGAGGCTTGGCAATGGGAAATACCAGTTCTGAAGCCCAGGCTACTTTATTTCAGGCTAAGGTGGATCGCGAAACTGGATTTGGTACCGCACAAACCAGATATGGTGAACATTCAGTGAATCCAACTACAGGGGCAGTCACTTATACAACAGAGGGGCAAAAATTTCAGGATGCAATGCAAAGTGCTTTAACTGGAGGATTTAATAAAGAGAAATTAGCCGTGATAATAGATAATTTCGGCGAAGGCTATGTCAATAGCGGTGCATATGTCAACCTCGATGACGTGGCTATCATTGATCCGGATTCCCCAAATATTATGGAACTGATTGGGGAATTTCTCCAGTAGCATGACGACCAGGATTTTCTTTATAGTCTGCATCTTGTGCAGTTGCTTCTTTACCAACGTGAATCTGGCAATTGCACAAACAAAACATATGTATCCCTATACTCTGATTGACCGTCATTGCAGTTGCCCCGAATTCGAATTTGCAAAGGGTGAATTTATTCTTAATGATATAAACAAGTCTGAAAATGATTTAGAACTGCGCCTATACCTGAAAGTTCTCGGGACTTTTTCTAGTGTAACAGTGCTTACAAAAAAAGCTGGAAAAGTAAATGGAGACTATTATCATAAACGATTTGATTCTTTTGGAAGCAGTCGACCGGATTCTGCCCTGGGAATTCTTAAGTGGGAAAAGTACCCATTTAAAAAATTTCCAATCCAGGATAATAATTTGGATTCAATAGTAACGGAGCTGCTCTATTACAATGTAGGGCGGCTACCTAACCTGAGTGATATATACAAAGGGTCTTATTTGGGTGCATTTCGCGTAGTTTATAAAATAAATGGACATGTTGGGGAATATCAATTCGGAAATACCGAAGAGCTAATGACAAAATTTCCGAAAGTCCAAGAATATAAGGATTATATGTCTATTGCACGATTGCTGGGGAAACTGACTGGTAAATATCGGGAGCAGGTTTTCCAATCCGAAGATACCGGCAGGTAATAATTTGAATGTTGTAATGTTTATGTCGTCGGTAATTTCAAATTATCGAATAATCTCTCAATAATTATATTTTGCTTAAATCATTTCCGCATGATTATCAAATGGACAGCAAAGACTGTGGTCCGACATGCCTCAAAATCATATCCAAGCACTACGGCAGATACTATCGATTGTCTTACTTACGGGAAGTATGTGCTATTTCCAGGGAAGGGGTAAGCTTCTATGATCTCGGACTCGCTGCTGAAAAGCTGGGATTCAGGAGCAGGTCTTATGCCGTGAGTGTTGCCCAGTTCTTTGAGAAGGTGCCCTTACCGTGCATTCTGCATTGGAACTCAAACCATTTTGTAGTTGCATACAAAGTAAAAAAACAGAAGATATATATATCTGATCCAAATCTTGGGTTAATAAGTTATACCAGTGAGGAATTTAAAAATCAATGGATGTCTGCCTCTGAAAATAAAGGCAAGATAATCGTTCTTGAACCCAGTGCGGAGTTCTACGACAGGGGACATAAAAAAAATCCTGAAAACAGAAACATCTTTGCTATTCTGAAATATTTCAGGCCCTATCATAAGAGCGTATTTAACCTTTTATTGGTGATGTTTATTGTTACATTGCTCCAGGGACTGCTTCCTTTTATTTCAAGAGCTGTCATTGATACGGGCATACAGACAAACGACATAGATTTTATAAACATCGTTTTGATTGCCAACATCACAATCATTGTGGCCATGATGTTGGGAAACAGTGTAAGGGACTGGATTCTTCTTCATATTACCTCAAGGGTTAATATAGCATTAGTCTCTGACTATTTAGTTAAGCTCATGAGGCTACCTATAACTTTCTTCGAATCGAAACTGGTTGGCGATATTTTGCAAAGATCAAACGATCATGAAAGGATACGTAACTTCATAACTGGCAATGCACTAAATCTCGTGTTCGCAACTATTACTTTTTTTGTTTTCACCATTGTTTTACTGATTTTCAACCCTATAATATTCCTTATATTTTTACTGGGTAATGCAATTTATATTACATGGGTCTTAAGTTCATTGCGATGGCGAAAAAAACTAGATTGGGAAAGTTTTGATATAACTTCAAAAAATCAAAGCTATTGGGTAGAAACCATAGGGTGCATTCAGGATATTAAAACTAACAATTATGAAATGCATCGCAGGTGGGGCTGGGAAGAAATACAATCCGAACTCTACAGGGTAAATCAGAGGGTATTGAAGCTTAACAATATCCAGAGCATAGGTGCCCAATTTATAGCAAATGTAACCAATCTGGTAATCACTTTTTACTGTGCCAAGGCAGTGATTCAGGGAGAGATTACTTTTGGTGTAATGATTTCCACCCAGTTTATTATAGGAATGCTCAATGGCCCGATTTTGCAATTTATACAATACGTGCATTCCTATCAATACGCAAAAATTAGTTATCAGCGCCTAAACGAAGTTCATGAGTTAAAGAATGAACAGGATGAAGATCTTGTAAATAATATTGAACTGCCAAAATATAAATCCCTAATCGTAAAAAATGTCAGCTTTCGCTACAGTGCTAATTCTTCGATTATTCTTAACAATGTCAGTTTCATTGTTCCGGAGAAATGCATAACGGCGATTGTAGGGGAGAGTGGTAGTGGTAAATCAACTTTATTAAAGCTATTGCTGCGACTTTACAAACCTTCGGTTGGTGAGATTCAGATTGGGAATATGAATCTCAATAGTGTCAATTTGAAGAACTGGCGGGACAAATGCGCATGTGTATTACAGGATGGCAAAATTTTTAATGATACGATAATGAACAATATTATCTTAGGCGACCAGCACCTGGACTATGAAAAACTGAAACGCTGCGTTGAGGCAGCCAATATCAGTACGGAAATTGAAGAACTGCCTAACGGTTATAAGACTTTACTTGGCGAGACAGGCCAGGGAATTAGCGGTGGACAGAAACAAAGGATTCTGATTGCCCGGGCGCTTTACAAAGAACCGGAATATCTGATGCTGGATGAAGCAACTAACGCGCTGGACTCTGTTAACGAACTAAAAATTGTGACAGCCCTTGACACGATTTTTAAAGATAAAACTGTTGTAATTGTAGCTCACAGGTTGAGTACAATTCAAAGGGCCCATCAAATTATTGTCCTAAGAAAGGGGCAAATTGCAGAGGCAGGGAACCATGAATCCTTGATGAAAATAAACGGCCATTACAGAAAACTTATTGAATCCCAATTAGGTCCGGTTGAACATGTCGGTTGAGAATAAGAGTCTATCGCCGGAACCCGAAATCAAAAGCGATGAAGTAAAGGACATTATCGATAAAATGCCCGGCGGCTTTGGGGTTATTGTCAGCGGCTTCGTTTTGGTTTTAGCTATCGCATTGTTATTCTTCGGCTATTTTATAAAATATCCTGATATAGTTAAAGGTGAACTCGTTTTAAATACTGCTGCGGGACCTGTGAAAGTTGTCAGCAACTCGTCGGGAAAAATGTTTATTATTAATATAAAATCCAAAGATAGCATCAGGGCTGGTAAGTATATTGGATATATCCAAAATTCCGCGAATTTTAACCATGTGTGTCTAATAGACAGCCTGCTGCATCAATTGGAAGTTCATAAGATCCAGGGACGCATTTCCAAGGAGTTTTTTCCGGCAGATATCAACCTGGGTGAACTGAATGAGAAATATTTCGATTTTTTAAACTCATTTTATAATGTACTCAATCATTATGCACAAAACGTCTATGGCCATCAGGAGGCAATTTTAAGAAAGCAGGCATCATCACAAAAATCTATTATACGGTTGGCGCAGAGTGATCTGAAACTCGCGAGGCAGACGTATGATTTAACACTGAAATCATACAACAGGGATTCTATACTTTATAGCCGAAAAGTGCTGTCAGTAGCTGATCTTGAAAATACAAAAGGCTTTCTTTTCAATGCACAGAGAAACTACGAAGCTATAGAAAGCAAGATATTAAATGCCGAGTATGAACTGGAGGATGTACTCAGCCAGCTGGAACAGTTAAATATTCAAAAAATTGGCGAAAAGCTTCAGTCCGATATTAAAGCTACCGGCTCCTATTACGAGTTGGTGGAAAGCATTAAACAATGGCAGCTTAAATATGCCTTTATTAGTCCAATGGATGGTGTGATTGAGTTTACTAATTTTTGGAATAATGGCGATTATATAGCTTCAGGTCAAGAACTTTTCTCGATCATTCCTGCAACTAAAGATGTCTATGCGCAGGTTTTTTTACCAGAGGTAGGGGCAGGTAAAGTCAGAACCGGGCAAAAAGTAATCATCAAGTTAAATGATTTTCCATTTGCCGAATATGGTACAGTTAAAGGTACGGTAACAGATATATCACTGATGACAAATCAAAAGGCGGTGTCTGCGGATCGAAGGCAGGATTTGTATCTGTTAAAGGTAAATCTGGATCAAGGGCTTAAAACTAATTTCGGAACAGAATTAGCCTTTAAATTTGGTGCAAAAGGGGCTGCTGAAATTATAACAGCCGACAGACGACTGTACGAGAGAATATTCGATAATTTCAGATACCAAATAAAAAAATAGCCGATTTATGAAACTCGTAAGCATTTTAATGCCTGTGTACAATTGCGAAAACTTCATTGCAGCATCAGTACAGAGTATTTTAGACCAGACCCATACAAATTTCGAACTAATCATAATAGATGATAAATCCACCGATAGAACAGTGGAGATTATTAGTTCCTTTCGCGATAAAAGGATAAAATTTTTTTTAAATAAAAAGAATATTGGAATAACAGCGACGTTAAACGCCCATCTTCGATATTGCAAAGGCACGCTGACCGCAAGAATGGATGGAGACGATATTGCTCACGCTCAAAGGATCGAAAGACAAGTTGGATTTTTAGAAAAAAATAAGCAAATCGATCTTTTGGGTTCCTATTATATTATCAAAAAATCAGGCAATATTGATAACATAATTGTACGGCGACAAACTGATGATAAGAAAATAAGGTTCCATATGTTGTTCAGAAATCAGTTCCTTCACCCTGCTGTGATGATTAAAACAAAATTATTGCACCAGCTAAGATACAGAGATGTGTCGACTTGCGAAGATTATGATTTATGGGCGAGATGTCTCAAATATGCCAGGGTGGCGAATTGTCCTGAAATTTTAATGATTTATAGGTGGCATGGGCAGAATGTATCGATAATTAATCAGCCTGCCTTGAGAAAGTCAATAATTTTAATCATTTCTGAATTATTGAATGAATATGAAGTTGAGCACACACAGGAAGAGTTGCTTCTTCAGACAATGATTGCTTTAGGGTTTGAGAAAGAACATTTGTCAATACTGAATAAACTTGAACCGATGGCTTTATGGTTAAACAAACTAAGGTCTTCAGAAGCACTTAACAGACGCTTCGGAACCTCATTTTTAAACAACGAAATCAGGGAGTATTTTGACTTATATGAATTTGACTATTGATGAAAAAGACAGGCCTTATTGGAAAAAAGTTACAATAGAGGTAGATAAAAGTCATTGGAAGGCCTTGTTTTCAACAATAGCCATTCCTTTACTTCAACATTTAAAAAACGAAAATGCAATAACTGCCTATTATCTTGAAATAGGAAAGGATGTTCTACATTTTGCTTATAAAACTTCAGATGGAAAGAAAAGTGACGTAGTCAAAATGTTGAGGGCATTTCTCCTGTCGGAAAATAATGCTATTTCTACAGTAAAGATCAACAGTCTAAAGGCAGGTGGATTTGTTTATCCTTTGCACAATTACGGGGATTTGGTTTCAGATTTCTATCCTTTCGAAGAATTTTCAGATATTATAATGGCTGTATTTTCGACTCAGAAAGTCAGCGATGAAATGATTTTCATGCTTTCTATGCATCTTCAGCTTGGGTGGATAAAAATGAGGGCCAGGGTTTGCCGGGAGCCAATCTCATCAATAATTGTTAAAGGATATTGTTGGTTCGTTACCCCGCAAATGATGGAAGGTTTTATACCATATCTTGAAAAGTTATTTGCAGGTGCAAAGGATGATTTGATTAACCTTTACAGGAAAATAATGAACTATGAGGTTCAGTCACCCGATAAATTGCCGCCATGGATGCTTTATTGGTTCAAAGTAAGTTCAAATGCAATTATTAGAAATATGACTTTGAATTTTAATAACGAATATCTGTCTGAAATGACGTATTATTATATACCAAACCTAATCAATCACCAAATGGGATTAGATAATGAAGATGTCCTGACGCAAATGTATTATATCAATCAAATTGTATTACACAGCAATAAAACAAACAGTCTATGAAAACATTATTACTATACCTTGCTGCACTATGCATTTTTTTAAATGTCAAAGCACAATCTAAAAATAGCGCTCCTGCCACTACTTTGCCTGTTATATTCCAAAGTAAGCTGGATCAGGCAAAAATGCAGTTTAAAAAGTCGGATGGGATGACAGAAGTACCATTGATAAGCAACCCGACGATGCATTATGAATACGCCTTAAAAGTTCCGAAAACCGACGTAGAAATTAGGTATTCAATTTGGCCTTTGACAAAGGATCTTTTTGACGCATATGACCGAAGACAGAAAAAAAATGGTGACTCGGTCTTACATCCAAATAAGATTCATAAGCTGGTCGCGGCCACGGCAATTAGCAAAATGTCCGGAACTATTAGTCCTGGACAGGTGGTTTTGAGACCTTTTAATCCTAAAAACGTAAAAAAAGATTTTAACGCGGACAACGGTTACATGTATAGCGGACAAATTGCTTCCTCTTTTGGACAAGATAACACGTTCAGTTTTATGGTGATTTTACACAAAGACAATATTGCGGATGCATATATCATTTATCTTTTTAAAAATGAAGGAACAATGCTTGATGCCTTCGCTGAGATCTCTGAGAATGACAAAATATTTAAAGCCCTAACATTCAAATAATTATTGCTGCTAATTCAAATGATATTGTGGGAAACCACATCAAACTGATCTCCCTTCGCCAATTTTGCATTGACCCCAATTAGTGTTGATGATCAGGATATTAGATGCTCTTTTGAAATTGGCGGAGTGGGGTCAATCATTTTGGTTTTTCCAGCCAAATCACAAAATTTCTAGAAATAACTATGTTGCTGAAAGTCTATTCGTCTGCTGAAAAATGCTATCGTCAATGAACAGCAACCATAATTGTGGCTTTTGTCTGCTATATTTTTGAGATTAACTTACGGTTTCTAATTTTTATACTATTCCTATTGTGTAACTATTACGATCACTAAAAATCTACCGCTTTAATTTATATGTTTGTAACAAACAGAGACTTTTATTTCTAAAACAATTAATAGGATTTTGACCGATGCTGCCCATGCACACCAGTGACTTAACAAACAAAATGTTGGCTTACCAGTACCTCAAGGAGTTTAATATCGATCATGCAATTGATTGGGCACTCGAAATGCTGTCGAGAGGTTATGAAACGCCTTCATTGGTAATTTTAGCAGGAATTTCCAAGCCAACAAACTTTTTTGAAGCAGAAAAATATCTCCTTGCTTCACTAAATGAGCTAGGTATTGTATTACCTGAAAAACAGGATGCAATAGTTAGGTATTGCAGAACTTTCATTGAAAAAATTGCAAAGTCAATTCATGTCAAGACTAATCTGAAAGCATTATATTCAACAGGTCTAACTTTTGATCATGAAAAACCAATTTTCGATTTTTATCTCTTATACTGGGCATGGGGCGATTTAGATTATGGTGAAACTTATCAATTATGTTCTACAGGCAACAAAAGATAATATTGAAGAATTGGTTACTAAAAAAGCAATTGAGTGGCTGAAGAATAATTAGATCTGTCTAATTTTTAAGAAATAAATCACGATTAATTAGTGGAAGCAAAAACTATGACACGTCTAGAATTTATAACATTATTTAATGTCGAAGTAGATAAAGCTAGTTCAGATGCAATTGTAGATTTGGGCTTGGACATTTGCGAACGGCTGTTACCAAGATATGTATCATTTTCAAAAAAACATAGTTGGGGGTGATGTTGAATTATTAAAGGACTCCATTGACTTGTAAAAGAAGTAACGGATTTAATCAAAATAGACTTGATATTCAAAATTACCTGGATAAAGTAGAACCAAATATTCCAGATATGGATGACGTTGGCGATTTTGATGGGAGCTATGCGTTAAATGCTTCTTTTGTTGTTTATGAATTGCTTGAATATCTATACGATGGAGACGTTAGTCATATATTCAACATTAGCACCTATATGACAGATACAATTGATTTTGAATTGAGTGAGGCAGATCCAAATTTGACAGAAGAAGAGCTGGAGAACCACAAGGATATAATTGTTGAATGGACTTACCAACTTGGATTACTGGCAAATACTATTGAAAATTAAATCAAATCAATTGCGAATTATGCCTAATTTATTTTAAGATATGCAATTCAACTACAGATCTGAAAAATACAACACGTTTACGGAAATTAACGGTGTTACATTTAAGAGGAAATTGGAAAATGAAACAGCTTTTGATGGTATTGTAAAGATTTATAGTATCGAAACAAGTTCGGATAAGCTCAATCAACTACTAAAAGGGAAGTTCTTTGGCAATTTTTCTATTCATCAGGGAAAGGTATATTTCTGCGAATGTTTGATGGAAAGGAATCTTGGCCAAAGACAAACCTGATATTCATCGATCTAGAGGGTATCGTACTGGTAAAAATTAAAAGAACCGATTCATCTTGGCTCGTTTGGGCAGCCAATGATCTAGGAGATGGAAAATATTCAATCGATGTTTCCCCCAATCAAAGTATCGAATATCAAACTCGTTAAATAAGGTGTTAAATTGTTTATTTTTGAGAAATAGTATTTGCAGAATACAAATCAAGGAATTGCGGTGAGCAATAGGTGGGCAGCCCTAGGTTGTACTTGTAAGATGTTGTTTAATAGTATCTATGATATAGGTTCGAATCCCTCTTCACGATTTTCACTACAAGTTAATCCATGTGTTGTGGTTGAAATCCCATGTGGGAAATCAAGCCTTTGCAGATTTCCCACATGGGATGAAGATTTTCACGGTAATTACTAGATCAAAAATCAACGTCCTGTAAATTTTGAACGCATATTTCTCATGTTATCAATATACTTTTTCATACCTGCAACTACCTTCAAATCGTTAAGGAATTGGTGTGTTCGAAATGTATCTGGGAGCACTTGGTTGGAGTAAGTCTTAAATTTGGGACTAACTCCTTTTTTTTTGCCCTCTAATTTGTGTTAATGTGGTAGATAAGCTGGAAGGCCAGGTCCATCCTAGCGGTTCGATCCGAATTTTGGTTCTACTAATAATGACCTTATTCTAACTCTTTTTTAGAAAAGCTTAAGCGCATTCCTAAAATGCTATTTTTTGTTGTTCTCACTATTGTGTTACTTCATGAGGCTAGTTGATTAATAGTCATTTGTAATTAATTAAAATATAGGCATAAAAAATAGGTTAAGCTATAGCTTTACTTTTATTTTGTAAAGCTATATGCTTACTTTTGTTGGTGAATTGTCAAGTTAAAACTTTACTTATATGGGGAAACAGTCATTAATGATTCAACAGCTTAATAATAAATTACTAAGCTTTGTTACCTTAAAGCAGGTTGCTGTTCCACCGACTGGTTGGGTTAAAGCCATTCGTACTACTTTAGGTATGTCAATGCAACAATTGGGGAATAAATTGTCGGTTACCAAACAAGGTATTTTGGATATTGAAAAAAGAGAAAAGGATGGTTCGATCACGCTAAAATCCTTAAGAGAGGT
>Ga0065714_10002816_pt1 | contig 13784 bp, 11 predicted proteins | sample MisRhiReplicate2_FD_59101 | JGI IMG/M metagenome (GOLD analysis project Ga0065714, IMG submission 59101) | Miscanthus rhizosphere microbial communities from Kellogg Biological Station, MSU, sample Rhizosphere Soil Replicate 2: eDNA_1 v2... | ecosystem: Host-associated > Plants > Roots >...
CGCCAGCTGGTTCTTTCAACCGTGGTCCAGTGCCACAACCGTCTAGGCCGGGCCTACATCTTCGTTATTGCCCCATTCCACCGCTTGGTTGTCAAGGCCAGCCTCCTGCGTGCAGCACGTGTCGGTTGGCCTCTGGCTACCTGCCCCTGAGGCTGGGAGCGCTCATCCACTTCCCAAGCAGGGCTATCCTCAACCCGCCAACCTGCGATCCCTGAAGGAGGAACAACGTTGAGTGTCGATATCGAGTGCGTCGTCGTAGGCGCTGGGGTCGTCGGGCTTGCCGTGGCGCGAGAGATGGCCCGAGCCGGGCATGAAGTGCTGCTGATCGAAGCCGCCGAAGCCATCGGCATGGGCATTAGCTCGCGCAATTCCGAAGTCATCCATGCGGGCATCTATTACCCACCGGGCAGTCTCAAGGCGCAGTTGTGCGTCGAAGGCCGACACCAGCTGTACACCTTTTGTGAAAGCCACGGCGTCGCCACCCGCCGGCTCGGCAAGTTGATCGTTGCCACGGATCAGGCGCAGGTGGCCGGACTCGAAACATTGCTTGAGCGTGGCTTGATGAACGGCGTGGACGACCTGCGCCTGCTCGACCAAGAACAGGCGCAGGCATTGGAACCGGCCCTGGCCTGTGTCGCCGCGCTGTATTCGCCTTCCACCGGTATCGTCGATTCCCACGCTCTGATGCTGGCCTTGCTGGGTGACGCCGAAGCGGCCGGGGCGAACATTGCTTTCCACACGCCTTTACTGGGTGCTCGCGTCATCACTGGGGGGTTCATGCTGGAATTGGGCGGCACGGCGCAGATGACCTTGTCCTGTCGCCTGCTGATCAACGCCGCCGGCCTCCAGGCACCTGCCCTCGCCCGCCGCATCGAAGGCCTGGAGGTGCAATCGGTGCCCGAGGACTTTTTGTGCAAGGGCAACTACTTCAGCCTCGCCGGGCGAGCACCGTTCCGGCACTTGGTCTATCCCGCCCCGGAAGCCGCCGGCCTGGGCATCCACATGACGCTGGACCTGGCCGGCCAGGCGCGTTTCGGCCCGGACACAGAATGGGTCGAGTGCGAGGACTACCGAGTGGATCCGGCCCGGGCCGAAGCGTTTTACCCGGCGATCCGCAATTATTGGCCGGGCCTGCCGGACCAGAGCCTGCAACCGGCCTACAGCGGCATTCGCCCGAAGATCTGCGCGCCCGGCGAACCGGCCCGCGACTTTGTCATCAGCAGCGAGGCCGAACACCGGGTGCCAGGGTTGATCAACCTGCTCGGGATCGAATCGCCCGGGCTGACGTCCTGCCTGGCAATCGCCAGCCGGGTCCGACAACGGATCGAAAATGTCTAGCCACCAGCGCAAAGTGCAACGCGTTTTGCCCCCCGCTCATGCAGCTTGCACGACGCCGGAAATTCTTTTCGTTTCAACTTATTGTTTTTAAAGGGTTTTAAATCGATCTTCGGCTGGCACAGCTGATGCAATNCAGCTCTTACGCGGCGTNGGCGTCTCCAAGCCTGCCCGCTTCCGTGTATTTGCCGAGGAGCTACCCATGAATGCCATCGATCTGTTGAAAGCCGACCACGAACGCGTCAAAGCCATCCTGACTCAACTGAGCGAGTCGACTGAACGCGCCGTGAAAAAACGTACCGACCTGTTGGCGAAACTGGAAATGGAAATTTCCATCCATACCCGCCTGGAAGAAGAAATTCTTTATCCGGCTTTCAAGCAGGCCGGTGGCAAGGACGAGGCCGAAATGTATTACGAGGCCAAGGAAGAACACCGTACCGTCGACTCCCTGGTGCTGCCAGACCTGAAAGCCACCGATCCAACCCAGCCGGAATTCGCCGGTCGGGTGAAAGTGGTCAAGGAACTGCTTGAGCACCACATCGAGGAAGAAGAAAAGGAAATGTTCCCGCACGCGAAAAAACTGCTGGGCAAGGCAAAACTCGATGCCTTGGGTGCAGACATGGAAACCATGAAAGCGCAGTACAAAAAAGAACTGAGCAGCGCCAACCTCGCCGCCTGATCAAAGCGCCGTAGATGCTTCAGCCGTCATGTGACGGCTGAATGCGCTGCGGCGCTTTATTGCATATGTTCACGCAAGAATTCCACCAACGCCTGAACCGGGCGTGCACTTTGCCGATGCTGGGGATACACCGCAGATAGCGCCAGCGGTTCGGTCTCGAAACCTTCCAGGACCTTGATCAGCCGCCCATCCTTCAAGGCGTCGCCGAGGATGAAAGCGGGCAGATAGGTGATGCCCATGCCGGCGATGGCCGCGTCCCTGAGCAAATCCCCGTTATTGGCGCGCATGCGTCCCGTGACCTCCAGGGTCAGCGGTTTGCCGGCCCCCACGAAACGCCACTGCACCTGACGACTGTGACCATAGGGCAGGCAGTCGTGATTGCGCAGGTCTTCAGGCCGCGCGGGTGTGCCTTTTTGCGCCAGGTAGGTCGGGCTGGCGCAGTACACCCGCTCGATAGTCGCGATGCGCCGGGCAATCAGCGTCGAATCCTCCAGCACGCCGATGCGCAGCGCCAGGTCATAGCCCTCTCCCAGCAGATCCACCGAGCGGTCGCTCAGGTCCACCTCGACGCTGACACCCGGATAGCGCTGCAGAAACAGCGGCAGCAGGCTGCCCAGGTGCGCCACGGCGAAGGACAGCGGTGCGCTGAGGCGAATGGTGCCGCGGGGTTCGCTGGTCTGGCCGCTGATGCCCTGCTCCACCTGTTCGACTTCATTGAGCAGGCGCAGCGCCGCTTCGTAATAGCGCTGGCCCAGGGGCGTGACGTCCAGCCGCCGGGTCGAGCGATTGAGCAGGCGTACGCCCAGGCGTTGTTCCAGTTCCATCAGCTTGCGGCTGACGAACTGCTTGGACAGCCCCAGTTTTTCCGCCGCAGCGGTGAAACTGCCCGACTCCATGACCTGGGCAAAGATGCGCATTTCTTCGAAGGGGTTCATTGTCATTCCTGGGGTGGACAGTCAGGGGGATTGGCTGGGCATTGTGGTCTTGGTGAGTCAGATTGCCTAGCTGTTGAATGTGCCACCGCTATCGCGAGCAAGCTTTGCTCCCACAGGTTTTCCCACAGATCCAATTGTGGGAGCGAGCTTGCTCGCGATAGCGGTGGCACAACTTGCGAGGCGCTGATGCCAGACACAAAAACGCCCGCACAAGGCGGGCGTCGTTCAGCATGGACTGCTTACTTGGCCGTCAGCGCCGAGTAGCTGTTCATCAGGTTGCGGTAGTTCGGAATGCGCTGGGACAGCAGGTTGCCCAGGCCTTCGATGTCGTTGCGCCAGTCGCGGTGCAGCTCACAGGCCACCGAGAACCAGTTCATCATCTGCGCGCCGGCAGCGGTCATGCGTACCCAGGCGGCCTGTTGNACGGTTTCGTTGAACGTACCCGAGGCGTCGGTCACCACGAACACGTCNAAACCTTCAGCCAGCGCCGACAGNGTCGGGAACGCCACGCAGACATCGGTGACCACGCCAGCGATGATCAGTTGCTTGCGGCCGGTGGCCTTGATCGCCTTGACGAAATCTTCGTTGTCCCAGGCATTGATCTGGCCTGGACGCGGGATGTACGGCGCGTCCGGGAACATTTCCTTGAGCTCCGGCACGATCGGACCGTTAGGGCCTTTTTCGAAGCTGGTGGTCAGGATGGTCGGCAGTTCGAAGAACTTCGCCAGGTCGGCCAAGGCCAGCACGTTGTTCTTGAACTCGTTGGGCGAGAAGTCCTGGACCAGGGAAATCAGGCCGGTCTGGTGATCGACCAGCAGGACGACCGCGTCGTCTTTGTTCAGACGGTTGTAGGCGGGAACGTTGCTCATGGGATGACTCCTTTGGGATGGATGTATTGAAAAACAATGTGGGAGCGAGCCTGCTCGCGATGACGGTGTGTCAGCTTGCGGCGATGTCGGATGTGCCGACGCCTTCGCGAGCAGGCTCGCTCCCACAGGGGAGAATCGGTGTGTTAGTCAAAAAGCAAAGCAGGAACAGCCAAACGCGCCCCAGAAGCCTTGGAAATCGCTGACCGGGACGTTCGACAACCTCGCCCGTTCATGGCTGTGGGAATGCACCGTGCACGGACCGCTGCACTGGTGGACCTGGGCCTGCAACGGCGACGTCGGGCGCCAGTGCCCTGGGACCTTGACCACCGGCGACCAGTCCGGCAGCACCGGGACGCTGGCCGGCCCGAGTTTTTCGAAGTCGCCGGCGGCATACACCACCTTGCCGTCGACCACGGTCAGCACCGACTCGATCCACTTGATGGCTTCTTCCTCGACGCTGAAGAAGTCCGCGCTCAGGGCCGCCAGGTCTGCCAATTGGCCGACCTTGATCTGGCCTTTCTTGCCCTGCTCCGATGAGAACCAGGCGCTGCCGTGGGTGAACAGCTCCAACGCGGTCAGGCGCGGCAGGCCCTCTTCGTGCAACGAAAGGCCGCCGACCGTGCGCCCGCTGACCATCCAGTACAACGAGGTCCACGGGTTGTAGCTGGAGACGCGGGTGGCGTCGGTGCCAGCGCCCACCGGCACGCCTTCGGCGAGCATGCGCTTGATCGGCGGCGTGGCTTCGGCGGCCTTGGCGCCGTAGCGGTCGACGAAATATTCACCCTGGAAGGCCATGCGATCCTGGATCGCAATCCCGCCGCCCAACGCCCGTACGCGCTCGATGTTCTTCGGCGTGATGGTCTCGGCATGGTCGAAGAACCAGGGCAGGCCGTTGAACGGAATGTCGCGGTTCACCTTCTCGAACACATCGAGCATGCGGCTGATGGATTCGTCGTAGGTGGCATGCAGGCGGAATGGCCAGCGCTGCTCCACCAGGTGCCGGACCACCGGCTCCAGGTCCTGCTCCATGCCCGGCGGCAGGTCCGGGCGCGGCTCGAGGAAGTCCTCGAAATCCGCCGCCGAGAACACCAGCATTTCCCCGGCGCCGTTGTGCCGCAGGAAGTCATCGCCCTGGTGCAACTTGACGCTGCCGGTCCAGTTCTTGAAGTCGCTGAGTTCTTCCTTGGGCTTCTGGGTGAACAGGTTGTAGGCGATGCGCACCGTCAACTGCTGCTCGCGGGCCAACTGCTCGATCACCGCATAGTCGTCCGGGTAGTTCTGGAAGCCGCCGCCAGCATCGATGGCACTGGTCAGGCCCAGACGATTGAGTTCACGCATGAACTGGCGAGTGGAGTTGACCTGGTACTCCAACGGCAGCTTCGGCCCTTTCGCCAGCGTCGAATAAAGGATCATTGCGTTAGGCCGCGCCACCAGCATGCCGGTGGGCTCGCCCTTGCTGTCACGCACGATCTCGCCACCCGGCGGGTTCGGCGTGTCACGGGTGTAGCCGGCCACCCGCAGCGCGGCACGGTTGAGCAAGGCACGGTCATACAGGTGCAATACGAACACTGGCGTATCGGGAGCAGCCTGGTTGAGCTCTTCCAGGGTCGGCATGCGTTTTTCGGCGAACTGGAATTCGTTCCAGCCGCCCACCACACGCACCCATTGTGGCGTCGGCGTGCGGTCGGCCTGGTCCTTGAGCATGCGCAAGGCATCGGCCAGGGATGGCACGCCCTCCCAGCGCAGCTCCAGGTTGTAGTTCAGGCCGCCGCGGATCAGGTGCAAGTGCGAGTCGTTGAGCCCGGGAATGACGGTGCGGCCCTTGAGGTCGATGACCTGGGTGCCGCTGCCACGCAAGGCCATGGCCTCGGCGTCGGTGCCGACCGCGACAAAGCGCCCCTGGCTGATGGCAACCGCACTGGCGCGGGGCTTTTCACGGTCGACGGTATGGAACTGGCCATTGAACAGAATCAGATCGGCGTTCATCGGATTTCCTTCTGGATGAGTAGAGGCAAGGGACAGCCGCGGCCAGAAAGCCGCCGCAGCGCTGAGCAAGGACCCGGCGGCGAGCAATTGGCGGCGCAGCGGATCGGTTGGGTCGTCCTTATTGGCCATGGCCGGGCTCCAGGTGCACGTGGGCTTTCGAGGCCTCAAGCCACGGTGCGAACAGACGGGTCGCCAGCGGCATGCACACGTACACCACAGAGAGCACGATGGTCAGGGTGATCAGGAACGTGGCGACCACGTAGTTGGAAAGAAAACTGTTGAGTTGCAGCAACGGCCCCCAGATCAGCGGTACCAGCAAGGTATGCGGCAGGATCACCAGCAGCGTCACCACGGCCTGCTTCCAGCGCGGCGGCGGTGTAGCCGCATCGGCCAGCGGGGTGAACCAGAACTCCTTGTGCGACCCGACTTCGGTCTGGTCACCGTCGGCCAGCAACGGCATGGCCTCCTCCACCAGTTCGCGGCGCTCGGGCGAGTCCAGCCAGCGCTGCATGGCCTCGGTGGAGCAGAAACGCAGCACGCAGGTGAACAGCGCCAGCCCGCCCTGCTTGCCCCGCACCACATCCACCCCCAAATGACCCGGCCACTGGCCGGCCACGCGCACCGTGCGACGCAACCAGGCCTCGTAGGCAGCCTCCTGGCCAACCTTGATCCGGTGCTTGACCACCAAGGTCACGATTTCATCGAAGCCGGGCCTGGCCGGGCTCGCGGTGGATTCAACGGTTTGAGACTCAGACATGGCGAAGCACTCCAACAAAACGCGTATTGATTGCCAGGCGTCCGGGCCCGGCGATAAACACACTGGTAAATACGATCAACAGCAACCAGCCGAACTGGCCTTCTTCCAGGCTCCATTGCGGGTGCACCACCAGCAGCGCCACCGCCAGCAGAAACAGGATCGGCAGGCACGCCAGGCGCACCAGCACACCGGCCATGATCAGCAGCGGACACAGCACCTCGGCGAAAATCGCCAGGATCAGGGTCGGCGCCGCGCCAAGGTGAAACGGGTCTTCGATACGGGTCAGCTCGACGCTGTAGTGCAACAGCTTCGGCAGCCCATGGACCCACAGCAGAAACAATCCGCCGCTCAAGCGCAGGAACAACAAGCCCAGATCCTGCAGCGGGCGCTCATCAGTCATGTTCATCGGTGGGCTCCGTCCGCAGTGATCGAGGCCGCCGCTGGCAGCGGTTGGGACATGTGACTGGCAATGCGCGAACGCAGCCAGCGCTCGGCCGGGTCGTTGTCATGCACGCCGCTCCAGACCATCGACAGTTCAGCGGCATTGATCTCGAACGGCGGGTCCTCGGCGCGCAGTGCGCAGCCTTCCACCAGCGCGCAGGCCGCATAGTCGGGCACGGTGGCGATCAGCTCGGTGCCGGCCAGCAAGGCCCGCAGCCCACTGAACTGCGGCACCGCCAGCACCACTTTGCGGGTCCGGCCGATGCGGGCCAGGTCCAGGTCGATGTTGCCGCTCAGGTCGCCCGAGAACGAGACCATGGCGTGGGGCCGCGAACAGTATTCATCCAGGGTCAAGGGCCCCGGGCGCTTGTCGCCACGCAAGACCTTGCAAGGAATGTCCCGCAGTTTCTTGCGCTTGGCATTGGCCGGCAGATCGGTGGTGTAGCTGACGCCGACGCTGATTTCACCGCTGGCCAGCAGCGACGACATCAGCAGGAAGTTGGCTCGGCGCACCACCACGATGATCCCCGGCGCTTCTTCGCGCAGCTGGCTCAGCAGCGGTGGAAACAGGCCGAATTCGGCATCGTCGGACAGACCGATGCGAAACACGTCGCAACTGGTGGACGGATCGAACGCCTTGGCCCGGCTGACCGCGCCAGAGATAGTGTCCATGGCCGGTTGCAGCTCTTGCAGGATCGCCAGGGCCCGCGGCGTCGGCTCCATGCCGCGACCGTGGCGGATCAGCAACGGATCATCGAACAGATCCCGCAGCCGCCCCAGCGCCGCGCTCACCGCCGGCTGGCCCATGAACAGCTTTTCGGCGACACGGGTCAGGTTTTTCTCGAACATCAGCGCCTCGAAGATCACCAGCAGGTTCATGTCGAGACGGCGTAAATCATTGCGGTTCATGGGTGTTGTTCCTGTTGAATGCCAATCCTGTGGGAGCAAGCTCGCTCCCACAGGTGTGTGGCTTGATCAACCCTGGATGAACGCCAGCAGGTCCGCGTTCAGGCGGTCCTTGTGAGTGTCGGTCAGGCCGTGGGGCGCGCCGGGGTAGATCAGCAGCTGCGAGTTCTTGAGCAACTTGGCGGCGGCGATGCCAGCCGTTTCGATGGGGACCACCTGATCGTCATCGCCATGGACCACCAGGGTCGGCACGTCGATGTTGCGCAGGTCTTCGGAAAGATCGGTCTCCGAGAACGCCTTGATGCAGTCATAGGTATTCTTGTGGCCGGCGAGCATGCCCTGCATCCAGAACCAGTCGATCATGCCTTGGGAGACTTTGGCGCCCGGACGGTTGGCACCGAAAAACGCGCTGGCCACATCCTTGTATAGCTGAGAACGGTCGGCCAGGGAGGCCTGGCGGAAACCGTCGAACACTTCCACAGGCAGGCCGCCGGGGTTGGCCGGGGTCTTGAGCATCAGCGGCGTCACCGCCGAAATCAGGCCGAGCTTGGCGACACGGGCAGCACCATGGCGGCCGATGTAGCGCGCCACTTCGCCACCGCCAGTGGAGAAGCCGAGCAACACCGCGTCCTTCAAATCCAGCCGCTCGATCAGCTCGGCCAGGTCATCGGCGTAGGTGTCCATGTCGTTGCCGTCCCAGGGCTGGCTGGAGCGCCCGTGCCCACGGCGGTCATGGGCGATTACCCGGTAGCCGTTGGACGCCAGGAACATCATCTGCGCCTCCCAACTGTCCGAGTTCAACGGCCAGCCGTGGCTGAAGACCACCGGTTGACCGCTGCCCCAGTCCTTGTAGTAAATCTCGGTGCCGTCGCGGGTGATGAAGGTGCTCATGACGTGACTCCTTGAGGTGGGTGGATCGCTTTATGGTCCGGCCATGGGGGGCACCTGCGTGAGTTAAACGTTGTTAATTTTTTCGGAACCGGCGTGTTAAAAGCCCGCTCCCTCGCCACAGGGTCCGGCGCCTGGAAGGCAGGGAGTAGAGCCTGCGCCGTTGCGCTTGAAGCAAAACCTGAGGAATATGCTCGGGTAAAGCCCAGGCACCGGGACCAGAACATTGAGAGCAACATGAGCCAATACCTCAGCCTGCCCGTCGAACAGACGGTGCATTTCGGCCCTTACCGAGTCCATCCTCGCCAACGCCTGGTGCTCGAGGGTGGGCAACCGTTGCGCCTGGGACGGCGGGCCGTGGAGATTCTGCTGGTGTTGCTCGAGCACGCCGGCGAGGTGGTGAGCAAGCAGCAACTGATCGCCCGGGTCTGGCCCAGGAGCGTGGTGGAAGACACCAACCTGCGCGTGCACGTCGCGGCACTGCGCAAGGCCCTCGGGGATGGCCAGGCCGGGCAGCGCTACATCGTCACCGTGGCGCAGCGCGGCTACAGTTTTGTCGCGCCGCTGTCATTCGAGCCGTTCGACCAATGGGCGCACATCCCTCATCCGTCCTTGACGCGCAACCTGCCTCTGCAACGCACGCGCATGATCGGGCGCCAGGCCCTGGTGGAAAACCTGGTGGCCCAGCTACCGAGAAAACGCTTCATTACCCTGGTCGGTACCGGCGGCATCGGCAAGACCACCGTTGCCCTGCGGGTCGCTGAACGGCTGATCGGCCAGTACCGTGACGGCACGCATCTGCTGGACCTGGCATCGCTCAACGACGCGGCCATGATCGCCCCCAACCTGTGCGCCTTGCTCGACCTGCCACTGCAGGACGGTGATCCGCTGGACGCCATCGCCCGGCAGCTCAAGGAGCGGCATCTGCTGCTGGTGATCGACAACTGCGAGCACCTGATCGACGCCATCGCCCTGCTCAGCGAAACCCTGCTGCGCGGCGCACCCCACCTGCACATCCTGGCCACCAGCCGCGAAGGCCTGCGCGCCGAAGGCGAACACGTGCAGCGCCTGGACGCCCTGGCGTTCCCGCCCCGGGAAATGCCCATCGAGGGCTACCCCGCCCTGGAATACCCGGCGCTGCAACTGTTTGCCGAACGGGCGATGGCCAGCCGTGACGACTTCGAACTGAGCGACCGCGAGGTGCCGTTGGTGGTCGACATCTGCCAACGGCTGGACGGCATTCCCCTGGCCATCGAGCTGGCTGCCGCGCAAATCGGCCGTTTCACCCTGGAGGAGCTTCACCGGCAACTGCAAGACAGCGTCGCCCTGCTTCACAACGACACCGACGCCGCACCGCGCCAGCAAACACTGCGCGCCACGCTGGACTGGAGCTTCGCGTTGCTCACGGCCTGCGAACAGACCTGCCTGCGGCGGTTGGCGGTGTTCATGGGCAGTTTCAACCTGGCCTCGGCCGCCGCGGTGATCGTCGGCAAGCATGTCGCGCCCGAACAGGTGCTGGTGTCGGTCAGCCAGTTGGTCGCCAAATCGTTGCTCAATGTAGAGATCGGCGATGAAGAGGTGCGCTATCGCCTGCTGGACACCACCCGCCGCTATGCCTTGGAACAACTGGCCGAAGCCGGGGAGCTGGCGGTCAGCCAGGAGCGCCACGCCGAACGCTGCCTGGCGCTCATGGGACAAGCGGAAAACGATTGGGAAAACACCCCCACCCGACTGTGGATCGCCCGCTATGCCGACTATCGCGACGACATCCGCGCGGCGCTCGACCGAGGCTTGGGCCCGCAGGGTTCACACGCCGTAGCGATCCGCCTGACCGCCCGTACCCTGCCCCTCTGGCAGGAACTGTCGCTGCTCAAGGAACACGGCCTCTACGTCAACAAAGCACTGCAATTGTTGCGGGCCAGCCCCGCGCCATGCCCGCGCTTGACCCTGGCCCTGGAGCTGGCCCATGCCAGTTTCAACTACCACACCGAGGGCGGCACGCCGGCCACTGTTCGAGCCTTCGCCACGGCCCGGCAACTGGCCCGGCAATGCCAGGACCTGGCCAGCGAGCTGCGGGCCGTGTCCGGGCAAATGACCGTCGACCTCAGTTGCGGTGACTACCAACAGGCCTTGGCACACAGCCGGGATTTCGACCGGTTGGGCTTGCAGGGCGACCCGACCCTGTCCTTGAGCACCCAACGCCTGCGGGTGCTGGCGTTGCATTTCACCGGCGACCAGCGCGCGGCGCGGCGCGAAGCCGAACAGGTGATCCAGCGCCTGGCCCAGAGCGGTCACCTCAGCCGCTTCAGCCACGGCTTCGGCGTGCAATACGACCAGAGCGTGGCCGCGCTGACGGTTCTGGCGCGCATCCTCTGGCTGCAAGGTTTTGCCGAGAAAGCCCAGCGTACCGCCAACCTGGCGCTGCAGATCGCCGTGCAGATCAACCACGGTATTTCGATCTGCTACACCTTGGCGCTGGCCGGTTGCGTGATCGCCCACTACACCGGCGATCATTCGACTGCCCGGGAAAGGCTCGACCTGTTGAAGCAGCAGGCCAAGAAACATTCGGTGATGCTGTTCCATGACTGGGCTTGCCATTACGACCACGCATTCGACGATCAGCCCCTGGCAACACGCCCGACAAACGGGTTGATCCAGGACATCGCCGTCACCCTGCGCAGCGACTTCGTCAGCCCGGCGCAAATCGAACGGGCCCGCAGCGGTGCCGCGGGCTGGTGTTCGGCGGAGATCCTGCGGGCCGGTGCCGAGACCTTGCTGGCGCGCAATGAACCGTCCCTGGAAGAAGCCGCCGAAGCGCAACTGCTGGCCGCCTTGGCCGTGGCACGTCGTCACCAAGCCCTGGCCTGGGAACTGCGCAGCGCCACGTCCCTGGCCCGTTTGTGGCAGCGCCAAGGGCAGGCGCATGCCGCGCAGGCACTGCTCGGCCCCGTCTATCGACGCTTCACCGAAGGTTTCGAGACCCCCGACCTATTGGACGCCAGCGTGCTGCTCCAGGCGCTGACTTGACGGTTGGGGCCTTGAACGCCGGACTCCCCAGGCACCTTGCAGCACGTAACGCCGATGAAACACAGGCCACTGACCACTGCGCCGCAGTTTGTCCATGGCATAGGCGCGAGTGGTGTGGAGCAGATGGAAGCGCCCCCCTTCGGCAAGCGGTTCGACCATCAGCAGTGACACGCTCACCAGCCGCGACAGCAGCGAGGGTAATTGCCCGACACTCAGTTCAGCGCAACTGATCACGGCCAGCGCCGCCTTGAGCGTAAACGGCCCCTCGAACACCGCCAGGCGCCGGAATGCGGTTTGTTCGTCAGCGCTCAAACGCTCGAAACTCGAGTCCAACACCGCCTCCAGGCTGCGGTGCCGGGCCACCGCCGTACGCCGCCCATGGCTCAAGAGTGATAAACCGTGATCCAGTTGTTCCAGGACGCCAGCCACTCCCAAGGCATCGACCTGGGCCGCCGCCAGTTCCAACGCCAGCGGCAATCCGTCCAGGCGCTGGCAGATCTGTGCAAGCGTCGGCCAGTCGCGGCCACCCGGCTTGAAACCCTCCTGCCGGGCACCAACCCGTTCCATCAGCAACTGCACCGCCGGGCATGCCTCGATCTGGTGCTCCGGTTCCAGGGGCGACGCCACGGCCAGGCCCGGCAGTGACACAATCCTTTCATCCGGCAAGTCCAAGGGTTCGCGACTGCTGAGCAGCAGCGACACCCCAGGCGCCGCAGCCACTGCCTGGACCAGCTCCCTACAAGCGTCGAGCAGATGCTCGCAACCGTCGAGCACCAGCAACATCCGACAGGGTTCGAGGCAGCGGGCCAAAGCACCCTGCTCCACGCCCAGCACGCCGGCCACTTGCGCCACCACTTGTGAGGGATCGCTGGCGGCCGCCAGGTCAACAAACCAGGCACCGTCCTCAAAGTGTTCGAGCAGCAGCTCCGCCACCCGCAACACCACGGTGGTCTTGCCGACCCCGCCGGGGCCGGTCACGGTGGTCACGGATTGACGGGGCACTTGCGCCAGCAATCGTCCCAGGACTTTGTCGCGACCCACCACCGGGCTCAAGCGTGCGGGCAGATTGTGCCGCTCGGTTTGGGGGCTGAAAGGCGACTCAACGCGCTCTTGCGCCACCAGGGGCAGCGCAAGGCAATAACCTTGTCGAGGATGATTGAGGATATAGCGAGCGCCGCCCCGCCCGTCACCGAAGGCCCGCCGCAGCGCCGCGATGTGCACCCGCAGGTTGATGGCCTCCACGACGCTGTCTGGCCATACGTGGGCGATGAGTGTTTGCTTGCTGACGTAGTGGCCGGCGTGTTCCACCAGCACCTGCAGGACGTCCAAGGCACGGCCGCCCAGCGCAAGGGGCTGACCGTCACGGGTCACCAGCCGCTGCTGCCGGTAGAAGGCGAACGGACCGAAGCCCACCGCCGGCTCGCTATCGGGTTTGACGTAACTGTTCATGGGCGATCCAGCGCCGGATAACCGGTGCGGGCGTCAGCGTGCGGATCACCGACCACGTCTGCCCTGGCTCCTGCGCATCCTTTCCAAAGGGTTCGCCGTTATCTTGGCAGGCGCAGGCCTCAGGACAATGCTGGCACAGGGAGCGCCACGGACATCACGGTGCCCTGGACGGACACCGATGGCTCAACTGAACTGCTGGCGATACTGCACCGGGGTCAGGCCGAGCTTTTCACCGAACAAAAAGCGCATGTGCCGCACGCTGCCGAAGCCACTGCGAAACGCCACGGTCTTGAGCGGCAGGTCGGTGGTTTCCAGCAATTGACGCGCCCGGTCGATGCGCGCGCCCTGCAGGAACTCCATGGGTGTCATCTTCACCTCACGGGCGAAGACCCGGGCGAAATGCCGCGCGCTCATGGCGGCCAACGCGGCCATGCGCTCGATGGTGAAGGGTTCATCCAGATGTTCCATCACATGATTCTGCACGCGGGTAATGGCCGATTCCTGCGTCGACA
>Ga0065714_10003652_pt1 | contig 13775 bp, 10 predicted proteins | sample MisRhiReplicate2_FD_59101 | JGI IMG/M metagenome (GOLD analysis project Ga0065714, IMG submission 59101) | Miscanthus rhizosphere microbial communities from Kellogg Biological Station, MSU, sample Rhizosphere Soil Replicate 2: eDNA_1 v2... | ecosystem: Host-associated > Plants > Roots >...
TCAGGGTTATTTGACACTCGAGAAGCCTCTAGTTTCCGCTTAATATTGCTAATCTCGTAATTATTGCTTTTTATGAATTCTAAGCCAAACCTTTCAATAATTTCTTTAAGCCAAGAATACATTTCAAAACACTCTGCTTCTAACTGCCTATCTTTTAACGACAGCTTATCTCCAATCTCTTTCTTCGCGTTTATTCCCTCTAAAAAATTGTAGACCTCTTTAAGTCCCTTAAAGCTACCGGCCGCAATAAGGATAAGGTTAGATGAATCCGTTTGCCATTCGTTGACTTTAATATTGACATCGTTATATCCTTCCTCTATTGCTATCCTTGTTGAATAGGTTACATTTGCGATTTCATAGTTATATAGATCTATATAATATAGATTCTCGTCTAATATTACCTGCCCATCATTATCGATATTTAGATATTCGGTGCCTTCAACATCGTGTAAGTTGTTATTCCTTACACAGCCTTCGATTGTTGCTTTGATCCTTGGACTACTGGATTTGTAATCTTCAACGTAGTCTATAGCACCCTTTAATCTCTTTTCTGCTAAAGCCGCATATTCACCTTCAGATAAATTGGATTCATTATCTTTTTCCGTATGCCTGTATATATGAAATACTTCTGTCTTGTATTTTGAATCCCTGAGTCGACCTATTATTTGAGGTGCTTGTGTCTTAATATCAATAAGAGTGTGTTCTTTTATAGGATCGGATACAATAATTGTTACGCCTTCAGTATCGTATATGTCACATCCTTCAAATGCTGTACTGGTAATAAAATTAATCCTTGTTGGGTTGTCTATTGTTTTTCCGCGTTTAATTCCGTTTTTTAATATTGTATCATTATGGTCGGAATAAATCACTCTTGTATTTTCATTAGTCAATCCACAAGCCACAATCATTTGATTAATAAACTTTAAACTATTGACAAAAAAATAAGCATTCCCATCCAATCTTCCATCGAGAAATTTTTTGATTTGACTTTTAACTGTCTTCGCTACGGAATTGGTACAATCTATAGGTGTGATTTTTACGTCATCAACATTATCCCATTTAGCATTTAATACAGGAATGCCCTTAAGTTCATTTAACAGGTAAATATTCTTAATAGGGGTGGCTGTCATAAAGGTGAAATTCCGGAATCTTTTGTAATTCTTTAATATCGTTTGGCATGCATCCCTTCTGAATGAATATGAAGTGAATAGGCAATGGTACTCATCAATCAATATATTGTAATTTTCAGTAGGGATCAAATCAGCCAGTTTACCAAGGCTGTCGAATGGTACCATTATTTATAGAGTACTTTGGGGACCCATTTTTTTGCACCTGGTTTAGGATCCACCCCTCAAACTTTTTCAACCATTCTGGCGTAACTGTACCTATTTTTAATTCGCTTTCCTTTGTTGTATCTGTAAGGTATTTTTCCAGTAAGCTAGAGGCTTGGAGATATAAATTTGAATTACCAATACCACCAGTCTTTGCGTCTGCTTCTGCCTTTTGTTTGAGTAGATATATCAAATCCTTTCTGTTGTCCTTCGAAGTAAAACGCAGGGTAAATGCATCAAAACTAAACGGATTTAGGTCTTCTATAATTTCGTTTGCTTTATTTATTAATGCCTCAATTCTAAGTTTGTCTTTGCGTTGGGCTTCCGTTAAACGGAAATCGGATTCTATCTTTTTAAATTCAATTTTAGAATAAGAATAAGCTGTTCTAAAATAGCGCTGCTCTCTCGTGAATTATTTCAATTTTAACGGGGTAGGTGCCATCTGTTTTTTCTCTTCTAGTATCGAAGTATGGTATCGCTGTAGCCATGATTCAAAGATAAGTATTTGCATACAATTTGCATACAGAATTGGAATGTGATGTAGAATAACGGAATGTCCGCCTCAGTTAGATCTGCTTTAAATCGCTTTTATGGGTGATTTGTGATGTGGTGAAATCTTATGGAATAGATGATCTTATCACTACTGATGACATATGTTTGTTTATTAAGTTTATAATATACAGCTAGTTATTTGTGTTTTCTTTTGGTGGGTTTACTATGGTGCAAACATTTCCATAACCTCGCTACAAATTTACTACTATTTACAATCATTTATGTTTATTTAGGGTAACAAAAAATTATAGCATTAGATGTTTGGCGTTTTCAGAAACAATCCATTTATCACTGTTTAACAAATATTGCCCATAATTGAAGCTGTTACTATGAGTATTGAACTGCTGCGGCAAACTAGGTTAAATTCTGGTTACGGTAAACGGTATACACCAAAACAGTTCATGAAAGCAGAGATTGAAACCATANTCATTAAAAGGGGGCGTGATAATGGAGAAAAGATATTTAAGATCATTCGACCGGAGGCGGGTGTTAAACAAAAGCTAGATAATCTTCAAGAGGCTGAAACAGAATCAAGGGAATTTATGACGACTGTTATTGATGTATTCTCTTTGGAAACAGAACAAAAATCATAATTAATCAAGATTCAGGAGATGAAAGAGATTATTTTTAATGCAGCTTATGGTGATGAGGAAAGAGAAGTAGATATTGGTCAGGTGTCAGGTAGCCTGAACGGGATTCATATTTACATAGATAGGTATTATAGCTGTAGCATACATTGCATTATGGGTAAATGGGTGGTATACTGAGTTGTTTCTACAGAACGAAGTGTATCCCAGGAAGTATATTGACCAGACGATAGCGATGCAATGTTGGATAGATTGGAAGATGTCGGGTGGATTGATTGAAAATAGTCATATCACTTGTTATCTTATTTGAAATATTTGAGGCTGTATTCTTATCTAACATTTAGGTACAATGGAGAAAAGGGCAGATAAACTAAATAAAAATCCTACTTTTGCAAAAAAAAGAATTTTAATGAAAAGAATATTCGCTCTCAATCTCATCATACTGTGCTCAGTTTTAATTTTTAGCTGTACAAAACAAGGATCTATTAAACCTGAAAAAGAAGATCCGACGAAAGAAGAAACGAACCTACCATCAATCCCAGATGGGCCAGCAATGCCATCGTTTACCGGTAAAATCGAAATTAAAGTTACATTTAGCGATAAACTTACATCAGCAACCACTAGCTTTCCATTATTGAAATACAACAAAGGAAAAGCAATTCTTATGGAGTTTGATGATGCTGCCTTAACAGTTGTTAAGGCTTATGAAAAGCTTTCTAATACCTTCTATACGGATGGAGCGGGAAACAAGAAACAATACAACGTAGGTTTAGCCGTGAATGGCAAAAACCAATACAGCGATAAAGAGATAGGTTTCTATACCAATTACGCAGCTACCTATGCACAAAGGCTTCCTTTGATACTTAAAGGCATGGATATTATGAACCACTCTTTTTACCATGAAGAGAAAGGAAATTTCAACAATGGGAAAGACCGTGAAAAGAATATAAAGGATTTAGACGCCATGATATTGTTGAATCAGGGATACAAAATGAATACTCTTATTGTTCCTACTAACTTATCCGGCTTTCATACTGCTTCGGCTGAATTTGGTTATATCGGAGGTGCTTCACAAGGGACATTTGATAAATTCGAGCAAATTGGGAAGTTCACACCAAAACTTAAATTGAGCGACATTAAACCTTTTGAATACCTGGCCATTAGGAGGGGGTTCACGGATGATTGGTCGAATGAAGGCGCTCATTGGGAATTGTCAAATTCTCTATTAGCTGATAACTCATTTGATTTTTTTGAAATCGGCACCCACGGCCTTAAAGATGATGATGCAATCAAAAACTTTAATGAGTGGATCGACCACATTGCTTTGAAATCTAAGGATAACTTGATCTTTTGTAGTTTAAGAGAATTCCTAGAATACCAATACATCAAAGATCACGTTACAAAGAATCAAGTTATTGATGGTAATACATTAACAATAACCTTAGATTATTCTACTGTCACTAACAAGAATATATCCTGGTATGATCTTTCATTGTTAGTAAGTTCTGACAAGGCTATGTCATTCGTAACTGTCAATAACACAGACTTTTCTTTGACCTATAACAAGGATAGTAAACTAATCAATCTAACGAAGCGTAGGATTAAGTGGTAGTTTGCAGCGATTAGGCGGCTGGATTGAATGATTGAAAAACAATCACGATATCATAGTATGTTTAACTTCCAAACTTGATATCATGAGTTACCACGCTTCATTTAAGGCAAAGGCTCACGATCTTATTGAGACATTTAAGGCGCCGCTTCCAGTGACAAACCAAATGCAAGAGTTTTATCATGCGAATGGGTTTGACTTGCCCCAAACTCCCCATATTGGTAAATGATCCAACTGGAAGAAAACTCGGGTTGATATGGTGGGGATATATTCCAGATGACATTGAAAGTTTGGAACAGGCTTTGAAAGCTAAAAACGCGAGGCTCAAGGCGCGTGCAGAAGGTGTTTGGTATAATTATAAAGACTCAATATTTACTGGCAGATGCATTATCCTGTGAGTGGTTTCTTTGAGTCCAAACATGTTGGTGAAAAAAGGTTCCTGATTACATCCACCCTAAAGAACACAAATTCTTTAATCTGCTTGGTATCCATCATAAATGGGAAGAGCCTATAAATAGAGAATGGATAGATGCATTCACAATAATTATCGGCCCGGCAAATGAACTAATGGCAAGCATACACAATAGCGCTAAGCCACTGCCTTTGATGATCGATAGCAATCAGATCGAATGTGGCTTGATCCGTCTTTATCCAAGGATGAGGTTAAGAAATTGATGAAGCCTTGCGATGATAGGACAGTCGGGTATTAGATAAATCGGCATTAAAACGCCGATTGTTCGGTAAAAGCACCTTTTTTCTAAGTAAGGGACGAAGTATCATCGAACAAAAACACCGGGCAAACAGCATTCCTTTATAGAGTAAGACGTGTTTTGCCTAAAAGTTAATTATTGTTAAAAATAAAGGCTGAGCTTCACATAGAATCATTTGTCTCCTGAAAATTAATATATTTAAGGAACCAAATGACGCCTTTATGTTAAAATTCGCTCTCAGCAGTTTAATAATCTGCATTTTCTCCTATGGCCATGCTGTGGCTCAAGCAAGCAAAATTGATAGCACAGGAATGGTGACGCTCAGGATTGACCCCAACAGCGCACGCGGTGCGGCTGTATCTCAGTTCTTCGATGAAGTTATCTTTACCCCGTTAGAAACCACTAAGGAAAGTCTGTTTGGTTCTATAAATTCACTGAAAATCGCCGGCGACAATTATGTTATTTACGATTGGGAAACCAAAGCAGTATTGATTTTTACTAAAGCGGGAAAATATGTTGCGAAGATCAATGCCAATAAAATAGAGAAAGATCCTAAAGTTAAAGATCAGAGTTTCTATGGCTTTAATATTAAAAAGGAAGATGGTCAAGTGCTGATTGAGATTTCGTCAGGTAAACAAATTTACTATTTTGATTTAACTGCCAAGCTGGTAAAGAAAGTACCTATTGTTAAGGATAAACAGAAAGACTATACCAATTATAAGAAATTTAGTGATGGTACGATTATAGACCAGGCTTTTCTGGAGGAAAGTGGTAAAGACAGCATCTACTATAACGTAAGCATTTTGAAGGATGGCAAGAGGGTAGAAAGTTATTTCCCTTACCGAACGGCTGACCACAAGGGCGATGAGCGCTGGCATGGTGGCCGTGTATATGATTATGGTAATCCGGATGAGTATCTTTTTGTAAAGAACTTCTATTATAACATTTACAAATTAACGGCTAAAAAGCTTTCTTTGGCTTATAGGATCTTGTTTCCGGCCTCAAACTCTCTTCCTATGGATTATGATACCAACCCAATCTATAAAGGGAAGGGTTATGATTATTATGAGAAAAACAGGGATGTTTTTTATGATTTGGCTAACAGTTACCTGCATTTTAATAACCTGTATTTCCAGGTTAGGAACTGGAATTGGAGCCGGGATGAGAAAAAAGCTTTTATATATAACTTAAAAACAACTGAATTGACATCTATTGCAGATATAGAGCCTGATTCTACCTCTCAGTTTTTGCCGATTACGGATTTGGCATCTCAATATGATTTTACAAACAAAGGCTTTCATATCGTTACTCCTGAATGTTTTTACACCAGCTATTCTTCTCTAACGCTCTTTACCGCTAAAGAACAGAATGAAGATAAAAACAGGAAGTATAATGCTGCTTTAACAGAGTACTTTAAAACACAAAACAAGAAAAGTAATCCCATAATTATTCAGCTTAAACCAAAAAAATTCTAACGCTCCATGTTCAAATTAAATACCATAACGCTGGCATTTCTGCTCAGTATTGCCTGCTTTACGCTTAATGCACAGCAAGCTACCACTGTAAATCCAGGAACTGCAAAGGGTATTGTGAGAGATACGGCACAGAACTATGTGCTAAAATCTGCTACCGTATCTATCTATAAATCGGCCGATAGCACCTTGTTAAGCTACCAGGTAACCAATAATTATGGGGAATTTAGCTTTAAAAACCTGCCTGTAAATGTTCTTCTAAGACTGGATATTAACAATGTAGGTTACTATACTTCCAGAAAGACATTTACGATACCTGCGGGTAAGAATACCATTGACCTCCAGACCATTGTTGCCAACCGCAGGGACATCACGCTTGACGATGTAGTGATCACCGTGCCACCGATTAGTATGAATGGTGATACGTTAGAGTTTAATGCTGCGGCTTTTAAATTAGATAGTAATGCTGTGGTTGAGGATTTGCTTAGGCAGATACCCAACATCACCTTGTGGGGAGACGGACAGATTACGGTAAACGGTAAAGAGGTTAAAAGCTTATTGGTAAATGGAAAGTCCTTTTTTGGTGGTGATATGAAGCAGGCTACACAAAATCTGGCTAAAAATGCGGTCCAGAAAATACAGGTGTACAACAAATCAAGGAGTCAGCAAAGTACCAATCCTGCAGATTCTACGCTGGAGATGAACATTAAACTAAAAAAAGGCAAGGATGTTGGTTTTTTTGGTAAGATTGGCGCAGGTTATGGAACAGATAAGCGTTTTGAAACGGACGCCAGTATCAATATGTTTACGCCCAAAATGCAACTTGCCGTTGTTGGCGCCATAAACAATATTAACAAGATTGCGGATAATACGCGCGATCTCCAATCTAACAGTACGTTTAAGGGGGTTGGTACCAATGTAGAATATCAGCCTGATTTTAGGGCTGAAGGGATAACACGCCCCAGTGCACTCGGGGCAAACTTTACCTACAATTTTATAGAAAAGCCCACGTGGGAGTTAAAAAACACCTTAAAATCTAATTACTTTTTACAAGACAAGAATACCAATTACCTAGCTGATGCTAAGACAACTACCTCTGTTAACAGTACGGATAAGGTGATTGACAACAGCATTACCAACAATCAATCTTCTAATACCACGCAGCGATTTGATTCGAATTACGAGTATACTAAAAAGGGGCATAATTTGAATTTCTCCCAGGAAGTAAACTTTAATCAGGGTGATAATGTAGATCAGACTTTTCGTACGGCTACTAATTTGCAGGATGTGCTAACCAGTACAAATAATTCAATGAATACCGGAAATTACAACAATAAGAGTTTTAGGTTTGGTGGTCAGTACAGGTATTCTCCATATATCATTACACAAACAACGCGGTTTAGGGGTTTCGAGGCCAACTATAATTTGAATACCTACAATAATGAAAGCGACCGCCTGAACCTGACTGAGTTTAAATCATTTACTGGTACTGCAGCTAATCAGAAATTTAACAGAAAGTACAACACCCTTGCGGAAGGGTTCAGACAGGAACTCAATTTAACTATACAGGATCTAAAGGGGCTGATTTTTGGAAACAAAAAATACTCACGTATGAGCTTTGATTTAACGAACAGGTTACTGCTGAACTCTGATAAAAATAATAACAGGGTGCAGGATTTGGATACCATAAATAACGTATACCGGACTAACGCCTATTTAAATAATCAAATAACTACGAATGTTATTGAGGAAACACCTGGGTTGAGAATAAGAAGATCTTTCTCGAAAAGTATGTCTAACCGTTATTACAAGTCCTTGTCCCTCACGTTTCATCCTAAAGAGCTATTAATTAGTCAGGATAATAAATCTGACAGGTCTTTCCAAAACTTAAAACGCAACTACAGCCAGTTTGCCCCTGACGTAGAGATTAGTTTTTACAATAATCAATATGGGGAAACCTCGAGGAACTACTCTCTTGAGTACAGAACAACTTTGAAGATACCTAATATCAATCAGCTTGCTCCACTAACCGACAGCACCGACGTATACAATCTTAGAAGAGGCAATATTAACCTGAAAGAATCGGTACAGCGTGAATTGTCATTCAGCTTTTACAGCGATGATCAACATAGTAAAAATACGCTTAATTACAACTTCACACTAAGGGCAGGGTTGATTGCTAACAATATTGTAGACAGTCTTTTGATTGACGAGCAGAACAGGCGGACGGTCTATTTGGTCAATGCAGATGGGAATAAATATTTAAATGGCGAAGCGGGTATCAGGAAGGCTTTAAAGCTTAAAACATCGGAATTTCAGTTTAATTTATATGGAAACTTCAATACANCTATAAACCCTGGGTATACCAATAGTGTATTTACTTATTCGAGTAATTTAAATACGTATTATAGCGGTAGTGTTAATTATACGTATAAGAGTTATTTGGCGGTGGCGCTTAGCCAATCGTGGTCTACCTACAAATCCAAACAAGAGGCCTTTAACACCCAATATAGCGGAAAGAACGTTGGCACCACATTGACGGCCAGCTATAACATCACCAAGAAGTTGACGTTGAATAGCAATATCAGTAACAACAACAGTTCTTCATCGAATTCTAAAAACATTGTTTACACCATCTGGAATGCGAACCTGGTTTGTCGCTTCCTTAAAGGTAATAATGCTGAGGTCAAATTCGCGGCCCTCGATTTATTAAGGCAGAACACCAGCGTAATTAACTATGGTGATGCCAATAGTTTTACCATAGGTAGGCAAAATGTATTGACACAATATTTTATGACCACAATTTCCTACTATCCAAGACAGTTTGGAAAGAAGGCCAAGGCTAAGAAATGATGATATAACAGAGGAGAGCGCTTGTTTTTGATTTATACAAAGTAATTTAAAGGTCAAAACTATATTGGTCTTATCGCCAATGCTTTGATGCTAGTTACAGGTACAGTACCTTTGTATACTCAAAAAGAAAATTTATAAAAATATTAAGCATATGTATCCAGAATATTTAGTTGAACCAATGCGTGCTGAACTTACAACCGTAGGTTTTGAAGAATTAAAAACTGCTGAAGCAGTTGATAGCGCCATTACAAGCGAAGGAACTGTGTTTGTAGTAGTGAACTCGGTATGTGGTTGTGCAGCTGCAAACGCGCGTCCGGCAGCAAAATTAGCTGCAGCAAATGAAAAACACCCTACAAAATTGGTAACGGTTTTTGCTGGTATGGAAAAAGAAGCGGTTGACAGAGCTAGAGGTTATATGTTGCCTTTTCCTCCATCATCACCTTCAATGGCTTTATTTAAAGATGGTAAATTAGTTCATATGATAGAGCGTCATCAAATAGAAGGCCGTCCGGCGCAAATGATTGCCGATAGCCTTATTGGTGCTTTTGAGCAGTACTGCTAGAAATAAAAAAATATAAAAGAGGGAGCCTGAAAATATCAGGCTCCCTCTTTTTGCGCTTAATATTATTTAAAGAGCAGAAAATATAAAGGTGCTTATAGAACGCGGTGGTAGGGCAGTATCTCCAATTGGATAAGGGCGAATATTGTCATCCTGCTTTTCAGAGGTTATATAATGCTTTTTAAGCTTTAANGCCTGTCCTTTAAGTAGCCCTTTCAATACAAAATCAGNTTTTTTAGTTTCACTTGTGTAGTTAATTACATTTATTACAAGACTTTTTCCATTCGGGTCTTTAAATGCAGAAACCATTACCTGCTGGGCAACCTCCATGTCATTTAAGCTGTCGCTTCTTTGTGTTTCTATACGAACCATACCAGGGCGGATAAAAAGACTGTAATGTCCTAAGGCCCACAGATTTTTAGTNATGGNGTACTTGTTTTCAGGTTTGCTTGCTCTTTGCGGATTTAATGCGATAAGAAANTAACGTGGATTTAACGGATTCCCGGGCTCGTATGCATTCCAGAAATGCCAGGCAGATGCATCCCCTACNGTAAAATCATGATTAATTACCTTTGCAAGGAATAATGCATGATCCATCTCGCTTGGCTTGCCTTCGATTTTATCTTTATAACCATTACCAAGCATAGAGTATTCTGATTGCCAATATTCCAGACCATTATATTTCTTTAAAGTATCTCTTAAAGATCTTCTTGTGTTTATTAGCGTACTGTCGCCGTTTTCTGTAAAATACCCATGGCCTTCAACAAACTTTGTACTATTGCTAAAACCGCCTATGTATAAAGGGCTTTTTGGATTCCAGAAGCTGTCTATCTGGCGTGATGTCCGTCCCTTGTCAGCATACAAAAAATCAAGCTGACCGGCTTCGGTGGTCAGGATTTTTGTACTAAGCTTTTGCTTCTGTAAACTGATATTTAAAGATTTAATGGTTTGATACATTTCCTCATTTGTCCATGGACTGCCTTCCTGATTAGATTGCTTTAACCAATCCCATTGGGGCTCATTTATTGGACTTATGTAGTTAAAACGAAGGCCCTCTTTATCATAATGCTTTATTACTTCGGTCAGGAAGTTTGCATAAGCATCATATTTATCGGGCCTTAAATTTGTAGAGCCATCTTTTTGCGACTTGTACCCACGGCCATTCTTGTTAAACTGTACCGGAGGGCTGTTTACAAATGCAATCAGGTCTTTTACTCCATAATTTTTTGCCTGCCGTAACATCCAGGTGTATCCTTGCTGTTTGCTCCAGTCGTAAGTTCCATCAGGAGATAAAAAACACTCTACTCTGCGCGAAGGATCTGCAATTCCACTGCTGTCGCCTTGTTCAGCAGTACCCCCGCCAATATTAAACCTCCAAGCAGATAAGCCGATCCCCTTTGGCCTGCCATCTTTTTCAAATCCCCTGCTAAATAACAATTCTGCAATGTGTTGTTTTTCGGCCAATGGCCATTGCTTGCCAATTTCCTCGGTATACCAGCAACCAGAACCGCCGATGTTGTGTATTTGTTGTGCAGTTTTGTTGAGCAGAAGGGTAAATTTAATTGGTTTCTGATCTTGCGAGAATGAACTTAGGGCACTGGCTAAAAGAAAAGTGCACAGGGTAATTTTCCTAATAAAGACACTGGAAAGGAGTAGCTTAATTTTCATAGATACAATATTAATAATTGACAGCTTAATATACATATAACTCTACTTTTAATATATTTATACCTGATGAATAGACTTAAATTTACCTCAGGCATAAAAGAAATCGTTTTGTTATGTTGTTTGGCCGGCTTTTTTAGCAATTCCAATGCTCAGGATTTGACGAATATAAAATTTACGGCTACGGAGGCTACAGAGTGGACAAATTTATTTGTAAGAAATAATGGATGGTTTGGCGGTGATGGTATTTATACTATTCCATTAAATGGGGTAGAATCAGGTAAACCAGAAGCTAAGAAAACCCTCTTCATTTTTAGTGATAGTATGATTGGGAACATTAAAGATGATAAAATGGAGCCCGGAGCTAAAATGATCCATAATAGCATAGCGATATTAAAAGGTACAAAACCTGTAAAGGACAACATAACTTTTTTTTGGAAAAACGACCAGAAGGATAACCCGGAAACTGTATTTGTGCCGAAAACTCCCCTAACAGGCCCTACAGATTATTATTGGCTTGGCGATGGTTTTGTAAACCAGGAGCAAAATAATGCCATCTATATTTTTGGTTACAGGGTTAAACAGGTAAGTGATGGCGCTTTTGGCTTTTCTGAGGTAGGTAATACGCTAATCAAAATCGCCGAAAAAGAAGAGCCTCCTTATAAAACCTTTGAACAGAAAGATACTCCATTTTATTTAAGCAGTAATGAAACCGAAAAGGAAATGGCATCGTTTGGTGCAGGTATATTCGTAAACACAGCCAAGGCCGGAGCGCCTGGGCCTGATGGATATGTTTACGTTTATGGGGTAAAAGGGATGGCTAAAAAATTGCTGGTAGCAAGGGTAAAACCTAAAGAATTTGATGATTACGCTAAGTGGAACTTCTGGGATGGGGCAACGTGGAATGCAGATATTAAGAAGGCTGAAGCAATAACAGATCAGGTTTCAAATGAGCTTAGTTTATCGGTATTGCCAGATGGGAGATATGCGTTAATTTTTCAGCAGGGTGGCATGGGAAGAGCAGTAGGGATGCGTTTAGGGAAAAGCCCTATCGGGCCTTTTGGGCCAATAATAAAATTGTGGGACAGCTCTGATGCGTTAAAAAAGAAAAGTTATTTTTCTTATAATGCTAAGGCTCATCCAGGTTTATCTGAAAAAGGAGAACTTTTAATTAGTTATAATGTTAATTCTTTTGATTTCTTTAAAGATCTTGAAACGGATCCTCAGTTGTACAGGCCCCGGTTCATTAAGATAAAATTTAACTAAAACTGAAAAGGAAGTGTAAAAATGAGTGAAGAACCAGAAAAGAAGCCAATATTTTACGACAGGTGGGCATTCAGATATTTAGCAATAGCCTGTTTGGCGTTAATAGCGTGTGCGATTGGGGCAATTTTTTATAACCATCATCCAAAACCCTTAAAAGAAAACAGGTTTGCTAAGAGAGACATTCATGCAGGCAGCAGCAGGGCTATATTAACTTTGGCAAGCGGTAAAAAGATTAGTCTTGATGAAGCGCCTAATGGAGTTCTGGCTGAGGAGTCTGGGGCAAGTATTGTGAGGACAGGAAGCGGACAAATTACCTATGCTGTTCATGAAAAAGCGCTTAATTCTGATACGGTTAAAAATGTAGGGATTAATAATCTTGAGACTCCCTTGGGTGGCCAATATCAGGTTCGTTTACCAGACGGCACTAAAGTGTGGTTAAATGCGGCCTCTAAATTAACTTATCCGGCATCATTTGATCCAGGTGCTGAGCGTAAAGTAGAGCTAAAGGGTGAAGCTTATTTTGAGATCGCTCAGATTGCCAATACGCCATTTGTGGTATTTTCTGGAAAGCAGCGCATTGAGGTTGAGGCTGCGCAACTTAACATTAGTAGCTATGTTAATGATGAGGCCATAAAAACTACGCTGTTGGAGGGGATGGGCAGAATTAATTCCGATAATATCATAAAGTCGGGCCAGCAGGCTATAAATAAAAAAGGCAATTTGGAAATCATTCCTGCAAATACCAAGGAAGCAGTTGCATGGAAAAACGGGCTCTTCTTATTTGAAGATGAAAGCCTGGAAACTATAATGAAAAGTATTTCCAGATGGTACAACGTTGAAATAATTTATGCTAACGAAAACGCACCTAAGGAATTATTTAGTTTATCTGTTTCAAGGTTTGATAACATCTCTTCTACTTTAAAATCTTTAGAGAATACAGGTTTTGTACGGTTCAAAATAAAGGGGAGAAAAATAACCGTTNTTCGCTAAGTCTGGCATCNGTTGCGAAAAGCAACAGCNGCTAGGCCTCATCGAAGAAGGTGATTTTTAAGGAAAGTAGGGGGCTATCTAGTATTGCCAGTTGAACAGACAGTATTAATTATCATCAATTTATATTAACATAAGAAGGTGGTTTGCCATGCTATTTTCCTTAAATTCAGTGTCAGAGATG
>Ga0065714_10065031_pt1 | contig 13739 bp, 16 predicted proteins | sample MisRhiReplicate2_FD_59101 | JGI IMG/M metagenome (GOLD analysis project Ga0065714, IMG submission 59101) | Miscanthus rhizosphere microbial communities from Kellogg Biological Station, MSU, sample Rhizosphere Soil Replicate 2: eDNA_1 v2... | ecosystem: Host-associated > Plants > Roots >...
CCATCGATCTACACTGGATCATGGACAACGACATCCAGATCAGTGGCTCGGCCTGGTTCACTACAGGACAAGGACAAGCCATGGCGGACATGGTGGAATCCGGGACACTGGATCTTTCATTCTTCGAAAACACCGCCTTTAGCCTGGAAGACGTCAACGGCGCAATCACCGGCATTGAAAATCGTCATGGTGGCTTCAGCAACTACGTCATCTGCCCCTGACATCAACCAGACAGGTTCAACACAACGGCGGGCACGCTGATGCCCGCCACTGAATTCAGGGAATGCCATGAAAATTAGAAGAGTCGTCACCGGCCTGGATGCCACAGGTCAATCCGTATTCATCAGCGATGACGCGGCCCCGCGGTCTTGCGCCTTTGAGTCCATTCCCGGCCATGCCATGGCGCACTTGTGGTCCACCGCAGCACAGCCCCAACCCCTGAACGCGCAGCAAGACCCAACGCTTGGGCACCCGCCCCTGGTACCTGGCCCAGGGGAAACCTGCCTGGCGATCTATGACTTCCCTCCAGATACGGTGATGCACAACCCGACCGACGTCGGACAGATGATTGAAGAACTCGGCAGTGCCCTACCCGGCCTATTCGACTGCTTCGAGCCAGAGCATCCAGGCATGCATTCTACGCCTACCATTGACTACGGCATCCTGCTTCAAGGCGAACTCTGGCTGGAGCTGGACAATGGCGAGCAGAAACGGATCCAGCCCGGTGATGTCGTCATCCAGCAAGGAACCCGTCACGCCTGGCGCAACAAAAGCGATCGGGTCGCCCGTGCACTGTTTGTGATGATCGGTGCGAAACGCGACTAGCCAACATTTTTCCAAACGCTGAATCTAGGATGTCTAAATGACCCTGCGTCACATTGCAGTGATCGGCGCCGGCACGATGGGCAGTGGAATCGCCCAGGCATTGGTCGAGCAGCTGGGCAAAACCGCGATCCACACTCAAAATCGCCCTGGGTTCATAGTCAACAGAATCCTCATTCCGATGATCAACGGAGCCATCTTCGTCCTTCAGGGAAATGGCGATGCTCAAGCAATCGATGCCAGCATGCGCTTGGGGTGCAATCAGCCGATCGGGCCTTTGGCATTGGCCGACCTGATTGGATTGGATACCGTGCTGGCCATTCTGGAAAGCTTGCAAACCGGTTTTGGTGACCCGAAATACCGTGCTGCACCTTTACTTAGGGAGTTTGTCGCTGCGGGCTTCTTGGGCAAAAAAACGGGACGAGGCTTTCATGTCTACAGTTGAAGCTTATAGGGGGTACGATACTATACGTACTCAAGCCTTAGAGCTTTTCGTCAACAAGGGATTCGGTCAAGTGAGCATGCGGGAATTGGCTCGCCATGTTGGCCTTGCTCCCGGTTCACTGTACAACTACTTCCCTAGCAAGCAAGCTTTGTTATTTGATCTAATAGAGGAGATTTATGAAGAGCTCTATCTGCTTGTTCAACCTTCGCGGCAAGGAGGTGTTCAAGGTCGTTCTCTGTCGAGTCTGATCGTCGCACATCTGCGCTTGCACCGTCGGCGCCCGCAGTTCTTTCGACTAGCGATACATGGCTTCGTCTATCTAGATGAGGTTCAGCAGCAACAGATCGTCCACAAGCGCAAACTATATGAAAGCGCATTTATTGCCGCAGTATTCAACGGTACTTTCTTGGCCAAAGATACAGGCTCGATGGCTATGCATGCCATTATACAATTTCTCAATTGCCTACCGGACTGGCTTGATGATCGCCAGTTAGGTGACGAGGCGCGCATACTTCTTGTTGAGCAACTTGTCACGGGAGCACTCCGCGAATGCTCAAGGCAGCCATCCGAATAATTCCTGCTGTCGCTCGTTGAGTTAGATACCGCTTAACAAGTAAGGCTATTCACTCAAACACCCTTATTGTTCGTTATTGTCCACTCTGAGTGAATTATGTGCAACAGCGTACGTATTTTCGTAATTCGAGGTAATACTGGCACGTGCATGAGAAAAACAACTGCTAAGCTCTGCAGAGAAGCGCTAACATACGCACATCAACTGCCCAACAGTTATTTAAATCCTGTTTTTTAACGCATCAAGATATATGACTAACAAAAACGCACTGACTCACTCACGTCAGCACCCTACGTAAATTCGCGTCATTCAGGATTTAATGAGACCAACGTCTAGCCGATTATCGCTCGGTTCCTTCACTGCAAATCGCCAAAAACCAGCTGATAAAATTTAGTTTTCAGCGCCCATCTAAAAGTACGATCGGCAAGGGGTTGTTTGGACGAGCTCTCGCTGCCAGTCTTGGATAGCTGTCCGTCTCAAAAACAAAAAACGATAAGAGATTTTTTCATGATTAGAATAGGGATTTTAGGATGCGGTCGGATTGGAAACGTGCACGCTGCAAGCATTGTGCAGATTCCGTCTGCCAAGCTGATTGCAGTAGCCGATGCCATTCCCGCCGCTGCTGAAGCATGTGCCAACCGGTTCAATGTCGAAGCACGTTCGATTCAGACCCTCATTAGCGCAACTGATATCGACGCAATAGTCATTGCGACGCCCTCGCCCACTCACTTCGAGTTCATTCACGCTGTGGCGGATGCAGGAAAGCCGATTTTCTGTGAAAAGCCTATCGATATGTCTTCTTATAGGGTTCGGCAGTGCATTGCTAAGATCGCTGCAGCAGGGATCCCTTTCATGACAGCATTCAACCAGCGCTTCGACCCACACTTCGGGACGCTTCAAAAACGTCTCGCTGCTGGCGAAATTGGTGAACTGGAATCCGTGTCGATCATTTCCCGAGATCCATTACCTCCTCCAAGAGATTATCTTAAAGGCTCCGGTGGCATTTTCAGAGACATGATGATTCATGACTTTGATTTAGCTAGGTTCCTACTAAACGAAAATCCTACCCGGGTTTTCGCAACCGGTGCTGCGTTGATCGACCCAAGTATCAAAGAGCTGCATGATGTGGATACTGCGGTTGCATTGCTGATGACCAAATCAGGAAAAATCTGCCAGATATCTAACTCGCGGCGCGCTAGTTACGGTTATGACCAACGACTAGAAGTACATGGTGCCAAGGGTATGCTGAGAGTGACAAATGTGCATGAGAACCAAGTGGAAAGTGCGACGAGCCTGGGCTTTACCACGGCTGTGGCGAAGCCATTCTTTCTCGAGCGGTTCGGCCCCGCGTATCTCGCCGAAATGGAACATTTTGTTTCATGCATTTCTACAGGCACTTCTCCCATACCGAATGCAGAGGATGGGCTAATTGCTCAGCTTATCGCAGACGCCGCGACTGAATCCTTGGCGGTCGGCCAACCGGTCGATATTAGCTACTAGCTAACTACATCAGGAACAACTATGAAAATTGGGATTATTGGACTAGGAAATGTAGCCGAACTCCATCTTACAGCGTTGAAAGAGCTTGATCCTGACGCATATGTGGGCGGCTGGGGTAGAACTGCCGCAAGAGCAGAGCTTTTCAAAGAGCGATTTGGGGGGCGCCTTTATGCGTCTCCGGAGATACTGCTCGCAGACGAGACCATTGATGCTGTAATAATTTGCACCAATGCAGCATCTCATTTTCCTTTCGCAAAGCAAGCGTTGTTAGCAAAGAAGCATGTTCTGATAGAGAAACCTGTTTGCGAAAGACCAGAGCAAATTCAGGAACTGAGGCAATTAGCCCAGGAAGCAGGCAGGGTTTGCATGCCGTCACATAATTATATATACGCCGAAACAATGCGACGGGTCCGGGCTCATATCGACGCCGGTCACTTGGGCGAAATCCTAAATTTTTGGGCGATATATAATAAGAGCCATCCAGCAGAAATGGGATCGCCCGATCTTACCATGAGTGAGCTGATGGTACACCACGTCTACTGCATGCTGTACTTCTTAGGGCGGCCAGCAAGAATTTTTGCTACCGGCTCCAACGTTCATTTTGATGACCCACAAGCCCATGATCAATTGATGATCGTCGCTGAATACCCTAACGGGACAATTGCGAATCTGTGGGGAAGTTTTTCAGCTGATGACCGTAGTCGCGACCCCTGGTCTGTGTACTTCAAGATCATCGGAAAAAACGGGTCCTCCGTCGTCCCTTGGGACACCACCAAGTTCGGCGACGCGAGGCTGCCGTTCTGGGATGACGGGACATATTGGGATAGTTTCTATCAGATTCAGAAATTTTTCCTGGAAGAGTGTCTCACCAATAAGAGAACTCCACTATCTACAATGGATGATGCGCTGGATGCTGCGGTGATTATGGATGTAGCGCGTGATTCGATAGCATTACGCCAATCGATAAAGATTTCTTACATTAATATTGATGATCATTTCGCGTGACCACCTTCATTTTTCACCAAAGAAACGGAGCATTGGTTTTTTGCTCCGTTTCCGTTCGCCTCGTAGATAGGCTAACGTTTGCTACTTCCCGATATACGGCCCCCCCTGCCGACTGTTCATTCCGAAACTTACCAGCATGGAAGCATATATATGGGCAATCGAACATTAATTCATTGAATTTGGATGATAATCAGACAGAAAGCTCGGATTAAACATTAAAAATATGAGGGATGATACGGACCTCCCCGTGCAGGCATGCAGCATTGTCATGACTGGTTGCACATTGATTTAGAAAGCATTGCGGAGGGACTTGTCTATTTGACTATGGAGGTCATCGGCGGATGCTTGCTTTCAATCGTCACAGTAAAATTTTTTATCGGCCTGTAGAGGTAGCGCTGCGCTGGTGTCTTCTAATGGATTATGAAGCGCAAATTCTCCAGTCAGAGTGGACCGATTTGGCAATTCTACGGACGACATTTCCACAATGGCCGTGCCTGCATGCCAATACCGAGAGAGTTATCGACGCGGTTCAGCATGGTGAACTGCCTTACGGCTGCCTAGGCCTAACGGTTTCTCGTGGCACTCCTGTCGATATATGGCAATTAACTGTACGTCACACCGATCTTCGGATGTGGATGTCACAGTACTATCCTGAGCAAAAGCCGCCCTTCCTTTTCGACCCAAAACAGAATCAATTAGACAGCATAAATGTTGGGACTTTCCTCGCACTGCAAGCTGACAGAGAAGCCCTCCAATTACAAGTAAAGAATATAAGTACTGCTTATCAAGAGCTGACTACAGAGCTTGAGGCTATCGGATTGGAGAAAGAAAATATTCGACTTATGCTCAATAGCAACAGAAAAGTCAGCGACCGTAGTGAAACCGCTTATCTTCATATAATTGGTGCGATGCTAAATCTACTGTTAGGTCATTCCCCTTCCGGTAAGCCTCACTCGGTTTTCAGGTCACAATCCGCGATAGTCGATGCCCTAATTGCTCACAATAAAGAGCTCTCTGGCGTTTCTAAACGTACTCTGGACGAGAAATTCGCCGCTGCCAAGCGCAGCCTCTCCGAGCGCTGAGTCGTATTGCGCTGCAATCCCCCTAATTGCGGCGCAGTGACTCCCTTCCCTTTCTGCTATTCAATTTACGTCACGTCCTATCACGCGCCAATCGACGCCAGGAGTGACCATCATGTCCAATCAGCTTTCACCTATTGCAGCCTTACTCCAACCGCCGCTCGAACGTCACATCATGCGGCGTGAGGAGGTGGAGCGTAAAACCGGCTTCAAGCGTGCACACATCTATAACTTGATGAAGTTACCTATGGAATCAGCTGGTGGTGTCGCCAACCTGAAGCGCGTTATGAAAAATATCGGCATCGCAGACTTATTGCAGGCAATGGCGGCGTAAAAAAAACGGGCATTCGCTGCTCCAGAAGGCGATAAAAACTGCATAAATGTTCTGGAGCGTTATCGGTGCTGATTGAGGCAAATGCTTGGAAAATCGCCTTGCGCAGTAGCGCTGGGCTGAGGCATCCGAGGTACGAAAGTGTTTTTACCCCACTCTGGGCCAGAAGCAGTCGCTCACTCCTTAACCTCCAAAAAACCGCACGATTGACAACGCCATCTCTTTCGTCCCCAGCGAAGTTTCGTCAGACCGCTGATATAGATTGATCGCAAAAGGCGGTAGTTCCGGCAATCCACTTTCTGCCGGTAAAATCTGCAAATCTTGCGGTATGGTAAACGCAAGCCCCGCAGTAACCGCAAGATCAGCTTTAACCGTTACACGGGTCGCCTCTATATTTCCCGACTCGTAAACCGTACGCCATGCTCGCCCCTGCTCTTTCAATGCCGAAACAATCGCCGGGCGAAAGGAACAGCTCTGCGCCACAAGCGAAACCGGCAGAGGGTCCTTGTTGAATGAACTTCCGCCCGAGGCGCCCACCCATACTAGGCGCTCGACACCCAAGCACTGCACGTGAAAGGGCCCACTGGGAGTCTGGGTGGCGGGCTCCTCGACCAGCGCTAGGTCTATCTCGCCGCGCTCTAGTGCGATTACCAACTCCCCGGAGGCTGCACAGATGAGCGAGACGTGGGCTTGCGGCCAAGCTACTTCATATGCCTTCAAAGCGAACGCCAGCTCTTGACCCATCAGGTCATAGGGAACCCCAAGGCGTACCGGCCCGCTGATGGTTCGTTCGGACATTTCGGCCCACACTTCATCATTCAACTGCAAAAGCACTCGAGCTTTTGCCAGCAGGCGGTCACCTGCGCTGGTCAAGCTCAGTCGACGATGTTGACGCTCGAACAACGGGGCGCTGAATAGGTCTTCAAGGCGTTTGATCTGCTGGCTGATCGCGCCCTGCGTTATATGCAGCGCACTCGCTGCCGCTGTCATGCTGCCGCGATCATGAACTGCAACGAACGTACGGAGGAGGCTGATATCGAGATGACGTCGCATATGATATTAGATAGCGTAATGGCTACATTAAATAACTATCGTTATCTTAATAAAAATACCTTCTTTATGCTGAGGTAATTCCAGACTACTGAGCGATTTATGGACATTTCTAGCTTATGGCCGTTGATGGTATTTACGCTTGCTGCGACGATTACACCTGGCGGCGCAACCACACTGGCAACGGCATCCGGTGCTAATTTCGGCTTCCGGAACTCAATACCGTTGATGCTTGGTATCGCCACAGGGCTGGCATCGATGGCTGCCGCTGCCGCCTTCGGATTGGCGAATGCACTACTCATCAATCCTCTATTACCCTTGGCAATGAAGGTCGCAGGCACACTTTACTTGCTGTGGCTTGCTTGGAAGGTGGCCGTGGCGCCAGCGCCTGGCACTGAAATAAAAGCGGTACGTCCGATTGGCTACATTTCCGGGCTGTGGATGCTTTGGCATAACCCGAAAGGTTGGGCGATGACGGCCGCAGCTTCAGCGGCATACACCAATATTGCCAGTGGCCCTACTCAATTGGCTGTAGCGATGGCGTTGAGTTTTGGGCTTGCTGCACTCGCATCGCTGTCAATCTGGTGTTTTGCCGGTCGCGAATTGGCTCAAAGGATCAATGACCCCAGGCACTGGCGGATCGTAAACGGCTCGCTAGGTGCGCTGATCGTAGCTTCCACGGCTCCCATGTGGCTTTAGCTGTTCAAGGTGTTAGCGACTGATTCGATTGCTAGTCGGCTGGCTACAAACGGAAAAAGCCGATTCTGTTGAAAACAGGCGAAATTTCCGACTGGAAGACATCGAGGTTGGCCGTCACTTCAGAACCTGTTCATCACGCTGGCGAGCATTGTGTCTGGGCCATGAGGTCAGTGACTCGACGCCGACACTTCTGAGCACGCTAAGTCCGGAGTTGGATACCAGAAGCTCACTTCACTGAGGTCCTTTAGGACCTGATCTAACGCCACTAAAACATCTGACTCGATGCTAATTCTAAGCAAGGCGACGGCTCGTTCTAAGTAAGGCTGTGGCTAATCGAACATCGATAAAATGAAATGCCATTTTTACTTCGATATCCGCCCTCTACTAAGTGCTTGGGGCCAAAGCAACCCTTGATGACAGGCTCAAATAAAGAGGCTGCTTGGCTGAAGGGCTTGCAATTACCAGTGGCTATGGCGCTGCTCCTGAAGCCTTCCTCCTTCTGATGTTCGAGACGGAGTTTGCCTGCCGCGCGTACCACAATTACGGTAGTCGAATCCTCAGCGAAAACCTCGAACCGGGGTTCAAGATGTCGCCGGGACTGAAGGATCTGTGGCTTGCTAGCGACTGGTCCGCCATGGCGGAATTTACGCTGAAGCGGGGCGCAGGCCGCAGCTGTGCATCAGTCTGCCAAGTGTTCTATGGCAAGATCCACGAAGGCACGCAGCCGTCCCATTCGCCGGTTGTCGCGATGATACCCCATCCAAATTTCTCGCGATGGCGGCGCTTCGGCAAGATCGAGGCGCCGCAAGCCTGGTGCCTGATCGCCGACTGGCCGCGGAAGGACGGCGATCCCCACGCCCTTGGCACACATCAGCGCCTGGGAATTGCGATTGTTGGAGCGTAGTGCCACCGGCGCGTTCGGAAACAGCGACGTTAGCCAGTCGATATCAGGGAAAGCCCCTGTGGAAGTGTCCATGGTAATCAGGCGAAAGCCAGCCCCACTGCCAATTCGCGGATCGCGATCAGACCCGTTGGAAATGTAAACGCCATACGGCATCTGCGTCAGCTTGCGTTGGACGATATCCGCTGTTTCGAACGGGACGATGCGGAAGGCGATATCGGCTTCGCGCTGAGCGAGGCTGAACATCCGCGAACCAGCAATGACAAAAGGAGCAGCCAATAGTTTTTCCGGCACTCCTCCCTATACACAACTGCACTAGCATGCATTGAGCGATGAACTGCTCAAGTAGTTAGCCAGTACGTCCATCAAAGTCGGTGGAGGCCACGCGCTCGGTAATCAAAGGCTCCAAGTCTGCCCGATGCAACACGCGCTCCACTTGGCGCCCATGTCCTTCGCAGACTTGCGGATCGCAAAAAGCACCAGCGGATAGCGCAGCATTTCTTCCAGTGGGATGCGTTTGTGCCTGAGCAGCGGGTGGCGCGCAGACACTGCCACCATCAGCACATCGCTCCAGACCGCCTCAGCCACGAGACCATCACCGACTTCATCTGACTGAGCAAAACCCACGTCGTACAGGTCGTCATGCAGCCATTGATCTACTGCGATAGCGGCCCCCTCGAACAGCCCAACCTCGACCTCGAGTTCCTCCTGCCTACACAGTACCAGCAAGGACGGAAGGCGCGACGGCGTGATCCCATCAGACAATAAAGTCGAATGCTGCAACCATTAAGATGCTGATGAGCACCGTCTTGCCCCTCACACATCATGAGATGGTGTTTAAAAGCGCCTCAGTTTTCTCCCAGAGTTTGCAGGCATTCTCCGCATCAAGCGCGTAACGTCTCACTCCATCGGCAAATGGATTGGGTGTGTCGTCAACGACTGCGACGCTGCAGTCTTCCAGATAACGTCCGCCAATCGCTTCTCTATCGGCCACAACGGCAGCCCAAACGGAAGTAGCCGCTGCTTGTGGAATTTCTTTCAGTTCTGCCGGGGGCAAATTTGTCTCCTCACGCGCTTTGCCTACGGCTTCGAACAGCCCTTGCAACTCGGCTTCCGAGAAATGCGCGGTCAGGCCTGTGAAACTATTGCCGGGCATCACCGAAGCGGCACGGATGCCTCGATCGCGGTAGCGCCTATCGAACTCAATCGCCCACAGCGCGGTGGCCGTTTTTGATCGGGCATAGGCGAGCCATGGATCGTAGGCCGTGCGCTCAAAGTTAAGATCATCCAAATCAATGTCGGCGATGCGATGAGCCTGAGAAGAGAGTGCCACCAAACGCCCGTTATCTGCGAGTCTCGGATGAATACGCTGCAGTAAGGCGAAGTGGCCTACGTAGTTGGTTGCGAATTGGATCTCAATGCCATCTTCAGTGCGCGCAAATGGCGTTACCATGACACCGGCATTGGCGATGATGACATCGAAGGGTTGAGCTTGAGCCAACAGTTCATCAGCGGCCGTACGCACGCTTTGCAACGAGGCCAAATCCAGCTCTATCAGTTCCAGACTGCCATGACCTCGCAATGCAGCATCACGTATCGGTGCAATGGCCTGCTGCGCTTGGGCCAGGTTTCTCACTGTGCCAACGACATTCGCCCCACGAGCGGCCAATGCGCGCGCCGTCTCCAGCCCAATGCCAGACGATACGCCTGTTACTAACAACCGCTTTGAACTGAGATCCAGCCCACTGAGCACTTCGTCAGCAGTGGATTTTTTGCCAAATTTCTGGACCATATCACTTCCTTCTCTAGAGAAAATCAAGCATGCGATAGCGATGGTTCAGATGGCGACACCGCCGGCCACATTGATCGCCTCGCCGGTGATGTAGCCAGCCGACGGACCGGCGAGAAAGCACACCAAGCTGGCCACTTCCTCTGTGGTAGCGCTACGCCGGATGGGATGCAGATCCAAGATTGCATCGCGATGGGGCAACTCACTTGCCACATCGGCCGCCATGTCGGTGGGCATGATGCCGGGCTGCACCACATTCACGGTGATGTTGCGCGGGCCAAGATCACGAGCAATACCTTTCGCATAACCAACTAACGCGGCCATGCTTCCTGCGTAATCGACAACCCCCTGGAAAGAGACATTGGTACCCAAGCGAGAACTGATGAAGATGATTCGACCTCCATCAGTTAGCTTAGACGCGGCCGCACGGGTGTTGGCAATCGAGCCCAGCACATTGACCAGCAATTGCTGGTTGTAGGCTTGTTCGTCCAGATTAGGATCGTCCACGTTGTGGCCTTGCACAGCGATGCCTGCGTTGTTCACAAGGATGTCGAGTTTGCCGAACTCAGCAATGACCTGATCAATAAGGGGCTTGGCCGAAGTCAAATCGGCCTGCTCGCTCTGCACGGCGATCGCACGCACGCCCTTCGCCTTGAGCCCTTCAACGACGTCGGCGGCTTTTCCGGCCGAAGCGGCGTAGCTGATCGCCACATCGGCACCGAAGTCGGCGAAGGTGGCTGCAAGCGTAGCGCCCAGCCCGCGCGAGCCGCCAGTCACTAATACAGCTTTGCCGCTAAGTGTTTTTTGCATAATGTAAGATCCTATATGAACCGATGAGCCGCGAGGCCCGGGTTAGATAGAAATGGAATCGGTGTGCGAGGCAGGTCGTTTGGCCTTGGCAAGGTTGCCGGCCAGTTCAGCTTTGGTTTGGTGTGCATGTGCAAGCCATGCGGGTTGACCCGGACCACTGCGCCAGGATTCGCTGAGCGGACTGTTATCTACAGTGTCAAAACCAAACTGGTCATACAGGCGTGTGACCAGTTCAACCGCCTCAGGAAAGTTGCTCGACACCGATAGTGCGTGACGGTCAGGCGCGCCGGCTGGTTTTGCCGAGGTGAAGAGACGAGGCGCTTGAATATGCGTAAAAGCCTTCACCACTTTTGAGTTTGGAAGCTGCTCTTGGCGCAACTCGTGCTCGGTCTTTTCCCCCGAATCAACTACCGTATAGTGCCCGTCGCGCCATGGCATGTAGTTGTTCGTATCCAGAACAATCTTGCCCACTAGTGATGCGGTGGGCAGGTTATTGATCAGTTTGAGGGGAGCGGCCACGATAACGAAGTCTCCCGCCTCGGCCGCACCCGCCGCCGTAGAAGCACGCGCGGCCGGCCCAAGCTCGTCGATGAGCGGTTTCAACGTCTCGGGGCTGCGTGAGTTGGCGAGGACGATTTCATAGCCGTTTGCAATGGCTGCCCGTGCGAGCTGGCTGCCAACCTCACCTGTGCCGATGATGCCAATAGTAGTCATAGGTTATGTTCGTTAATTTAGTAATGATCATTACGATAACGATCGTTATGATACCAGGTCAAGCCATTTCTTTGGCCGTTATGTTTACGGTATGGGAGCAGAACAGATGGGACGCCATCGAGAATTTGATGTAGAGGCGGCGCTCGATGCAGCGCTCTGTATGTTTTGGCGTAAGGGCTACGAGGGCGCCTCATACACCGACTTGACGGCCGCCACCGGAGTGGGAAGACCCGCGCTATACGCCGCCTTTGGCAACAAGGAATCCCTCTTCCGCCAAGCGTTAGCGCGCTATTACGAGCGATATATGGACTACGTGCCCCAAGCCTTGCAGTGCCCGACCGCCAAAGAAGTTGCCGCGTGTATCCTTTACAACACGGCAGATCTCAATACCCGCTTCCCTGACCATCCCGGTTGCCTTCACATCAACGGCGCAGTTGCTGTTTCAGATGAAGCCGAATCTGTGCGCTTGGCCTTGATTGAGGTTCGCGCTCGGGGAGAGGCGCAGTTGAGGGAACGCTTTGAGCGGGCAAAGGCGGAGGGTGATTTGCCGGAGACCGCAAGGCCGGAGGTGCTTGCTGCCTTTGTCATGGCAGTCGCGCATGGCATGGCGGTGCAAGCAAAGGCTGGATTTAGCCGAGAGCAGCTCGAAGCGGTCGCGGAGCAAGCACTCGGTACCTGGCCTGCAAAGAATATTGGGTAATGCTGTTCAGCCGACAACCCTTCATCGAATCGTTCAGTGGCAGCTTCCGAGACGAGTGCCTCGACACGTACTAGTTTCTGTCGCTCGATGACGCCCGCCAGAAGATCGAAAACTGGGTGGCGACTACAATCGTTTCCGCACACAATTATCGGCGTCCCGCATCGGCTTGTCTTCGGTGTGGACATTGTGCATGAACACCGCCATAAACACCTTGGTCGGCCCCGAGTTGGCAACGTTGCTCGGTGGCGGATGCCGCGCGTGCCAACGTGCGGAACGCCGGCGGCTTGAGCGCGCGCCTCCAGCCACCGTAGTGCTCGCCTAAGATCAGGTGCTTGGTCACGTCGTTGGGCGACGGCAGGACAAAGGGGTAGCCTTCACGGCGTGGCGCCGTCGAAAGCAGCCTTTAGGCTTCCGCGCTCATGGGCTTTGAAAGGTCGCCGGTCTTGCTGTCGGGCCAGACCGCGCTCCGGTTCTCCAGATCGACCCAATCCCATTCGAGCGTGCAGATTTCGGAGCAACGGCCGGCTTGTAGGCCAGCTTCTCCATCAGCCCGGTAATGCCAGGCCGCTTCACGTCCTGCACCTTTTGCGGCACGGCAACGGGACGATGCCGCGGTCGATGACCGCCTGATAGCCGTGCTGCGTGCTGGGCTTGTTCCGCTACTTGGAGTAGTCCTCCATGAACTTCTTGCACAATGCTTCAACCGTGGGCGCCTTGCGCGCCTCGGCCTTGGCACCGCTGGGGTCACTGCCCCGGCGGCCCTTCGGGGTAATCTTGCACAGGAAGCCGGGCACCAAGGTATCCCGTAGTTCGATGTCCTTGGCCTGAGGTTGTGTCGACTCTGGGTAAAACTAGTCTCTAGCGCCGACGTCTTGTGTATAGATAGAAAATCCACTGCTGTCCAAACATTGACTCAGGGTTCTAGGATTCGTAATGCCTGCTTCTGATTGCGGATATCCGCCCCCGGCATGACTTTCCGAACGACCCAATCAGGAAACTGCGCAGTACCGGTAGCCGACTGGAGTAGAGCCTCCGGACAACTTCAAATTGCCAGGGCCGTTCTCACTTATCGGGGGATCATGCTCGTCGAAACAAACCACATTTCAGACTGTGACTGGACTTAAAACGATCCTCCTCTGAATCGATTTTTTACTGAATCGCTCCTTCACCTCATGTCAGGTTCTGCACTGAATTTGACATGAGGTTTCTTCCATGGAGCGTTTTTTCACGCCTGTCTGCCTGCTGGGTTTGTTGAGCGCCTGCACCGCGCAAATCCCCAACCCTTTGCCGACCAATCCAGAGATCGACAGTGGCTCCAATCGG
>Ga0065714_10003422_pt1 | contig 13735 bp, 4 predicted proteins | sample MisRhiReplicate2_FD_59101 | JGI IMG/M metagenome (GOLD analysis project Ga0065714, IMG submission 59101) | Miscanthus rhizosphere microbial communities from Kellogg Biological Station, MSU, sample Rhizosphere Soil Replicate 2: eDNA_1 v2... | ecosystem: Host-associated > Plants > Roots >...
CGGTGGTGGCGCGATATCGATAACGGATGGTGATCCTTAGATGGACTTCAAAGACTATTACAAGATTCTCGGTGTGGAACCGACCGCGGACGATAAGACGATCAAGGCCGCCTATCGCAAGCTGGCGCGCAAATATCACCCGGACGTCAGCAAGGAAAAGGACGCCGAGTCCAAATTCAAAGATGCCTCGGAAGCCTATGAAGCGCTGAAAAGCGCCGACAAGCGCGCCGAATACGACGACTTGCGCAAATACGGCCAGCACGGCCAACCGTTCCAGGGCCCGCCGGGTTGGCAGGGTCGTGGCGCAGGTGGTTTCGGTGGTGGTCAGGACACGGGCGATTTTTCGGACTTCTTCAGTTCGATCTTCGGCAACCGTGGTCCTGGTTTTGGTGGTGGACAGTCGGGCCGCAGCGCCGGACGTCGAGGGCAAGACGTGGAAATGGAACTCGGGATTTTTCTGGAAGAAACCCTCTCGAACGAATCGAAGAAGGTCACCTTCCAGGTGCCGCAGTACAACGCTGCTGGCCAACATGTCAGCAACACCAGCAAAAGCCTGAACGTGAAGATCCCGGCCGGTGTGGCTGACGGCGAGCGCATCCGCCTCAAAGGCCAGGGTGCCCCGGGCACAGGTGGCGGGGCCAATGGCGACTTGTTCCTGATCATTCGCTTTGCGCCGCACCCCAAGTTCGACGTCGAAGGCGAGAACCTGATCATTACCTTGCCGCTGGCTCCATGGGAGTTGGCATTAGGTACCGAGGTGGCAGTGCCTACACTGACAGGCAAGATCAACCTCAAGATCCCGGCCGGCAGCCAGAACGGCCAGCGCATGCGAGCCAAGGGGCATGGTTTGCTGAACAAGGCCGGTCATCGCGGTTATTTGTTTGTACAGCTCAAGGCCGTCATGCCTAAAACCTCGGACGACGAGGTCAAGGCGCTGTGGCAGGAACTGGCGAAAAAAGCGGCTTTCAACCCGAGAGAAAACTTCTGATCGAAGAGACGGAGTAGCCCATCATGAGCAACCCCCTGATCGTTCAACTGGACATGGCAGAATTCTGTGAGGCGACCGACCTGTCGGACGTCTACGTGATCGAAATCGTCGAACACGGCATCCTCGAACCTCAGGGCACGCAGCCCAAGGATTGGCGTTTCAACGATTATGAACTGGCACTGGCCAAGCGCGCCGCCAAGCTGCGGCACGATCTGGAGCTGGAATGGGAAGGCGTCGCCCTGGCGCTGGACCTGCTGGAAGAGGTCCAGCAACTGCGGGCCGAGAACCGCATGCTCAAGCAGCGGTTGGCTCGGTTGGTGATCGAGTAGTTCAACATCAAAAGATCGCAGCCAGCGGCAGCTCCTACGGATTTGCGTACGGCTTCGATTACGGTTGAATCAAAACACTGATTGACTGTTTCGGATCAAACCACTGATGCAGTGGCAATAGTGTTGTATTCAGAGCTGTTTGTAGATTGATTCTTTGCGGGTTGATGTGCCGGCAAAGTGTGGTGTTATTTATATATATTTATCTCTTTAATAGTCGAATGATTGTGCGGTGTTGCGCCGATTGTCCATCAGGTTTTTAGTCTTTTGTTTTATTGGCAGGGGCTTAAGCTGAAGACTTATCGGGCTGTCTTTGGTTTTAAGTATATGGATAAGTTACAGGATGTTAATGGAGTTTCAAGTCCGTCAGTATGGCCGGCGGATAATAAAGGTATTCATTATGACCGTATTGTTCAGGCACTTCCGGCGGCCGTCACACATGCGTCGATGGTCAGGTTGTCATTGCTCCCCAGCACCAAGGTTTCGACACCGGATTGGTACGAGGGAGCTTCCGCAGTCGATCGGCAGTATCTCAAGGAGTTGATTGATAAACGCTGGTTGTTGCAGCGCCTGGTGGATGTGCCGCAGCAAGACCTGCAACAGGACATCAGGGCGTTCGCCAAACCTTTGCTGTCCTTGTTGATGAGTTCGAACTTCAACAGCCATGACGACGTCGGCCAACTGACGCTGAGGTTGTATGTGCCGGACCGGATCATCTTCGGTATCGATAGCGGCGCCAGTCTTCTGCGCGAGTCCACCCTGTTGGACGCGGCGCTGCATAACTTTGAAGCGCCGGAAACCGCCGCCGATTATTTCCGCAGTGGTTCCGGTGTCTATCGCACCAACTTGAGAGGGGAACTGTCGCTGATCCCGCCGATGACGGTCAGTAAAATAGCCACGCTGTGTCGTCGACTGGACATTGGCGCGCAGTATCAAACCCACCTGAAAACCCGGCTGCTGCCGGCCGACCCGCAGCAAAGGCAAGCGCTGGAACAGCACGGTGCGGCCAGTGAGAAAGCGGCGTTTGAACTGGCTTCACTGATCGCCCTGCTCAAAGACGACATCAGTTCGTATGCCTACGGTGTCCTGCGCGAGGTTCGCGAGAATAAAAGCGCCATCCGTTTTCACCGTCGGCCGCTGCATTTGCATCGGCTGTCGCTGATGGGCTTTGCGCTACACGGTGTGGTGTTGTTCAGTGCCGAGGGCGACGGCGGCAAAATCCAGGCGGCGGTGGAGGCCCTGGCGCCTGACGAGCGTGCCTCCTGGCTCAACCTGTCGAGCATTTTATCGGTGGTGCTACCGGGCAACGATGTCGACAAGTTCAAATTGCTGCAGGCCTTTTTCGCCAATGGCCCCGCCGGCATCAGCGAAGAGATGCTGCGCCAGCAGGACATCTACCAGCAAAGTCGCTTGAGCGGCCCGGTGATTGCCTATGTGCCGGACGACCCGCTGCATCCGCTCAAAGAGTACGCCTCGCTGACGGACTTCATGAAAGTGCTGATCAGCCAACTGCGCGAGCCGGACTATCAGGCGTTCTTCAGCCGTTTCGTGGCCCAGAAGGACAAGGGCCGGTTCTTTGCCCGGGTCAAGGAGCGTCTGAGCCGGATCACCTGGCAGCAGCGCGAACCGCTGGACATGGGGCCATGGTGGCGGGAAACCGCGGTCGAGAACCCCAATGCCGAGCCGATCACCAACCGGCTGTCGGGTGAGCTGTGGCCACAGCTGTATCGCCTCAAGCGCGACAAGGCGATCAGCGACGCGCGGGTGATTGCCGTCCCGACCGGCGATGAAGACGCTGCCACGCGCTGGAAGCGCCTGACCAGCTACCTGGACATTGGCTGGAACGTGTTCAACTTTGCCGCGATGTTGGTGCCGGGGCTGGGCGAAGCCATGCTGGCGCTGATGGTGGCGCAAATTGCCGAAGAGCTGCTGGAAGGGATCGAAGACTGGAGCAAGGGCGACCGGGACGAGGCGTCGGCGCACATCAATGGGGTCTTGATCAACTTTGCGCAACTGGCCTTGATGGCCGCCGGGCACGTATTGCCCAAGGGCGCCCGGGTGGCGATAACCCCCAGCCCGCTGATCGACAGCCTCAAACCGGTGGAGCTGCCCAACGGCAAGAGCCGCCTGTGGAAACCGGACCTGACGCCTTACGAGCACCCGGTGAAGCTGCCGGCCGAGGCCAAACCCGATGACCTGGGGCTGTATCAGCACAACGATCAACAGTGGCTGCACCTGGAAGAAAAGAACTACCAGGTGCGCCAGGACCCGGTGACGGGCGAGCATCGCCTGCAGCATCCGACCCGGCCAGGCGCCTATCAGCCGCGGGTTGAGCACAATAATGCCGGCGCCTGGAAAGCTGAAACCGAGCAACCACTGACCTGGGACGCGGCTCGCCTGGTGCATCGCCTGGACAACTCGCTGGAGCATTACTCGGCCTCTACTCTGGCCAAAATCCACCAGGTGAGCGGCGTTGATGAGGGGCTGTTGCGCCGGCTGCATGTTGAGCATGAAACTCCGCCGGCGCTGTTGCGCGATACGCTCACGCGCTTCAATACCTACGCCGACGCGCAACGCTATCCCGAGCAAATCCTGTCGAACCAGGTGCCGGAGGAGATGGCCGGTTTTCTGCCGGCGACGCTGGTCGAACTGCCGCGCTGGCCGGAGTCCCGGGCCCTGGAGGTGTTTGAAGGCGATGATCGCACCGGGGCGTCCTTCAAACATGGCAATGCCATGGCCGCTGAGCCACAGACCATCAAAATCAGCCGCTCGGAGTTGGTGGCTGGGAAACTGCCTGAGCGAGTGATTGAATCCCTGAACACGACCGAACTACGCGAGATGCTTGGCGTACGGGTTGCCAATGACACGCCCTCACGGATCGACGCGCTGCGCAGCCGATTGGCCATGCAGGCGCAGAAACAACGCAAGCGTCTGTTCGACGCGCTGTACAAAAGCCGCGATGTGTCCGGCAACCCGCAGGTGCGTTTGCTGGTGGACGATTCCCCGCAATTGCCCAGCAGCGTTGCGCAAGAGTTACTGGACCGCGCCGAGCCCACCGACCTGCAACACTTGGCCGAGAAACAGCGCCTGCCGATGCGTTTGCGCCAGCAGGCACGCCGGGCGCAGGAGCGTGTGCGCTTGAACCGTGCGTACGAGGGGCTTTACCTCGACGAACTAGCAAATGCCGACACCCGCCGGCTCGAACTGGCCACGCTGGCCAGCCTGCCCGGGTGGTCGACGGACGTGCGGATCGAAATTCGTCATTTGGGATTTTCCGGGGATCTGCTCGGCAGTGTGGGGGCGGCTGATGCGCCGATCCGCAAAGTGCTGGTGCTGGACGAGGACGGTCTTTACCAGGCACGTGACGCCGATGACCAGCACCTGCAGGGTACCGACGATCTCTACGCCTCGGTGTTGCATGCCTTGCCCGATACTCAGCGCAACGCTCTGGGCTATGACGTTCACGAAAGTGTGCAGCTCAAGGATGCGGTTCGGCGTTCACCGCTCAGCCACGAGCAATTCGAGTCGACCCTGCTTGAGCAGCCGATTCGTAAACCGTTGTACGACCCGCAAACCATGCGCTTGCCAGGCGGCAAGTTGGGGTATTTGCGTGAACTCGTTGGCGGGCGTGGGGAGCAAAGTTCGCAGGCGCGGATAAGAAGGCTCTATCCCGCTTTCACGGAGGAAGAGTCCGCCGCGTTGCTGGAGCGTTTCAACCGGCGAGGGATTCCGGTGGACATGCAGCTCGAAGAGCTTGAACTTGAATTCGAACGATTGAGTTCAACGTTGAAGCGGTGGGTGAATTCGCCGACCCGAGATTTCCGGTTGAGCCCGAGCGGCGTTGGGGAGTGGAATGCGAGGAACCAGTTCGCCCGAAAAATCAGGCAGTGCTGGCAGCGTACCGGGCCAACACAGCTCGACGCATTCGGCAATGTGGTTGGGCAGAAACTGGACCTGAGCAACTTTCCGCTGGACCTGCATTTCGCAAAAATGCCCGAGCTGGAGGGCAACTTCGACCATGTCACGTACCTGAAAATGCATAACACCGGTATTTCCGATGCTGAACAGTCCTTTCTTCGGCCGTTTCGCAAGTTGCGTGCCCTGGACCTTGGCCGGAATAAACTGACGACTTTGCCGCAACACATCGACGGGATGCCGCATCTCAATTTCCTCGAACTTTCGGACAACCGGATTGTGCTGACGCCGGCCGACGTGGAAATGCTTGGCCGCCGCACGAAGATGCAAACCCTGGTGTTGGCTGGAAATCCGCTGGGTCTGCTGCCAAATCTCAGTCGCATGCCCGATCTGCATACGCTGCTTCTGTACAACACCGGAGCGACCACCTGGCCGCCAGGGCTGTTCGACCTTCCTCGCCCCCGGCATATCTATCTGGACATGCAGCGCAACCTGCTGACACACATCCCCGAAGTCACGCCCGGTTCAGCAGATGCGGAGCTACTGGCGCGTACATTGCTCAGCCGCCAACCGCCCTGGATGTCACCCGAGAACCTGAAGCTGCTCAAAGACTACATCAGCTCAACGGGGTTGGACCCTGAACGCCCTTATCCCCCTAGAGGTGTGCGCGACTCCGTGGAATGGAAGCAAGGCTTGACCTTTGACGAGTGGGTGCAGAAACAAATGCTCTGGGATGCGCTTGAAGATGAGTTCAACTCGACCGGTTTCTTCGATGAGCTCAGGCACCTCACCCAATCGGCGGACTTTACCGCGGGTAGTGCCTATCGAACCGATTTGACGGCAAAGGTGTGGCGAATGGTCGAGACCATGGCCAAGGACGCTGAGCTGCGCACGAAGTTTTTTACCGAGGCCACGGCGCGCAGCCAATGCGTGGATGGCGCGACCCAGCTGTTCAACGTTCTGGGGGTTGATGTCCTGGCCCAGGAAGCCCTCGAACTGGGCAACGCCAGTTTGATCGAAGCGCAGTTGATCGAGTTGGCCAGGGGTAAGACACGCCTGGATGAAATCGAACGAATCGCCCGTCGCCATATCATCGACCGCGTGGCCGCGGGCGAACGCTTTCGACGCGTCGATAACGAAGGCAATGTGACCGGAACCATCGACGAGGTCGAGGTTCATCTCGCGTTCATGACGGATCTGGCAGAACGACTTGACCTGCCCTGGCAGGCACGTGGAATGCAATTTCGCCAGATCGCAGGCGTTACCAGCGAAATGATCGAGAACGCCTACCAGCGAGTTCTGGGGCTGGAGGAGGGCGATCTGCTGCGTGATTCAATTGCCGAGCAGCCATTTTGGCGGACCTATGTGCAGCGTTCGAATCGCGCACGTTTCAGGGCGTTTGATCGCAAGACGGTAGCGACGACCGAGTTCAAGGTTGCTCTTGACGAACGAGCCTCTCGCACGGACCTGACACTGGAAGAGCGAGAGAAGCGGAAGGCGGAAATAAGGGTCCTGGCCGCCGAACTCGGTAAACCTGAAAGCGCCATTGAGCCGGGGCAAATCGTGACCGATGAAGCGTATGCGGCAGAGCTCGACCTGATCAAGGACGAGCGCGAAACCCTTCTCAAGCAACTGACTCAGCAAGCCATGGACCGGGCAAAACTGGGTCGGGTTGAACCTCCTCTCTTTACGGTGGATACCATTAGCTGACCACGGTTGTTTTTACCTCGATGTGAAGGCGCAATCCTTCGCATCGAGGGTGGCTGTATCGAAAAAACCATTAAGGAACTATGCGATGACTACGTTGCAAGGAAGCAGCGACACCCTTCGATCGGGCTCGTTAGATACTGAAGAGCACGGCCCCAACACCGAGTTTATTAAGGATGCCATCCCGGACTGGCTGATCGGGGCCACGCCTGCAAGGCGGAAGGCCTTTCGACAAGCCCCCACGCAGATTCCGGACTGGTACAAAAACGCCACGGTCGAGCAGCACCAAGAGATAAAGCGCTTGACCGAGGCGAGCATCAAGTCGCAGACCGCTCTCGATAAAGTCATGGCCAAGGTGCAGGACATCAAGGCCTTTGCCCAGCCGTTGTTGGTCAATGCGTTGTACCAACGATGTGATGTGACGCTGGATGTCAATACAACCTTTTTGCGGTTGATGAAACCTCTGACCGTCGGGCCATTTCATGTAAAAGTCAGTGCCTTTCCGGTCCTGACGCTGTCGCTGCTGGATGCGGCCCTTCACAACTTTGAAGAGTTTGAAAACGACAGAGGGGCATTCGACGACTCCTCAGGATTCGTGACTGCACCGGATGAGCATGGAAACACCGAAACGATCACAACCACGTTGACCGCCCAAAATTTTATTGCGGTGTGCCGCACTCTGGATATCGGTCAAAAATATCAGGACTCTCTCAAGTCGTTTCTGCTGTCTGGCGAACCCGTTGCCGACGCCTATCTATCGCTCAAGTTTATCGCGTGTCAGAAGGACGCATTGAAAGCCGCCGCTTACATGGCATTGGTCAAGAACGATATCGAACCGACTGATTACAACATCATTCTTTCGGCCATTGCCGGCGAAAAAAAGGTCATGAACGGCAACACGCCGGTGTGGTTCTGGGAACCGGCGATTCTGCACAAGGTGCTCACCGGGTGTCTGGCGTTCGTAACGGTCGAAGCGCACCGCAGGGACATAAAAGAAGTTATTTTGTACATCCCCCATGACCCCGAACATCCCGTGAAGAAATACAGGGGAATGCAAGCGCCTGATGAACTGACCCGTCAGTTATTGGCACCGAGCAAGTCACCCGAAAAGTCCGGCGCCAGTGATTATTCGGACTTTCTGAGTCAGTTCCTCGACTACAAGGATCGCCCGTATTTTTTCAATCGCCTCACGAAGGAAGCCGCCGATGCACCTTCGGACCCATTGGCCGTCTTTCGATCGCCGATCACCGGGGGATTCATATCGATAACCGGTGGAGCGCTGGGCACGAGTCTGACGCCGAACGAGCTGCCACCGGTGAAGCCGGCGCCCCGTGTGCCCGTGACTGAGCTGGATATACGTCTGGCCTACCGCAACAGAGACGGCTATTGGGCCGAAAACGCTGACCTGTGGGCGCAACTCTTCCAACGTTCGCGGGACAAGATTATCTCGGATGCCCGCAGCCAAGCGGTTCCGACCTCTGATGCCGATGCCAAGAGCCGCGCCGACAGGATTACCCATCTGCTGGAAGGCGCGATGGCTGCCTTCAATCTGGTGTCGATGTTTGTACCGGTGCTGGGGGAAGTCATGCTGGTGGTCATGGCGGGTCAGATGATGTACGAAACGCTTGAGGGCTCCATCGAGTGGAGCGAAGGCGACCGGGAAGCCGCCTGGGCGCATTTGAGTGACGTGGCCGAGAACCTCGCGCTGATAGGCGTGATGGCTGTGGGCGGTCGGGTGCTCAAGGGCGTGAAGGCTTCGCCCTTTGTCGACAGCCTGAAACCGGTTCAATTGCCTTCGGGCGAAACCCGCCTGTGGAAACCGGATCCGACACCCTACGAGGCGAGTGTCCATCTGCCGGAAAATTCGGTGCACAACGAGTCGGGTTTGCATCAGGTCGGCGATCAGGAGGTACTGCTCCTGGACAATCAGCTTTATGTGGTGAAAGAGAACCCGGCTACGGGTGAATATCGTATCCAGCATCCGGGGCGGCCTGATGCTTATCATCCCCTCGTCGAGCACAACGGTGACGGTGCCTGGGTTCATGAAGGAGAAGAACCGTTGAGCTGGGAAGGTCCGACGCTGATGCGCAGGCTGGGCTATCGCTCGGACGCGTTTACCGACGCTCAGCTGGAACAGGTACGGATCGCCAGTGGCATCGAACAGGACCAGTTGCGCCGGGCGCATGTCGAACAGGAGCCACCCTCAGCGCTGTTGACGGATACGCTCACGCGTTTTCGGATCGATCGGGACCTTGAAACCTTCAGCAGGCAGATCGGTAGCGATGATCCGAGTACTTACGCAAGGGCTGATGTACGTCTGCAATTTCAGGTCATGGACAGTCAGGAACTGATACCGGGGCGCCCGCCGGTGCGGGTCATGGACAGTCAGGCGAACATTCTCTGGGAGGATCCGCCAGGCAGCGGTTCGTTCGCACGCAAACTCGTCATGGTGTTGAGTGAGCAAGAAATGGCTCGGGGCCAGATGCTCCCGTCACTGCTGGAAATGTTCGAGGGGCAAGGTGTCGATCTTGCACAGGCTCCGGGAGAGCCGGGAACATCACTGGACTTGCGGGCCACGGCACTGCGCAAGGAAATTGCCCGTGGTGCGCAACGTACAAAAGCCACGCTGTTCGAATCGCTCTATCGAAAGCAGGACGTCAGGGTGGATGCTCACGGACGGCGGATAAAGGCTTTTTTCCCGAAGTTGCCGGGGGCGGTCGTCAATCAGATTATCGAGGGCGCGACAACGCAGGAACTGGTTGAACTCGGCCAGCCCGGACCATTGCCCCAGCGGATTTATGAGCAAGCCCGCTGGTGCCAGCAAGAGTTACGCGTGGCACGAGCCTATGAAGGGTTCTATCTCGATGCTTCTTCCAATCTGGACGGCCAGCGACTGGCCCTGCGTAGTCTGGCAAACCTTCCGGGCTGGCCGAAGGATGTGCGCTTCGAATTGCGTGAGTACTGGGCCAGCGGGCGATTGATTGACGCGGTCGGTGCGCCGGATGCACCGGTGCGCAAGGTACTGGTATCCGGTGAAAACGGTCTGTATGGAGCGGATGCTTCTGAACGTCTTTATTCGGCGGTGCTGCAGGCTTTGTCGGAAGATCAACGCCTGGCGCTCGGGTTCACCGAGCAGGAGGCCGAAAGTCTGAAGCAGACCGTGCAACGAACGCCATTGTCACGAGAAGCACTCAGGGATGCGCTGGTGCAGCATCGTCAACTGCGGCCGGCCTTTGATCCGGACAACAAATTGCTCGGAGGTGCCGGTTATTCCTTGCCAAGCGCGCAGGAGCTCGCGAGTTTTTTTAAAACCAGTCGGGCACGGGCTCGCAAGCTGTTCCCCGGTTTCCAGGGTGCCGATATCGAGACGTTTCTCCAGTCGCTGGGGCCTGATCCGCGCCGTTCATTGACCCGGCTTGAAGCCGAATATGCAACCTTGAAACGCGAATTGAAGGCCTGGGTCTTTGAGCATCGTTCGCCAGGCCTGGGGATCAGGGGAACAGCGGAGTCAAATGTGGCCAGCATGATCAAGCGCTGCTGGCGCCGGGAGACGGGGTCTACGCTGAAAATCAATCAATGGGTAGAGCTGCCGGCGTTGAGTGTGGACTTTGATCATGTCGAGGAACTGACATTCATGTCGACGGGCCTCAAGGCACGGACCGACGGCTTCCTCAAGGGCTTCAAGAATCTCAAGCGATTGACCATCAATCGCGCAATGGACGGTCTCACTCAGCTGCCCGACAGTATCGGCCAGATGAAGGGGCTGACCCATCTGGATCTGAACAGGCAATCGATCGTGCTGACCGAGCAGAGTGCCAACCTGCTCGGAGGGATGAGCACCCTTGAAGTGCTGAAGCTCAGTCGCAACCCGCTGGGCAGGTTGCCGGATTTCAGCGCCATGCCCCGATTGCAGGAGGTGCGCCTGGAAGGAACGGGAATCGACCAGTGGCCTGTGGGTTTGCGTGATCAAACCGGTCTGCGCACCATCGATCTGCGCAACAACCAATTACGCGAGGCGCCGGCCGCCTTGCTCAATCCGGCCGCTGAGCAGCTTGAAACAGTCGCGAGGGTTAATCGGGTGACGCTGCTCGAAGGCAATCCGTTTACCCGACAAAACGCGCTGCAACTCTGGGATTATCGTCAACGTCTGATGCAGACGCGTCCTGATTTACTGGAGGGAGGGCTGCAAGGGGCGTTCGAAGTGAATACGCCGTTGCACCGCCGGTATCGCGCCGTTTATCCGGATGCTACCTATGGGCAGGTCGAAGACTACTTCAATGGGTTAGGCACCGAGGAGCGAATCCAGGCGGAGGTGGATCGGCTGGGAGTGGCGCTTCGCAGGCTCAACAGCCAGCTGTCCGAGTGGGCGTACACGGGGGAAGAGCCCCAGCAATATGTGTATGTGAGAAACCGGGCAAACATAGGTCTCAGGCAAGATCGCTATTTAGCCGCCGAGCGTATTCGCAGCTGCTGGCAGAGGCGCACTGCGCAACTGCTCGCCTATGACGGCACGCCGATCGGCTTTGAACTTGATCTCAGTAGACTGAGGTTGCCGAACTTGCCTGAACTCGACGCCGATTTCAGTCATGTCGGATCACTCAACCTGAGCAACATGGGGTTGACCGTCACGCCAGAGGCTTTTTTGCGGCGCAACGGTGGTGTGCGCTGGCTCGATCTGTCGGGTAACCAGCTGACAGAGTTGCCCCGCGCACTGAATGAAATGAATGGATTGACCCGGTTGTTCTTGCAGGGCAACCGGATTCGGCTGACGCCGGAGACCGCTCGGATACTGGCAGAACGAACCACACTCAGAGCTTTGAGTCTGCACGGCAATCCGTTGGGCGTGGCGCCTGACTTCAGCCGCCTTGCGGATATGCGTAGCGTAACGTTGGGAGCGACCGGTATTGATACCTGGCCAGTCGGGTTGGCCGAGCAGCCTGCGCTCGATGGCATTGATCTGAGCAACAACAGGATTGTGACAATTCCGGACAGTGTCATCGCGCCTTCCTCCGAGCGCCTGGAGCAGTCGGCACGCCTCAATAATGTCACTTACATTCAGGGTAATCCGCTTTCCGAGGCGACTCAGGGGCAGTTGGTCGAATACTGGAGCCGACTTGAACGCGAGCGCCCCGACCTGTACCTGGAACGCAGGCAAGATACGGGCGCCCGGGCGTTCGAATACCGAGCGCCTGCTCCGAGGGGGGCGACTGTCCCTTTGACGGCTGAATCAGAGGCGGTTCTCGGACGTTGGACTCTGGACATGTCTACCGAGCTGTTGGCGACCAGAAGAACTCAATGGCGTACGTTATCCGCTCAACGGCAATCAGCGGGGTTCTTCTCGGTACTCGCTGATCTCCAAGAGGCGGGCGAAGGTCACGAGGATCTCCAGCAACGGGTATGGGCGGTTATCGATAGCATCACCCAGCCCGACCTCGAGTCCGAACAGCTGCGCGAGGCGATGTTCGAATGGGCGGGAAGGCCGGCCTGCTGTGATCGCGCCGCTTTGTCGTTCAGTAATCTGGAAATCATGGCCATGGTCTACAAGGCCCGGACGTTGGCCCAGGACGGGCAGCAGGGCGCGGCCCTGCTGAAGTTGTCCAGAGGCTTGTTTCGCCTGGACAAGGTCGAGAAGATCGCACTTTCCGATATCGAGCGCCGCACAGCGGCAATCAATGCCACGCCTGGGTGGTCGTCGGCTCAGAAAGCGCGGCACATCAAGCTTCTGGAAGAGGTTGAGATAAGGCTGGCCTACCGCTTCGGTCTGAAAGACCGGCTCGGTCTGCCAGGGCAGCCGCAATATGTCCGGTTTACCCGCCTGGGCCGCGTTACGCCGCAGATGCTTGATAGCGCACAAACTCAAGTACTGGCCCTGGACAACTCACCTGAAGAGCTCCAGGCACTGGTTGATCGTGATTTCTGGAAGAGTTATCTGGCGAACAAGTACAAGTCGCAATTCGAAACGCAGCAAACGCCCTATCAGACAAAACAGGCTAGCCTGTACGAAACACTGGAGTCGGGAGAACTCTCGCAGGCTTCGTATAAAGAACAGTCCGCCGACCTGGATGCCCAGTTGCAAATCGAGGAGGCCGCACTGGTCGAAACGCTGACTCGACAAGAGCTGGCGGAAAACCCGCTTTAAGGAACGGGTGATACAAGGGAAGAACCCTGAGTGTGTGTTGGCGCACTCAGGGTTTTTTTTGTGCCTTGAACCTTCAGAACAGGAAATAGCGCTGCGCCATCGGCAGCACATCCGCCGGTTCACACCAGAGCAACACACCGTCGGCCTTGACCTGATAGGTCTGTGAGTCGACATCGATGTTCGGCAGGTAATCGTTGTGGATCAGGTCGGTTTTCTGCACCTCGCGGCAGCCTTTGACCACGGCGATTTTCTTCTTCAAACCCAAGGCTTCAGGTAAGCCGGCTTCCTGCGCCGCCTGGCTGATGAAGGTCAGGCTGGTGGCGTGCAATGAGCCACCGTAGCTGGCGAACATCGGGCGATAGTGCACCGGTTGCGGCGTCGGGATCGAAGCGTTGGCATCGCCCATCAGGCTGGCCGCAATGGCACCACCTTTTAAAATCAACGTCGGTTTCACCCCGAAAAACGCCGGACGCCAGAGCACCAGGTCTGCCCATTTGCCCACTTCCACCGAGCCCACTTCATGGCTGATGCCGTGGGTGATTGCCGGGTTGATCGTGTACTTGGCGATGTAGCGTTTGGCGCGGAAGTTGTCGTTGCCTTCGCCATCACCGGGCAACGGGCCGCGCTGTTTTTTCATCTTGTCGGCGGTCTGCCAGGTGC
>Ga0065714_10004629_pt1 | contig 13722 bp, 11 predicted proteins | sample MisRhiReplicate2_FD_59101 | JGI IMG/M metagenome (GOLD analysis project Ga0065714, IMG submission 59101) | Miscanthus rhizosphere microbial communities from Kellogg Biological Station, MSU, sample Rhizosphere Soil Replicate 2: eDNA_1 v2... | ecosystem: Host-associated > Plants > Roots >...
TGATGTATGCAGAAGCAGAAAATGAAATCAATGCTGCGCCGCCACAATTGGCGATCGATTATGTTAATAAAGTCCGTCAAAGGGGATATGGTCAGGGTAAAGTGATTAAATCGATTACCATTACTAATGTTGGCAGTAATTATACAGTACCTACGATAACGATATCCGGTGGTGGAGGAAGCGGTGCAACAGCCAATATCTCTGCAGCTACTACAGGAGTTAAGGGGATAAGTGCTGTCGTGCTGACAAGCAGAGGTGTAGGGTATACTTCAGCTCCAACGGTCGAAATTAAAGGCGCAACAGGAACGGGTGCGGTAGCTACAGCAACCTTAAGCAATATCAATGATGCTAACCTGACAGCTTTTCAAACGGCTTCGCAAACGAGTTTCAGAGAGGCTATACAGGATGAAAGATCAAGGGAATTGTGTTTTGAAGGTTTGCGTAAACCGGATCTTATCCGATGGGGCAATTTTGTGGCGACCATGAAACTGGTGCTNGCNGATATGAACCTTGAATTNTCGGGTAATCTGATGTTTAAAACATTGGCCTTTAAGAATGTACTTCCAAAACATGTTTTATTTCCAATACCTGCTCATGATTTGAATTTGAATAAAGCATTGATACAAAATCCGGGTTGGTAATCATCACTTAATATAAAATGAAGGATATGAAATTTATAAATTTTGCTTGTTTAATTATGCTGCTGTTTGTTACAGCATGTAAAAAAACTGTTGAGGTAACACTGCCTGAGTTCGAAGTCTCAACAGAAAAGACAACCTTTTCTGTTGGTGAGGAAGTTAAGTTTCTACTCAAAGGTGACCCCGGATTGATTAGCTTTTACTCTGGTGAACCTGGAAGTGATTACGCTTATAAGGAAGGTCGAATATTAAGTATCGGACAAATCACCATGTCATTTAATAGCAGCATGTCTTTTGGAACTCAGCTGGGGCAGTTTACGGTATTAGCGTCAACCGATTTTAATGGCAAATACGACATTGTAAATGTGAAAGCTGCTACCTGGAAAGACATTACCAGCAGATTTACTTTACCAGTAAACGCTACTTATGTAAGCTCTGGCGTAAGGGACGTATCCGATTTGATTGTTGATGGAAAACCCCTTTACATAGTGTTGAAGTATATAGATGATCCTGCTAAAGCTGGAACTGCAAATAATTGGCTTATACAAAGTTTTTTGATGCAAAGTAATACGGTATTGGGCACAAAGGCATTACATGATCTTACAGGTTGGACACTTCTATATGATGGCCCAAAGGAAACCACCAGATCAAGTATATCCACTGCAACGATAACGCTTAGAGGTAATGCTAATCCACCAAGGGTGTATACAGAAGATTGGTGTGTAAGTAAAGTGGTTAATGCAGGAAGTGTAGATGTAGGTCCTGATCGTCCTGCCCCAATAAAGACCAACCGGGATGCAGCACTAAATAGTTTTTCGTATAAATATCAGACAGAAGGCATTTACAAAGTTTATTTTACTGCTTACAACGCGAACATTTATGGAAGCAAAGAAGTAACAAAATCTGTTGAAATCACCATAAAAAAATGAGGGCTATTGTAAACCAGATCGCTTTATGCCTTATTTTTTTATTTCCTGGCATTAAGGTGATGGGACAGGAATCTCTGAACATTACAAGATCGCAAAAAACTACTGTCTATGATGCCGAAGATAAAGGGAGTGTAACTCCAGGTAATTTAAGTGCAGGTAAATTTTATCGTTTTTTGCGTAAGCCCGTTGAGATTTATCCCGATACACTGCCTTGTCGTTGGTCTGATGGCACTAAACTTACCGATGAGATAATAAGTGATGGAAATGATCTTAAAAAGGATGTTGGTGTTGCCTGGAAAGGTCGGACTCCGGTAGGCATTGTTATAGATCTTGGACGTTTGCAAACACTGGAGACTATTAAGGTTGTTGGAACAATAAAACAACAGCTTAATGCATTGGCACCGGATCAAGTAACCGTTTTTGTAAAGCAAGCAGAAAAAGATAAATGGAAACCTTTTGAAAGCAGGAATGATCCCAATGAAAGGATGCAAGCTGATGTAAATTCTTTTGGGGTACTGATAAAAGGTGATGGTGTAAAATCCAGATATGTAAAATTGCTGATAAAACCATCTGCCCAAAAAGTTCAGGGGGACATCATGATGATGTTGGATGAGATCAGTTTGCTGGGGAAAATAAAGAATACCTGGCGTTCAGTTCCTGCAAACGGATGTTTTCATGGTGCTTTCCCAACAGCTGTGGGATACAGTAAAGAGGTCCTTGCAGGCCGTAAAGGAATGGTGATAGACTTGTTTGAAAAGCAGGTTGGTAAACAACTTTCAATGGTTCTTTGGTATCAGGGGATGGCTAAGGGAAGAAGATTTTCTGAAATTCAACAGCTTAGAGAGAAATATCTGAAAGAAAACTACAACGGAATCAGGCATCTTTCAGTAGGATGGTTACCGAAAGAATTAAAGCCTATTGCAACGGGAGTTTACGATGATTTTTTTACAGAATATTTTAAGGATGCTGTGGATCCTGCGGTTTTGAAAGGTATGAATGATCCCATCTGGATTAGGCCGATGAATGAATTTAATGGGGGCTGGGTACCCTATGGACTGGATCCTGTAACATTCGTAAAAGCTTGGCGCAGGATGTATAATATTGCTGAGCAGTTAGGGGCTGCATCTCATCATATTTTTGTGTGGTCGCCTAATTATTTGAGTTTCCCAGATAAAGATTGGAATAAGATGGAGAGATATTATCCGGGCGACCAATACGTCGACTGGGTGGGTATTAGTTCTTATCCCCCGGGTAAAAAGGCTGCTAAAAGTGAAGCTATGCGGTATCCTTTTGAAAATATAGCAGAGGCATACGACAAATATGCCCATTACAAGCCCTTTATGATTAGTGAAGGAGGGTTTTCTGAAGATATCGATCCGGTGAGGTGGGTTAGGGAGTGGTTTGAATTTAAAACAAAAAGGCCAAATGTAAAGGCCGTGATATGGGAAAATCACAATGACCGGGTGATATCCCGAAGCGATGAAGCGCTTAAGCTTTACAGGGAAATGGTGCAGGATGAGTATTGGCTAGCCAATTAACTAAATAATTAACCATAAAACCAATCAACATGAGCAGATTATTGTTAACCATTGCTTCCGTTTTTATAATGGGGCTAACACATTGTAAGAAAGCTGATACCGCCGCGTCAGCTTTGGAGAAGGAAGGTTTATCCTCGAAAAACGGTGAAGAGATGATGGGGATTTTGGCGACAACGACATTTAATGTCACGCCTGCTACTGCTTTAAACAGCACGTTCTGGAACAATGTAAAGACGGCGCTGACTACCGGTCCGGTAGATGTTATTTTTGCGGATGGGAATTACCCGCAATCAGCTACACTTACGCTGAGTAGTATTGGTGATAGCACCAATCTGCTCACACTTAAGACTGCGGTGACTGAAGGCGGGGCGGTTTTTTCAGGTACAATATCCAACCTGATGTATTTAAATACCTGTAAAAATATAAAGCTATTGCGTTTGAAGTTTACCGGAGGCGCTACGGGTTATGGCCTGCGCATTTCGAACAGTCAGGATGTGACCGTTGAAAAGTGCTTTTTTGTAGATCTTCCCGATGTGGGATACGGTGCGCTTGGGGTACATTATCCGCTTACCAATCGTGTTGTGGTAAAGTACTGCACGTTTGAAAACGTAGGTTATGATTCTCATGCGCACATGATTTATGGGGCGTATGGCATACAGCGGTTAAGTGTGGTATCTAATACTTTTAAAAACTGTTCGGGTGCTTTTGTTCGTTTTCGGGGCGACCTGTCCGATAAAGGAGTGGTGTATGACAATGATTTTATCTCGACCGGAACTTATTTAACTGGTTTGAACCCCGTATTTATCGAAATACCGGTTTTTAATGATGTGAATCCCGGTGATGAAAAAATGGGCACCAACTTTATGATTACCAAAAACAGTTTTAGCTATGGTACCGTGGGCAACCAGACCACCCGCTTTAATGTTGTGTTTCATAGCAGCGGTTATAATCCTCCGGGCCGAAACTACCTGATCAGTGCTGCGGATGGCGCATTATTGTCAACCGGTACTGTACTCCAGAAAAGGACTGTAATGTCGGGGCAGCTGGGACTTGATGGTGATTCGATCCATTTTGGTGGGAATACGAATACCAACGTGCAGTATAATGTGGTTTATCGCTGCTGGAATGCATACGGTTCTGCAGGGCCCTGGACGGGTGTAGCCAGTATCGGTACGGCTGTAAATGCGTCAGGACTAGCTACTACCGAAGCAGCAGCTATTGGTTACTATCCTTAACAGTTAAAGTATTTTAGGTGCACCCAAAGGATGTGCACCTAAAATAAATTTGTTTATTAAATTTTTAGTATGTAATTTCGGGTACGTACACATTTCACCTCAGAACAGTAAAGGTAAACACATTAGAACCTTTGTTTATGTTCATAAGGTTAGGTTAAAAAACAAAATTGTAAGTTTAATTTCTAGTAAAAAACATATGAGTAATTACAACCGAAGGAATTTTATAAGAATGGCCGCACTGGCAGGTGCCGGGCTGGGTATATCGGGTGGTATCAGTCCGCTGTACGGAAAATCAGTCCATGTGGCGGGGAAAAAAGTTGGCATCATTGGCCTTGATACTTCACATGCAGTAGCTTTTACCAAAACATTAAATGCTGCGGATGCAGCAGCAGTGTACGGCGGCTATAAAGTGGTGGCAGCTTATCCAAAGGGGAGTAACGACATACAAAGCAGTGTAGAAAGAATACCCGGGTATATTGAGGAAGTTAAGAAGCTGGGTGTTGAAATAGTAGCTTCCATAGCTGATTTGTTGAAGAAAGTGGACGTTGTTTTTCTGGAGACGAATGATGGACGTTTGCATCTTGAGCAAGCGCTTCAGGTACTAAAGGCAGGTAAACCTATGTTTATTGATAAGCCTATCGCAGCCTCGCTTGCTGATGCCGAAGCTATTTTTGCTGCGGCTAAAAANTACAATACACCAGTGTTTTCTTCTTCTTCACTGAGATACATAGACGGTATATCGGATGTNGCGGATGGAAAAATAGGTAAGGTNCTTGGCGCGGAGACATTTAGTCCTGCNAAATATGAAAAGACGCATCCTGATTTGTTTTGGTATGGTATACATGGAGTAGAAATGTTGTTTGCGGTGATGGGGACAGGATGTAAAACGGTAACGCGAGTACATACGCCGGATACGGATGTGGTTGTTGGTGTTTGGGATGATGGTCGGATAGGGACTTTCAGAGGAACACGAACCGGAAAAAGCGATTACGGTGGGCGAATTTTTGGTGAAAAAAGTAACATTACATTAGGTGCGTTTAAAGGGTACAACCCTCTCCTTGAACAGATTATTAAATTCTTCGAAACAGGCAAAGTTCCTGTACAACCGGAAGAGACTTTAGAAATAGCGGCTTTTATGGAAGCAGCAGATGCCAGTAAAGCCAGGGGAGGGGCTCCGGTAGCTATGGCAAAAATTATAAATAAAGCTAAATAGCCCCCCTTTTGTAATGGACAATAAAAAGAATCAATTTTAAGCTGAATAGACCAAATAAAACCAGAAACCATGAATGAACTAAATGATAAAACCCGTAGACATTTTATAAAGAACGCTGTTACCGGTGTGGCTGCATTATCACTTGGAGGTATACTTCCAGGCTTTAGTGCAAAAAGCTATGGCAGTATTATGGGAGCTAACGATAAGATTAGAGTAGCTATGATGGGCGTAAATGCGAGAGGTTTGGCCCTTGCGAACAACTTTTGTATTCAACCTAATTGTGAAATAACTTATATATGCGATGTAGATAGTCGTGCTGCCGATAAATGTATCGGACAGGTTGAAAAGAGCCAGAATAAAAGGCCAAAAGCTCAACCTGATTTCAGGAAAGCTCTGGAATATAAAGATGTTGATGCGTTGGTGGTTGCTGCTCCTGATCACTGGCATGCACCGGCAGCAATATTAGCTTCAAAAGCAGGCAAACATGTGTATTTAGAAAAACCATGTAGTCATAACCCTAACGAAGGNGAGATTCTTTTAGCAGCAGCNAATAAGTATAAAAATGTAATCCAGATGGGTAATCAGCGTCGTTCATGGCCAAATATTATGGCAGGAATAAACGAACTGCATGCGGGGGTAATAGGCAGACCATATTTTGCGAAAACCTGGTACACCAATAATCGCCCGTCAATAGGAATAGGAAAAGAAACTGCGGTACCATCCTGGTTAAACTTCGATTTATGGCAAGGCCCTGCTCCGCGTATGGCTTATAAAGATAATATTCTGCATTACAATTGGCATTGGTTCTGGAATTGGGGAACCGGAGAGGCATTGAACAATGGTACACACATGGTGGACATTGCAAGATGGGGACTTGGAGTTGACTATCCAACAAAGGTAACTTCAGCAGGTGGCCGTTATAGGTATAGTGACGACTGGCAAACGCCAGATACGCAAGTGATCTCACTTGAGTTTGGTAACAAAGCTTCAATCACCTGGGAAGGCAGGAGCTGTAACAGTCGTACTATCGAGGGTGCCAGTGTTGGGGTGATTTTCTATGCAGAAAATGGTTCCATGCAGATTGACGGTTCAAATGGTTATAAGATATATGATCTGAACAATAAATTAGTTAAAGAGGTTAAAAATGATACGAATGTTGATGCGAGAAGTTTAACTAATCCTTCGCAGGCGTTGGACGCATTGCACATCAATAACTTTTTCGATTCGATCAGGAAAGGAACACGTTTAAATTCGGATATTTTAAGTGGTCACCAAAGTACATTATTGGTGCAATTGGGTAATATCGCACAACGTACAGGGATGGCATTGGACATCGATCCTAAAAACGGACATATCCTCAACAATAAAGAGGCGATGAAGTATTGGAAGAGAACTTATCAAAAGGGTTGGGAACCTACTGTATAATCTTGCTCCATGGAAAAAAATAACATTGCTTCAGTAGAGGTTAGCTCGTTAAGTAAGCGGGATACTATCTTATCCATCCTTATCATAGGATTATTGTTCTTTATTTTTGGCTTTGTGAGTTGGGTTAATGCTATTCTGATCCCTTATTTTAAGATCGCCTGTGAACTGAATAATTTTCAGTCCTACCTGGTAGCTTTTGCCTTTTACATTTCATATTTCGTAATGTCAGTCCCTTCGTCTTATTTGTTAAAATCTGTAGGTTTTAAAAAAGGGATGATGATTGGATTCTGGACTATGGCAATAGGTGCTTTCATTTTTGTACCTGCAGCCTTCTCCCGTACCTATGAGATTTTTCTGCTGGGTTTGTTTACGCTTGGCTCTGGCCTTGCAATATTGCAAACTGCTGCCAACCCTTACATCACGGTTTTGGGTCCTAAGGATCGCGCGGCACAGCGTATCAGTATCATGGGTATTTGTAATAAGGGTGCAGGCATACTAGCTCCATTATTGTTCGCCGCAGTGATATTAAAGGCTACCGATGGTGAGCTGTTCAAGCAGCTTCCTTTGATGAATGAGATCGAAAAAAATGCTGCGCTTGATGAACTGATCAGACGGGTGATCCTACCTTATTCTTGTGTAGGAGCGGTATTGTTAGGTTTAGGTTTATTCGTACGTTTTTCTCCTCTTCCGGAAATCAACACAGAGCACGAAAGTGAAGACCTTGCTCTGGCGAATTCAGGAAAAAGCAGTATTTTCCAGTTCCCTCATTTAATTTTGGGTGCATTTGGTATTTTTCTGCATGTAGGAACACAGGTTATTGCTATCGATACGATTATCGGTTATGCAGGCTCCATGAATATTCATTTGCTTGAAGCCAAGGTGTTTCCATCTTATACTTTGTTCGTAACTATTTGTGGTTATTTACTGGGGATTGCGACCATACCCAGATTCATTAGTCAGGCCAATGCGCTAAGAATATGCACTTTTTTAGGCGCAATTTTTACTTTGCTGATCATTTACGCGGAAGGTAAGGTCGACTTTTTAGGTCATACGACCGATATCTCCATTTGGTTTGTGGTATTGCTTGGATTAGCCAATTCATTAGTGTGGGCAGGAATATGGCCATTGGCTCTGGACGGTCTTGGACGTTTTACCAAGGTAGGCGCCTCTTTAATGATTATGGGACTCTGTGGAAACGCAATTATGCCGCTTTTCTATGGGTATTTTGCCGATCTATTTGATTTGAGAACGGCTTATTGGGTGTTGTTTCCTTGTTATTTATACCTCATATTTTATGCGGTTCAGGGGCATAAACTAAAGAGTTGGTCTTTAAAAACTATTTAAACAAAATTATATCTATGTTTTCAGCTCATCATTTTAAGAATTATAGTAAGCGAAATAAAACGTTAGTCGGACTTTGTTTGCTGTTTATGGTTGGCATAGGCTGCAAAAATGAAGGAAAAAAGAATACTGAATTGGAGGTTAAGTTAGTGACGCTGGATCCCGGTCATTTCCATGCAGCATTGGTACAAAAGTCGATGTACAAGGAAATCAATCCGCTGGTGCATGTATACGCACCGGATGGGCCTGAACTTTCTGCTTATTTAAAGCTGATTGAAAAGTACAATACGAGGGTAGAAAATCCTACAAAATGGCAGGAAGAAGTGTATAAAGGAGAGGACTATCTGCAAAAAATGCTTGAAGAGAAGAAAGGAAATGTAGTGATGCTGGCAGGGAACAATCAAAAGAAAACTGAGTATATCACGAAGGCAGTAGATGCCGGTTTTAACGTTTTATCGGATAAACCTATGGCGATTGATACCAAAGGGTTTCAGCAACTGGAACAAGCTTTTGAGGCTGCAGATAAAAATAAAGTACTGTTGTATGATATCATGACTGAGCGCTATGAGATTACCAATATGCTGCAGAAAGAATTGTCGCTACAACAGGAAGTATTCGGGACTTTGGAAAAAGGTTCCGTTGAGCATCCTGCTATAACTAAAGAAAGTATACACCATTTTTTTAAATATGTTTCAGGGGCTCCGTTAATTCGTCCTCAATGGTACTTTGATGTTAACCAGGAGGGGAATGGATTGGTTGATGTGACTACGCATCTGGTAGATATGATTCAGTGGGAATGTTTTTCAGATCAGAATATTGACTATAAAACGGATGTAAACATGCTATCAGCAAAACGCTGGGCAACGGCTATAACCCCATCTCAGTTTAAAAAAAGTACAGGTGCAACAGTTTATCCGGCTTATCTTCAACCTGCAATTAAAGACAGTATTTTGAATGTATATTCAAACGGCGAAATGAATTATATGCTAAAAGGGGTTCATGCAAAGGTCTCAGTAATATGGAATTTTGAGGCACCAGAAGGTACTGGTGATACTCATTATTCAGTGATGAGAGGTACAAAAGCTAGTTTGATTATTAAACAGGGAAAAGCACAACAGTATAAGCCTACATTATACATTGAGCCTCAAAAAACTGATCTGAAGGCTTACGAAGCAGTTTTGAAAAATTGCCTGGAGAAAATTGCCAAAACCTATCCGGGACTAGAATTAAAAGCCAATAAGAATGGTTGGGAAGTAATTATTCCTGAAAAATATAAAGTTGGTCATGAGGCTCATTTTGCTGAAGTAACTAAAAAGTATTTAGGTTTTTTAAAAGAAGGAAAACTTCCTGAATGGGAGAAAAAGGCACTGTTGAGTAAGTATTACACAACAACAAAAGCATTGGAGCTGGCTTTAAAAAATTAAAATAGCACCAGATTTGAATTAACGTAACCTTCGTTATGAAACAACTCGGGTACGTACACTGAAACACAATTATTAACCTCTTTTATTGGGAATCTGCCTTGAAATTGCATTATGAGTGACAAAAAAATAAAAATATATAACGGGAATATTATTACGCCGTATCGTANCATAAAAAATGGGACAATTGTTATTGCCGATGGATTGATNACGGGTGTTATAGAGGGGAATGTCGAGGTNGCCGATGCCATCGAAATCGATGCAAAGGGAAAATATATAGCTCCTGGCTTTATCGATATGCACATCCATGGTGGAGGCGGATATGATTTCATGGATGGGAATGTCAATTCCTTTCTTAAAATTGCCGAAACACATGTTAAATATGGCACTACAGCAATGTGTCCAACCACCTTAACCAGTGAACTCAGCCATTTGCTCGAAACTCTGGAGCATTATGAACAGGCAAAAAAGTTGAATACAGCGGGTAGCCAGTTTCTGGGTATGCACCTTGAAGGACCATATTTCTCTAAAAACCAAAGTGGTGCACAGGACCCCAGGTTTATGCGCGATCCGGATCCTGTAGAGTATAAACAAGTACTGTTTCATTCCCATGCGATCAGGAGATGGAGTGCTGCGCCGGAATTAAAAGGAGCATTAGAATTCGGAAGGTACTTAAAGTCGTTGGGGGTTATTGCTGCAATAGCGCATACTGATGCGATATACGAAGAGGTTTTGGAAGCTTTTGAAAGCGGATACACATTGGCAACTCATTTTTATTCAGCTATGTCTGGGGTAAGCCGTAGAAATGCTTTCCGGTACGCCGGAGCAATAGAAGCGGGTTATCTGATCGATGAAATGGATGTTGAGATTATTGCTGATGGTATACACCTTCCTCCTCCATTGTTGAAGTTGGTATATAAAATCAAAGGAGCCTCCCGAACAGCTTTGATCACCGATGCAATGCGGGCTACCGGAATGCCTCCCGGTAGAAGTATCTTAGGAAATATTCATGACGGTCTGGAAGTTATTGTTGAAGATGGAGTGGCTAAACTCATGGATCGGAGTGCTTTTGCGGGTAGTGTAGCAACAGCCGACAGGTTGGTTAGAACTATGATTAAAGATGCAGATGTGCCTATGATGGAAGCTATTCAGATGATCACTTCAACACCTGCAAGGATTCTGGGTGTTTCCAATACAAAGGGATCTATTGTTGAAGGTAAAGATGCGGACCTGGTGCTTTTCGATTCAGCTATCAATATTGGTATGACGATCGTACAAGGAACAGTGGTTTACAACGCAGACAACGAGTTGAAGAAAAATTCATTAGAAATTACAGCATAAATGAAATGATGATAAAAGAGATAACCAAGGATAATCTAAAAATACAGGTACTAGAAGATAGAAAATTATTAGGCGAATTAGCTGCTGAGGCTGTTTACAAACAAATAACAGCTCTGCTGGAAGACGAACTCTATATAAATATCATATTTGCTGCAGCCCCTTCTCAAAATGAGTTTTTGAGTTCATTGATGGAGAAACCTATTGATTGGTCCCGAATCAATGCTTTTCATATGGATGAGTATATAGGCCTTGATGGAAATGCACCACAAGGTTTTGGGAATTTTTTGAAATCCCGACTTTTTAACCAGGTTAAATTCCGTTCGGTTAATTATATCAATGGAAACGCTACAGATGTGAAAGCTGAATGTGTACGTTACGAAGCTTTGTTAAAGGAATTCCCTCCGCATATTGTGTGCATGGGCATTGGTGAAAATACCCATATTGCTTTTAATGACCCACATGTAGCCAATTTTAAAGATGAAATGCTGGTTAAAGTGGTAGATCTTGATCTGGAATGCCGGCAGCAACAGGTAAATGACGGATGTTTTTTATCAATAGACGAAGTGCCGGAATTTGCAATAACTTTAACCATTCCCACCTTATTTTCTGCTAAATATTTGTTCTGCATGGTTCCGGGCGAGAAAAAAGCTTGTGCAGTTCATCATACNGTTATACAGGATATTAATGAGAAATACCCATCTACAATTTTGCGTAAACANCAAAATGCACTTATGTTTACGGATACCCAAAGCGGAATCTTCCTTTAGTTGGTAAATAATTAATTATAAATGCTTGAATAAAAATAACTTTGTTTTTTTTATTCAAGCATTTATTTTAATAGATAAAATGTTGCAAATTTATAACAACAAGATTACCTCATAATATGATGAAGAAAACCGAAGAGAAAGAGCTGGTAGGTGTCCGTGAAATTGCACGGAAAGCAAATGTTTCTATAGCCACAGTTGATAGGGTTTTACATAACAGGACGGGGGTTTCGGCGAAGACCAAGGAAAAGATTGATGCCATAATTGAGGAGTTAAATTACAAACCTAATATCCTTGCCAGACGATTGGCATCTAAACAGATCTTAAGGTTTGCTGTTTTGATTCCTTCAGTATCTAAGGAAACAGATTNTTGGGACGCCCCATTAAGTGGCGTTTTGCAGGCNGAATCGGAAATTTCTGCNTATGGTATTCAAATAGAGACTTTTCTTTTTGATCAGAATGACAAAAAATCATTTGTTAAACAATCAGAAAAAATCATTCAGGGTAATTTTAATGGGGTGCTATTGGCACCGATGTTTATCGAGGAATCAAGTCGTTTTGTTGATGAATGCTCAAAGCTGAATATTCCTTGCGTATTTATCAATTCAGATATTCCGGATAAAAATAGCTTATGCTATATTGGCCCAAATTTATACCAGAGTGGTTACCTGACAGCGCACATTTCAGGATATTTGTTAAAAGAGAATGACAAGGTATTGATCGTTAACATTTCAAAAGAAATAGACAATCATCACCATTTACTTAGAAAAGAAGAAGGATTTAGGAAATACTTTTCTGATAATCATAAAAATAATGAGATTTTTAAAGTAGACATAAGGGATACGGCTTATGATTCTGTTAAGGCCAGTCTTTCTGCTGCCTTAAAAGCAAATCCGGTAAATCTTATTTTTGTAACAAATTCTCGCGTTTCTTCCGTGGCACGTTATCTGGAAGAAGAAAATATTCATGATGTTAAATTAATTGGGTTCGATTTCCTAAAAGATAACATTGAATACCTTAAAAAGCAGACTATTGATTTCCTGATTTGTCAGAAGCCAATCGAGCAAGGGTATAGGGGGATGATGGCGCTTTATACACATTTTGTGCACGCTACAGCCGTTGAGAAGGTTTATTATATGCCTATCGATATCATTACCAAAGAGAATTACCAATTTTATAGGAATTAATAGCCCTCATTTATGAAAGTACTTGAAGTCCCTTTTTTAGAAGGTGCATCGGATGATCTGCAAGCCATTGGTTTGTTAATGGCCCGGCAACCCTTGCATGCTATAGATAATAGCCCATGGCCTGAGTTTAAAACTACAGCGAAAGCAGGGTTTTCAATTGCGCACAATAACACTGCTATCCTGATTAGATATGAAGTAGAAGAAGAAGCGTTAAAATCAGCTACCAGGGATTTTAATCAGAATGTGCACAAAGATAACTGCGTAGAGTTCTTTATCGCTTTTGGCAATGGAAAGGCCTATTATAACATCGAACTCAATTGTCTTGGTTCGTTAAAAATAGGTTATGGACCTGGAAGAGGAGATCGGCTGGTGATCAAGCCTGAGTTTATGGAGCAGGTAAAAATAAATACTTCAATCAATTATACGCCAAATGCTGGCGAAGATGCGCTTAAGTGGCAGTTGCTGCTCAGCATACCGGCAGCAGTATTTTCTCAGGATAATATTGCCGCATTTGGAGGCTTAATGTGTAAAGCGAATTTCTATAAATGTGGTGATGATCTTCCAAATCCTCATTTTTTAACTTGGAATATGATCAATGCCGATAGTCCTGATTTTCACCGACCTGAGTTTTTTGGAGAATTAAATTTCGGGTAAACTTTATTGACTTCTGTCCAATACATTCAAGATCTT
>Ga0065714_10000060_pt1 | contig 13706 bp, 13 predicted proteins | sample MisRhiReplicate2_FD_59101 | JGI IMG/M metagenome (GOLD analysis project Ga0065714, IMG submission 59101) | Miscanthus rhizosphere microbial communities from Kellogg Biological Station, MSU, sample Rhizosphere Soil Replicate 2: eDNA_1 v2... | ecosystem: Host-associated > Plants > Roots >...
TTCAGTCCGCTGACGGCGTAGCTTTCCGTGGTGCGTTCCTGATCGACGACAAAGGCGTTGTCCGCTCGCAGATCATCAACGACCTGCCGCTGGGCCGTAACATCGAAGAGCTGGTTCGTCTGGTCGACGCNCTGCAATTCCACGAAGAGCACGGTGAAGTNTGCCCTGCCAACTGGAAAAAAGGCGACAAAGGCATGACCGCTTCCACCGAAGGTGTTGCGGCTTACCTGACCGAGCACGCTGCTGCGCTGTAAGGCACGTTTGANGCATAAAAAAACCGGCCGTTGAGGCCGGTTTTTTTATGGGCGGGGTAAGTCCAGCGACCGGGATCAGTCGTTGAAGTCTTCCCAGCCGCCCATTTGTTTCCAGCGATTGACGATGCCGCAGAACAGCTCGGCCGTCTTCTCGGTGTCGTAGCGCGCCGAGTGAGCCTCGCGACCGTCAAAGTCGATGTCTGCTGCCTGGCAAGCCTTGGCCAGTACAGTTTGACCGTAAGCCAGACCGGCCAGGGTCGCGGTATCGAAGCTGGAGAACGGNTGAAACGGNTTNCGTTTCATGTCCAGACGCGCGACAGCGGCGTTGAGGAAACCCAGNTCGAAGCTGCTGTTGTGCCCGACCAGAATCGCCCGTTTGCAGCCGTTGGCTTTCAGGGCCTTGCGGATGCCGCGGAANATATCGGTCAGGGCCGTTTCTTCGCTCACCGCCATACGCAGCGGGTGATCGAGTTTGATCCCGGTGAATTCCAGCGCGGCCGCTTCAATGTTCGCGCCTTCAAAAGGCTCGACGCGGAAGAAATAGGTGTGATCGGGATACACAAACCCTTTTTCATCCATGGCGATAGTGGTTGCGGCAATTTCCAGCAAGGCGTCAGTGGCAGAGTTGAAACCACCGGTTTCAACGTCGACAACGACTGGCAGGTATCCACGGAAGCGCTCAGCCATCGGGTGGCGCGAACCACCTCCGCCGCCTTGACCGTCCTGTTCGTCGTCGAAATGGTCTTCACTCACGCGTGTTCCTCCAGCAGGCGCCAGCGCAGTTTTTCACCGGCGCGCAGCGGGATTACGGTCAGCTCGCCAAATGGCAGGCTGGTTGGGGCGGTCCACTCTTCGCGGACCAGGGTGATGCGGTCGGTGTTCACCGGCAGGCCGTAGAAACGCGGGCCGTTCAGGCTGGCGAAGGCTTCGAGCTTGTCCAGCGCGTTGCGCTGTTCGAAGGCTTCGGCATACATCTCGATCGCTGCATAAGCGGTGTAGCAACCGGCACAGCCGCAAGCGGCTTCTTTGGCGTGCTGGGCATGGGGCGCCGAGTCGGTGCCGAGGAAGAACTTGTCGCTGCCGCTGGTGGCGGCGTCGAGCAGGGCTTCCTGATGGGTGTTGCGCTTGAGGATCGGCAGGCAATAGAAGTGCGGCCGAATCCCGCCCACCAGCATGTGGTTGCGGTTGTACAGCAGGTGATGCGCGGTGATGGTCGCGCCAACATTGGCCGAAGCCTCGTTGACGAACTGCACGGCGTCGGCGGTAGTGATGTGTTCGAACACCACTTTGAGGCTCGGGAAGCGCTCGACCACACGACGCATGTGCTCATCGATNAAGATTTTTTCGCGATCGAACACGTCGACATCGCCACGGGTGACTTCACCGTGAACCANCAAGGGCATCCCGACTTCGGCCATGGCCTCAAGTGCAGGGAAAATCTTGTCGATGCTGGTGACGCCAGAGTCCGAGTTGGTGGTCGCGCCGGCCGGGTACAGCTTGGCGGCGTGAATGAAGCCGCTGGCCTTGGCCTCGCGAATTTCTTCGGGCTGGGTGCGGTCGGTCAGGTACAGCACCATCAACGGTTCAAAGCGGCTGCCAGCCGGGCGTGCAGCGAGAATCCGCTGGCGATAGCCGTCGGCTTCAGCGGTGTTACGCACCGGAGGTACCAGGTTGGGCATGATGATGGCGCGACCAAAGGTGCGCGCGACATCCGCGACTGTATTGGGCAACACAGCACCATCGCGAAGATGAATATGCCAGTCGTCGGGACGCAGCAGGGTCAGGCGGTCGGACATGAGGGGATTCCAGGCGGGTCAAACTGANGGGAATGCTACCGGAAAAGACTCTTCCAGGCACTCGCTATCAAGTTTTGCAGGAAGCTTCCGATATCCAACAGGTATGCCGTAAACATCTGTGTGTCGGTCTTTTTGTTGTAGAAGCCAGTGGAGCCTCCCGTGCGCCAGCGTTATTTAGCCTTGCTCAGCGTGTTTGCCAGCCTTCCTGCGATGGCGCTCACTTTCCAGACCCGTCTGGAGAGCATCGAGTGGACGGTCGAAGGAGACAAGTTCGAGTGCCGCCTGNCTCAGCCGATCACCGATTTTGGTTCGGGTGAATTCGTGCGTCGCGCTGGCGAGCAAGCGACGTTCCGTCTGAAGGCCTATAACTCGATGATCGGCGGCGGTTCGGCCACCTTGCTGGCGGCGGCTGCACCCTGGCAGCCGGGGCGTGGCGACATCAACCTCGGTTCTGTGCGAATCGGCAGCGGCAATGTGTTGTTCAACAGTTCGCAAGTTCAGGCGGGCCGCTTGATCAGTGGCCTGATGGATGGCCGCAGTCCGGTCGTTCGACATGATTCGGGCGATGGCCGGGTGTCGGAAGTGCGTCTGTTGCCAGTCAAGTTCAGCAAGGCATTTAACGACTATCAGGGCTGCGTGGCGAAGCTGCTGCCGAAGAATTTCGAGCAGGTCAAGCAATCGCAGATCGGCTTCCCCGGCGAAGGCATCGAACTCGACACGCAGGCCAAGGCGCAATTACAAGTAATGCTGGAGTTCATGAAGGCTGATCCGACGGTCAACCACATCGAACTCGATGGCCACTCCGATAACAGCGGCAACCGCCTGACCAACCGTGACCTGTCGCGGCGTCGGGCCCTGGCCGTCATGGAGTTCTTCAAGGCCAACGGCATTCAGGAATCGCAGATCACCGTGCGCTTTCACGGCGAGCGTTATCCATTGGTGCCCAATACCAATTCCGCCAACCGGGCGAAGAACCGTCGGGTCAATGTGCACCTCGCGCGCGTTGCGCCCACCGAAAAGCCGGCCCCTCAGGCCACTGCTTCGGCGAGCGCCGCGTCGACCTCCTGAACCCGCTGTTATCGTCGCTCACTCGACATAATCTGTCGCTTCGTCGTCATAAGCTGTCGCGCCTCTGTAAATTATCCTGCATGACCGGTAGACTTGACGGCTTTCCGTAGAACCCCGTGGAGTGATGGCATGGCGGACGTAAACAAGGTCGTTCTGGCGTATTCCGGCGGCCTGGACACTTCGGTGATCCTCAAGTGGCTGCAGGATACTTATAACTGTGAAGTCGTGACCTTCACCGCTGACCTGGGTCAGGGCGAAGAAGTCGAACCTGCACGCGCCAAGGCACAGGCCATGGGCGTGAAAGAGATCTACATCGACGACTTGCGCGAAGAATTCGTGCGCGATTTCGTTTTCCCGATGTTCCGCGCCAACACCGTTTACGAAGGCGAGTACCTGCTGGGTACTTCCATCGCTCGTCCGTTGATCGCCAAGCGCCTGATCGAAATCGCCAACGAAACCGGCGCTGACGCCATTTCCCACGGCGCCACCGGCAAGGGCAACGACCAGGTTCGTTTCGAACTGGGCGCCTACGCCTTGAAGCCAGGNGTGAAAGTGATCGCTCCGTGGCGCGAATGGGACCTGCTCTCCCGTGAAAAGCTGATGGATTATGCTGAAAAGCACAACATCCCGATCGAGCGTCACGGCAAGAAAAAATCCCCGTACTCGATGGATGCCAACCTGCTGCACATCTCCTATGAAGGCGGCGTGCTGGAAGACACCTGGACCGAGCACGAAGAAGACATGTGGAAATGGACCGTCTCCCCGGAGAAGGCTCCAGATAAAGCGCAATACCTGGAACTGACCTACCGCAACGGCGACATCGTTGCACTGGACGGCGTCGAAATGACCCCGGCTACCGTGCTGGCGACTCTGAATCGTATCGGTGGCGAACACGGTATCGGCCGTCTCGACATCGTTGAGAACCGTTACGTGGGCATGAAGTCCCGTGGCTGCTACGAAACCCCAGGCGGCACCATCATGCTGCGCGCCCACCGTGCGATCGAATCGATCACCCTGGACCGCGAAGTGGCTCACCTCAAAGACGAGCTGATGCCTAAATACGCCAGCCTGATCTACACCGGTTACTGGTGGAGCCCTGAGCGTCTGATGCTGCAACAGATGATCGACGCGTCCCAGGCCCACGTGAACGGCGTTGTGCGCCTGAAGCTGTACAAGGGCAACGTGATCGTCACCGGTCGCAAGTCCGACGAATCGTTGTTCGATGCCAACATCGCGACCTTCGAAGAAGATGGCGGCGCCTACAACCAGGCCGACGCGGCGGGCTTCATCAAGCTCAACGCGTTGCGCATGCGTATTGCGGCGAACAAAGGCCGGAAGCTTTTCTGAGATCTTTGAAACCGTAGAGTTGTGGCCTTGTCGGTGACAAGGCCACAATTTCTGAATAGGGGGGAGTTTTCCTGCCGGACATCGTGTTATCAACGCTCTTTTTGTATCGGTAATACCTTCCTTCTGTTTCCTCTCTCTGAATGCTCTTCAAGCGTTACCTGCTGCATGTCAGGTAAAAAGAGTGATCAAGAATCGTCAGACCGTGTGAATTCAAATTGTAAGCAATGCAAAGCGTTGGGCCGTTGCGATTCTTTGCCTGTTTTGATTGCTTGCTTGCGCTTTCCTTCAGTAGTGCCTCCGAATCGGTACAGGTGAGAAATACGATCACTTGTGCAGGGCTTCCCTGTGGGTGCCGGTTTTTTTCAATCCAGGCGCCGAACTCCATTTTCTTGTGTAGCCACCGCGCATCGACGATGTGCAGGTTTTTTAGCTGNTCGGCCATGCAAACGTGCTGTAGAGCCGAGAGGCCCGTCTGAATACTGATCCGGGCGGGAGGGTCCTTCAGGTTNTCGGGCCGCTGACCGCGTTCTGCGTTGTCCATCACTTTTATAAAATGCTTTCCCTTGCCGTAATCGGATGGCGCATACAGCGACCGGTAGTTGAAGTTGAGTGTGGCGAAGAAAAGAAAAAGCAAATAAAAAGGGAAACTAATCAGGAACCAGACATAGAGTTCCCGCTCCTTGTTGTCGAGAAAGGGCAGTGAGACGGCGGCCGAAGTTTCAGAAATAGCGGCAAATATCGCAATGACGGTCATGGGGTTGATGATTTTTTTCTTTTGTTTGTTCATGTTTTTTGCTCATAAAGTATTGTCTTTTCTCGAATGATTAGTGTTTTTGGTTTTGATCTTAATAACTAAGTGGTCGGTGTTTATATTGGTGTGGTACTCCTTTTTAAGTTTTGAATTTCGAGGGTTTTATAGTAGCGGTATTGAGTGTGTGGCGGGTACCTCTGTTGATGAGTTTTAAGTGGTGATGGGGTGAGTTTGTTGATGAAGTGTTGCTTGGTGTGATTTTTTATTACAATCTTGATGTCCGGTGTTTGTGGTATGGGGGTTTCAAGTGGTAAATATCAGTTACTTTTAAGGGTAGCTCAATAGTCAGTATTCGTTGGATCGTCTTGCGACGATCCCTGCTATTTGGTTTTCTGGTTGTAAACAGAAACAAAAAACTGCGGATAATCGAAATGTTTTCAGGTCGATAAAATTTTTATCCCCTCGGTATTTTTGGGAGTTTTGTAAGACAATTCTCTAATGTCTGTAGGGAATGTCTCTCGGTGTGGGTGGCCGAGGGGGGCGGCATGCCATGGGTGAAACGACTAGGCTATCGTGCGGGCTCTAAAAATTCGAACAGCGAAAATTGGACTTGCCCATGAATAAAGTGCTGATCGTGGATGATCACCCCGTCATTCGTCTTGCGGTACGTATGCTAATGGAACGTCACGGCTACGAGGTTGTTGCAGAGACAGATAATGGCGTGGATGCGTTGCAACTTGCCCGTGAGCATATGCCGGATATTGTTATCCTGGATATTGGAATACCAAAACTTGATGGGCTGGAAGTCATTGCGCGTCTGACATCGACAGCAATGCCTATGAAAGTACTGATACTAACTTCTCAGGCACCCGGGCATTTCTCTATGCGTTGCATGCAATCGGGTGCTGCTGGGTATGTTTGTAAGCAACAGGATCTCACCGAGTTGCTCAGTGCAATAAAGGCAGTATTGTCGGGCTACAGTTACTTTCCGAATCAAGCCTTGCATACCGTACGTTCCAGTTTGGGGAACGCCAGTGAAGCCGATATGGTGGATCGGCTGTCGGGACGGGAAATGATGGTCTTGCAGCAATTGGCCCGAGGCAAGACCAACAAGGAGATTGCCGATGGAATGTTCCTCAGCAATAAGACTGTCAGTACTTACAAGACGCGTCTGTTGTTGAAGCTCAATGCCCGCTCCCTGGTCGACCTGATCGAATTGGCTCAACGCAATGGTCTGGTGTGACTGCCTCGGCGTTTGACGAGGCGCGATGAGCGGGGGGCATCAAGCGGCACTTAGTAAAAAGCCTCCGTTTCGGGAGGCTTTTAGGTGTCATAGGTCAAAATCGTAATCGGCCAATTGCTTTTGCAGTCGGCGCTCCTCCAGCAGATTGTCGATGGTACGGCGTTTGCTCAGGTTGGTCTTCGCCACTTCAACCACTGGTTCAGCATCATCAGCCTCAACAGGGGTGAAGTCGTCTTCTACGTCCAATTGCTCTTTGCCAGTGCTCATAGTGTTACTCCAGGCTAAGGCTGCCTTTGGCGCTCCTTATATCGATAATCTCCCGGCGGGTAAAAAAGATTTTTTCAATCGATAAATTGAAAAACCTAATAGCGCCTCAATCGTCCGACGTCTTTTGCTTGTATTCGCACAAGTCTTCGATCCGACAGCTGCCGCAACGAGGCTTGCGGGCCAGGCAAACGTAGCGTCCGTGGAGGATCAGCCAGTGATGGGCATCCAGCAGATATTCCTTCGGCACGAACTTNATCAGTTTTTGCTCAACCTCGACCACATTTTTGCCGGGAGCAATGCCGGTACGGTTGCTGACCCGGAAAATATGCGTGTCCACGGCCATGGTCAGCTGACGGAATGCGGTATTGAGCACCACGTTGGCAGTCTTGCGGCCGACGCCGGGTAACGCTTCCAGCTCTTCACGGGTTTGCGGGACTTCGCCTCCATGACGTTCCATCAGTAAGCGACAGGTCTCGATCACGTTTTTCGCTTTGCTGTTGAACAGGCCGATGGTCTTGATGTATTCCGACAGTCCCTCGACACCCAAGGCATAAATCGCCGCNGGTGTATTGGCCACCGGATAGAGTTTCGCGGTGGCCTTGTTGACGCCGACATCGGTCGACTGCGCCGAGAGAATCACGGAGATCAGCAATTCGAACGGCGAGGAGTAGGCCAGTTCGGTCTTCGGTTCCGGGTTGTCTTCGTGAAATCGGCGAAAAATTTCCAGACGTTTTGCGGCATTCATGGGCAGTGCATTTCCTCGAAGGCGGTCAGTGTGAGGGCGTCGAGCGGGTCCAGGCCTGACGTGCGGCGATCAGCAGTCCCAGCAGAATGAATCCACCAGGGGCCAGGGTGGCCAGGCGCAAGCCACCGTCGGTGGTCAGCACCCAGCCTTGCCAGTCCGCTTGCGCAGTGCCAGCCAGCCATGGCAGATGGCTGCCGAATGTTCCGTTGCCGATGAATTCGCGCAGCACGCCAAGGCCCGCCATCAACGCACCGAACAGGCCACACAGGCGCAGGCGATCACGCCAGGCGCTCTGTAGAAAACCGGTGTGTTCCAGCACAACACATTGCAAGGCAATCAGTCCCGCATAGAACCCTACATGTTGGTGCCATTGCAGCGACCAGATTTGCACGGCGAGTTCCGTGCAACTGGTCAGTGTGGCCGCCAGCAGGACGCTGGCAAGCAAANGTGTCTCTGGGACAAGTCGGGATCGCAGGGCGCCCATGCTCACTCCAAAGGCACTGATCACCACGATAAACATCAGCCACAAGCCCAGAGCGGACACCAATGAATCCGTGGCACCGATCAGNGGTGCAAGCATCAGCGAATGCTGCAGCATCGATGACTTATTCATGAGCGCTGCTCCCGATCAACTGTTGCTGATGTTCGTCGAAATAGCGCAACGCGTCATGGATGGCGNTGATGACCGCTCTCGACGTAATGGTCGCCCCCGCCATTTGATCGAATTGCCCCTGATCCTTTTTCAAGGCCCAGCCATTGTCGGCAGGTTCGGTTCGGGACTTTCCGGAAAAAGCCTGAAGCCAGGCATTGGGCCAGTCGGCGAGTCGACCGCCCAGCCCCGGAGTTTCCGATTGCTTGAGCGTTTTTACGCCCAGTACCTTGCCGTTTGCGCCGATGGCGATCAGCAATTCGATGGAACCCTCGTAACCCAGGGTCTGGCTGCGCAGCAACACGGCGCTGGTCTGGCCTGTCTTGGTTGCCAGGTAGCCACCCAGCAGCGTGCTATTGGCTAACCCAGTGTTTTCGAGGGCGAGTGGTTGTTCCAGTGGCTGATTGTCGTAGCTTTCAGCAGGAAGCAGGTCCAGCAGGTTACGACTGTCGATCAGGCGCTGTTCGGCCGCAATGCGCGGCGCGCTGGTGTGCTGCACGAGGTAAGTCGCGCCAATCCCCAGGCCTGCCAGCACCACCAGGATCACAACGCTCGACGCTCGGCTCATGGCGTCCCCCGTTCCTGTCTGGAGGCGGCAAACCGCTCCAGCGCCGGCACACAGAGGTTCATCAACAGCACGGCAAAGGCGACGCCGTCCGGATAACCTCCCCAGGTACGAATCAAGTACGTCAGNAGCCCGACGCCCGCGCCGAACAGCAGTCGCGCGACGGGGCTTTTTGCGCCGGACACCGGTTCCGTGACGATGAAGAATGCGCCCAGCATGCTCGCGCCAGTGAGCAGATGAAACAGCGGNGANCCATGGGAGTCGGAGCCCGAGCCGTTCCAGCACANCAGGCTGATGATGAACAGGCTGGCCAGCATGCCGACCGGCGCATGCCAGCTGAACACCCGTCGTTGCAGCAAAAATGCGCCGCCCGCCAAAAAAGCCAGGTTGACCCATTCCATGCCTCGGCCGCCGAAATGACCGAAGGCCGGGTTAGCGGCAAACAGTTCGTCCATGGTCAGGCTTTTGTTGATCCGCAGGCTGTCCAGCGCCGTGGCCTGGACCCACGCATCCGGAGTCTGGCTGAGGCTGAACCCAAACACCTGCTGCAGACCGCCGAGCAGGTCCAGTCCATGGGACGACGGCCAGTGGGTCATCTGTTGGGGAAAGGTCACCAGCACCAGGGCGAAGCCCAGCATTGCCGGGTTGAACGGGTTCTTGCCAACGCCGCCATACAGGTGTTTGCCGAACACCATCGCGAACGCTGCGGCACAGACCGTCAGCCACCACGGGCAATAAGGCGGCAAGGCCAGCGCCAACAGCGTCGCGCTGACCAGTGCGCTGCCGTCGCTCAAGGTCGGCTTGAGCGGTTGCTCGCGCAAGCGCAACACGGCCGCTTCAACGGCCAGTGCGNTAACACCCGTCAGAATCAGGTTGATCAACACGCCCCAGCCGTACAGCCAGAAAAACACCAACATCCCCGGCACGGTGGCCAGCAATACCAGCTTCATGGCCTGCTGAAGGCGCTCGTCGACCGATTCAAGGGGCGGCATAGGCATCTACCTGACGCTCGGCTTCAATTACCGCGAGTTCCAGGGCTTCAATCTGCTCAGCCGGCGCTTCGCTGGCCTGGGCTTTCTTGAGTTCGGCGCGGCGCATGGCCAACTGGATCTTTGCCCGATTCAGCTGCGCATTTTTCGCCGGAACGACGGGTGCTGCGACTGGTTGTGCAGTGCTTTCCAGTTGCGCCAACGCCTGTTCGCAAGCCTCGAATTGCTGTTGCAAGACAATCAGTTGCGACTGCTGTTCGAAGGTCGGCGGATGCCCGAACGCCTTGAGTGACTTGTTCAGTTGCGCCCGACTCATCGCCAGATCGATCTTGGCCTTTTTCAACGCCGCATCGGCATTGGCTGCCTTCTGCGCGCGGACGCGCTCAAGAGCGGCCTGAACCGGATCGAGCGTTGCGACCTCACTGTGCTGGACGGCGCGCTGGGCCCGGGCCTGACGTTCGGCGATTTTCTGTTCTTCTTCGCGATGCAGGCGAGCGTTGCGCTGTTCGAATCGGCGCCGTGCGTGATCGCGCTTGGCCGCCCGGGCGCGTTGTTCCTCAAGGCTGAACGCCAGGCCGCCGACAANCGGNAGCACCGTGTCCAGCGGCAACGGCCGCATTTCGATGCAATCCACCGGGCAGGGCGCTACGCACAAGTCGCAACCGGTGCATTCATCGATGATCACCGTGTGCATCAGTTTCGCCGCGCCGACAATGGCATCCACCGGGCAGGCCTGGATGCACTTGGTGCAACCAATACACTCGGCTTCACGAATATAGGCGATCTGCGCCGGGGCCGAACCGCGACTGACGTCCAGTTCCAGCACCGGCACTTTCAGCAGTTCGGCCAGGGCCGCGATGGTTTCGCTGCCGCCCGGCGGGCACTTGTTGATCGGTTCGCCGCTGGCAATGCCTTCGGCGTACGGTTTGCATCCGGGGTGGCCGCNCTTGCCGCATTGGGTCTGCGGCAAGAGGGCATCGATGCGTTGAATCAGACTCATGTTTTGATCAGTCCGCTGAATCCGAGAAAGGCCACTGCAATCAGTCCGGCGCCGATCAGGTCGATGGGCAGGCCGCGAAAGGGCAGGGGGATATCATTTTCGAGGGTGCGTTGGCGCAAGTCGCTGAACAGGCTCAGTACCAGCCAGAATCCCAGCCCGGCGCCCAGGCTCAGGGCCAGGGCGTGGAAGAAGCCTTTGTCGTCCTGAGCGTTGAGCAGCGTCAGCCCGAGTACGCCAGCGTTGCCCAGCAGCAGGGGCCAGAGGCCATCGAACGCAAATTTTGGAAGTAACCGGGAAAGCANTTTCAGCAGCGGGCCAATCAGCAGAACGCTTAATGGCAGGAACACGAAAAGGCGCAGCGACGTCAGCTCCAGCGGGACCAGCAACCAACGGTAGGCCGAGTAGCCCAGCGTGCCGACGATCAGCATCAAACACGTCGTCGCAAGGCCCAACGCGTGGACTTGTCGATGCTCGTTGCCCAGCAGCGGATCGACGCCCAGCGGCCAGTGCAACACGAGGTTGTTGATCAGGGCAGTGCTGATAAGCGTAAGAACAATTTCGGTCATGATCGTGCCGGCAAGAACGGGGCTTTTTAACGGNGCGGTCTAAAAAGCTTAGGCATTATCCGGCAAGGACGGAGGGTGGGCCAGACATGAAAATCCCACAGTCGCGCCAGGCGCGACTGNGGGATCGGTTTACAGCAGAGCCTTACTTGATGCGCTGACCTGGCTTGGCGCCGCTGTCAGGGCTGAGCAGGTAGATTTCTTCACCGCCAGGGCCAGCCGCCATCACCATGCCTTCGGAGATGCCGAACTTCATTTTCCGTGGCTTGAGGTTGGCGATCATCATGGTCAGGCGACCATTGAGCTTGGACGGATCCGGATAAGCGCTCTTGATCCCGGAGAACACGTTGCGTTGCTCGTCACCGATATCGAGGGTCAGGCGCAGCAGTTTGTCGGCGCCTTCCACGTGTTCGGCCTTGAGGATCAGGGCGACGCGCAGGTCGACAGCGGCAAAGGCATCGAACTCGATTTCCGGCGACAGCGGATCCTTGGCCAGTTCGCCATTGCCGGCAGGTGCAGCGTCGCCGGTGTCGGTAGCGCTGGCGGTCAGGTCTTCTTTCGAGGCGTCGCTCATGGCTTGCACTTTTACCGGATCGATACGGGTCATCAACGGTTTGAACTCGTTCAGCTGATGGTTGCTGAGCAAGGTCGCGTGGTCGTTCCAGGTCAGCGGCGCGACGTTCAGGAACGCCTCGGCGTCGGCGGCCAGCAGCGGCAGCACCGGCTTGAGGAAGATCACCAGCTGGCGGAACAGGTTGACGCCCAGGGCGCAGATGGCCTGGACTTCGTCTTGCTTGCCTTCCTGTTTGTTCAGCGACCANGGNGCCTTGTCGGCGATCCAGGCATTGGCACGGTCGGCCAGGCCCATGATCTCGCGCATGGCACGGGCGAAGTCGCGAGCCTCGTAGGCTTCGGCGATGCTCGGCGCTGCGGCCAGGAACGCTTCGGTCAGTTCCGGCGCGGCATTGCCCGCCACCAGTACACCGGCGTTGCCTTTGTGGATGAAACCGGCGCAACGGCTGGCGATGTTGACGACTTTGCCGACCAGGTCGGAGTTGACCTTCTGCACGAAGTCTTCGAGGTTCAGGTCNAGGTCATCGACGCCACGGCTCAGCTTCGCCGCGTAGTAGTAGCGCAGGTATTCCGGCGACAGGTGGTCGAGATAGGTCCGGGCCTTGATGAAGGTGCCGCGGGATTTGGACATTTTCTGACCATTGACGGTCAGGTAGCCGTGTACGTTGATACCGGTCGGTTTACGGAAACCGGCGCCTTCGAGCATGGCTGGCCAGAACAGAGCGTGGAAGTTGACGATGTCCTTGCCGATGAAATGGTACAGCTCGGCGGTGGAATCCTTGCCCCAGAACGCGTCGAAATCAAGTGTAGGCGTGCGGTCGCAGAGGTTCTTGAAGCTGGCCATGTAGCCGATCGGCGCGTCGAGCCAGACGTAGAAGTATTTGCCTGGCTCGTCGGGGATTTCGAAACCGAAGTACGGCGCATCGCGGGAGATGTCCCACTGTTGCAGGCCGGCGTCCAGCCATTCGGCGATTTTGTTCGCCACGGCTTCTTGCAGGGTGCCGCTGCGGGTCCAGGCTTGCAGCATTTCCTGGAAGTCCGGCAGCTTGAAGAAGAAGTGCTGGGAATCCTTGAGCACCGGCGTGGCGCCAGAGATCGCCGACTTCGGATCCTTCAGGTCGGTCGGCGCGTAGGTCGCACCGCATTTTTCGCAGTTGTCGCCGTACTGGTCTTCGGTGCCGCATTTCGGGCAGGTGCCCTTGATGAAGCGGTCGGCCAGGAACATTTTCTTTTCCGGGTCGAAATACTGAGTGATCGAGCGCGTGGCAATGTGCCCGGCGTCGCGCAGCTTCAGGTAGATCTGGCTCGACAGCTCACGGTTTTCTTCGGCGTGAGTGGAGTGGAAGTTGTCGAAGTCCACCAGGAACTCGGCAAAGTCGGCGCTGTGTTCAGCCTGGACGTTGGCGATCAGTTGTTCCGGGGTGATGCCTTCCTTTTCCGCGCGCANCATGATGGCCGAACCGTGGGCGTCGTCGGCGCAGACATAAATGCATTGATTGCCGCGGTGCTTCTGGAAGCGCACCCACATATCGGTCTGGATGTATTCCAGCATGTGGCCAAGATGGATCGAACCATTGGCATAGGGCAGGGCGCTGGTGACGAGGATCTTGCGTGGCTCGGACATGGGGCTCGGCTACTTGATGAAACGGAGGTCGGCCACTATAAAGCGCCAGCGCATATTTTTCACCCCCGCGGCCCAAGGGCTTATTGTTACAAACGTGCTTTTGTGGCNAGGGGATTTATCTCTGGTGAGGGGATTTATCTGTGGCGAGGGGATTTATCCCCGTTGGGTGGCGAAGCCGCCCCCAAAATGGTCTACATCGGCATATCGGCACATTGTGTTCGATGGTTTTACGACTGCTGCGCAGTCGAACGGGGATAAATCCCCTCGCCACA
>Ga0065714_10002616_pt1 | contig 13699 bp, 16 predicted proteins | sample MisRhiReplicate2_FD_59101 | JGI IMG/M metagenome (GOLD analysis project Ga0065714, IMG submission 59101) | Miscanthus rhizosphere microbial communities from Kellogg Biological Station, MSU, sample Rhizosphere Soil Replicate 2: eDNA_1 v2... | ecosystem: Host-associated > Plants > Roots >...
GAGGAAACCTACGCCGGCGGCAATCCCGACCGATTGCCAAGGGTTGGCCTGAACGTAGTCCTCGGTAGCGGTGACGGCGGCTTGCCCGCGCTCGCGTAACGAGTCTTCAGTCAGTTTCAGGGTTTCCCGGGCACGCAGCAGACTGTCGTGGATCTGGTTGCGCAGCTCATCAGCCTGATCGCCGGCGAGGGTGGCAGTGTGTTCCAGCAACCGTTCGGTGTCGCTGACCAGTGTTTGAAAGTCGTTCATCAGGATTTCTTGAGCAGTCTTTGCCTTGATGCTGGCCATGGGTGGATCTCCGTAGTGGCTTCTGATGGGTTCGAGTATGAGCCTTGCGCGAAGGTTCAGTACAAATGACTGGTACAACTTTTGCTATGTCGTGGTGCGTTTGCCGGCGCCGATGCGCTGTTGCCGGGCGTGATTTCAGGAAGCCTCGACTTCAAACAATAAAAACTCGCGCGAAGAATTCGCTGTTTTGCGCCAGAGCGGTTCATGGGGATCAACGACTCGATCCGGATAAGCCGCAACTTGGTGCGTAAATCGCCTGCGCGAACTGCTTTGGTGCTTTTTCAGTCTTAAGGTCTGCCAATCCATGGAAAATCTGCAAAGTGCTGTGGACAGTCTGGTCCACAGCTCTAACACACTGTTCATCCTGATCGGCGCAGTCATGGTGTTGGCCATGCACGCCGGTTTCGCTTTTCTTGAGGTTGGCACGGTTCGGCAAAAGAATCAGGTTAACGCCTTGTCGAAGATTCTCAGCGACTTCGCGATTTCGACCTTGGCCTACTTCTTTATAGGCTATTGGATTTCCTATGGGGTCACCTTTCTGCAACCAGCGGCGGTGATCAACGCCGACCATGGTTACAGGCTGGTGAAGTTCTTCTTTCTGCTGACCTTTGCAGCAGCCATTCCAGCGATCATTTCTGGCGGCATCGCCGAACGCGCCAGATTTGTCCCGCAGTTGTGCGCGACCGCGCTGATCGTGGCGTTCATCTATCCATTTTTTGAAGGGATGATCTGGAACGGCAATTATGGCTTGCAAGCGTGGTTGCTGGCGCGATTCGGTGCCAGCTTCCATGATTTTGCAGGCTCCGTAGTGGTCCATGCCATGGGCGGCTGGCTGGCACTCGCGGCAGTGTTGTTGCTCGGGCCACGAAATGGGCGCTATCGGGACGGTCGCCTGGTGGCGTTTGCACCATCGAGCATTCCCTTTCTCGCGCTGGGCTCGTGGATTCTGATAGTGGGCTGGTTTGGCTTCAACGTCATGAGTGCCCAGACCTTGCAAGGCGTGAGCGGGTTGGTGGCGGTGAACTCGCTGATGGCCATGGTCGGTGGAACCATGGCGGCACTTATCGTCGGGCGCAATGACCCAGGCTTTTTGCACAACGGCCCACTGGCCGGACTTGTGGCGATCTGCGCCGGTTCCGACCTGGTGCATCCTGTGGGCGCACTGCTGACCGGCGCCATTGCCGGGGCACTTTTTGTCTGGTGCTTTACCGCGGCGCAGGGCAAATGGCATATCGACGATGTGCTGGGCGTGTGGCCTTTGCACGGTCTGTGTGGCGTGTGGGGAGGCATTGCCTGCGGGATTTTTGGCCAGACCGCCTTGGGCGGCTTGGGTGGGGTGAATCTGATCAGTCAGTTGATCGGCACCTCTCTGGGGGTGGTCGTGGCGCTGGCCGGTGGTTTTGCGGTGTATGGAACGATCAAGGCTTTCCATGGGCTGCGCCTGAGTCAGGAAGAGGAGTATTACGGCGCGGACTTGTCGGTACACAAGATCGGCGCCGTCAGTCAGGACTGAGTCACTTCTCTGCATCTTCGGCCCCGGGATAAAAGTCGTGCAGCATCCGGTAACGATCATGGCGTATCTGATCAGCCCGCTCCTGTACCTGATGGGCGGGCAGTCCCAGCATGATCAGTGCATGGGAGGCGAGCATCAGGCTGGACTCCAGCAGTTCCGGTACGACTTCGCTGGCGCCGGCCTCTTTCAATTCGGTTAACTGGCTGTCGTCCCGGGTCCGGACCAGAATCGGCACACGCGAATTGATCCTGCGTGCCTCCTTGAGTATCTCCAGCGCGATGTCGGTCTGGTCCACAGCAATCACCAACAGTTTGGCGCGGGCCAGTCCAACGGCAGCCAGTAATTCACCTCGACGCGAATCTCCGTAATGCACGCAGCTTTCGTTGACGGCCGCTTCCTCGACCCTTACAGCATCGTGGTCCAGGGCAATGTAAGGTTGTTGCTGGTGGCGCAGACAGCGCCCGATGGACTGACCAACGCGCCCGTAACCACAGATGACGACATGCTTGTCGAGATCGGCGTTAAGCGCGCTGATTTCTTCGAGTTGTGCTTCCTTGTTGGACTTGCGGTGCAGGCGCTTTGCGACAGACGGGGCTGCGCGCAGCATCAGGGGCGTGACCAGCATTGAACAGAACGTAGCGGCCAACAGCAGGCCGCCGAGTTGCGCGGGTAGCAGATTGCCTTGTTGCATCTGCGCCATCAGTGCAAAGCAGAACTCGCCCCCTTGGGCCAGTGCCAGGCCGCTGCGCCAGGCGGTTTCGCCATCGCTGCCACGCCATTTGACCAGCAGCGCCACCACGGTGCCCTTGATCAGCAGCAATCCCAGCGTCAGGCCAAGGATCAGCAAGCCGTGGCTGGCGAACAGATTCAAGTCGATCAGCATGCCGATGCTGACGAAGAACACCCCGAGCAGAATGTCGCGAAACGGGCGGATATCGGCCTCGACCTGATGCCGGTAATGACTTTCGCCCAAAAGCATGCCGGCGAGAAAGGCGCCCAAGGCGGGGGAAAGACCCAGTAGGTGAGTCAGCCAGGCCGTCAGCAGAACAATCACCAGCGCCAGCAGTACGAACAGTTCGGCAGAGCGGGCGGCGGCGACTTCATGGAACAATCTTGGCAGCAGCCAGCGGCTGACCAGCAGCAGACCGACGAACAACACCACGGTTTTTACCAGTGTCAGGGGCAGCGCCCAATACCAGGCCTGATCACTGTTGCCGGCAAATACGGGCACCAGGGTCAACAGCAATACAGCCACCACGTCCTGAAACAGCAATACGGCAATGGCATTCTGGCCATGACTGCTGAAAATCTCGCCAAGGCTGGTCAGCTCCTTGCTGACGATGGCGGTGGATGACAGCGCCAGTCCCGCACCCAGTAACAGCGCGGCGGTCACCGGCATCCCGAACATCATCAGCAAAGCACCCAGCAGCAGTCCGCTTGCAAGCACTTGCAAACTGCCAAGACCAAACACTACCCGGCGTAGTGCGATCATTTTCGTCAGGGAGAACTCAAGACCGAGCGAGAACAGCAGGAACACCACGCCTAACTCGGCCAGGTAGGGCAGCCCTTCGCTTTGTTTCACCCAGTTGAAGGCGGTCGGGCCAACCATCAGCCCCACGCACAGATAGCCCAGGACCGGGGGCAATCGCAGGCGCTGGAACAGCGCAATGACCACCAATGAAGAAACGAGAATAATCAAGAGATTGGCAAACACAAAACACTCCGCTGATAGACGCTAGCTACACAAGCGTAGAAGCAAAAAAAACGTGAGCATTGCTTAAATGGCACAAGCGGCGACTGATTTGCATCAGGGTTATACCGCCCGCCCTTGCGATTCATGCTCCAGGCCTGAAGATTCAATGGCTCGACGGCTTTTCGGGGCAGGCCTAGAATAGTTACTTAATTTTTTACGGTTGAGCGCTCATGCTTCCTGAATGTCAGCTGTTCGGCACCTTGGGGTGCCATCTCTGTGAAGTGGCCGAAGCCATGCTGATGGAGTTTGTCGAACGCGGTCTGCTGGTCGAACTGGTCGATATTGCTGAAGATGAAACCTGGTTCGCAGCCTACAGTCTGCGCATCCCGGTCTTGCGACGAGTCGATACCGGCGCTGAACTGGGTTGGCCATTCGGTGCCGACGAGGTGGTGGCGTTCCTGCGATAAGCGGTTTTTGTGCTGGCTATGGTCCCGTCTGTCGAACTTTGCGATTGATCCCCTTGGCTTAACCGATGCTCTTCGGATACTGTATGCGCATACAGCTATTCGTGGTGCTGCCTCGCCGTCCCGGGTTTTCGGGTTTGCGCAGGCAGTACCGGGTGTGAGAGGGATGAATCGTGGTCAATGTCGAACAATTGAAAAACAGCGTGAACCGAATGTCGATCGATGTTGTGCGCGAGGCTGTCATCGAGTTGCGTCTGGACGGTCTGGTGACGGAAGGTAAAACACCCTTTAACAAGCTGCATTTCAATACCTGTTTCGCCGAAATCGAAGCATTGTTCCAGCGGGCGGGTTATCACCGACAACTGGATGTCGTGGGATATCAGGGGTTGTTGTACGCACTTTACGATCCCGCTCGCTGGGAAGCCGTCGATGTGCTGCGCTGGCTCAAGGAGTTCACTGATGCGGCAGCGCGCGCGCCGATTCCGGCATGAGGATTCTCTGCTAGGTTCGACTCGGCCACTGTTGGATAATGCCGACCTGTATTGAGGGTCAGAACGTTCGTATGTCGACTTCATCTTTTTCCGCTGCACACAACCAGGCCAGCACACTCTACTTGCCGCCAGGTTCGTGGCAGACCGTTATCGATTGCCTATGTGAACACTTCAGCGCTATTGGTCGCGAACAATGGCTGGACAGGGTGGCTCGCGGCCGGGTGCTCGATGGGCACGGAATGCCGATCGCGGTCGATCTGCCTTATAAGGAAGGCCTGCGGATTCATTATTTCCGTGAGGTGCCGGACGAAAAGCCGATCCCGGTAGTCGAGTCGATCCTCTATGCCGACGAGCATCTGGTGGTCGCGGACAAGCCGCATTTTCTGCCGGTGACGCCGGCAGGCGAGTACGTTGAGCAAACACTGCTGCGAAGGTTGATTCGTCGACTGGATAACCCACATCTGGTGCCGCTGCATCGCATTGACCGGCATACGGCAGGGCTGGTGCTGTTTTCCGCCAACCCGCAGAGCCGTTCAGCGTATCAGTCGTTGTTTCCGACACGACAGATCGAAAAGCGCTATGAGGCAATCGCCGCTGCATTGCCTGGACTGGCCTTTCCATTGGTCCATAAAAGCCGGCTCATCGATGGCGAACCGTTTTTCCGTATGCAGGAAGGTCCGGGTGTCAGTAATACCGAGACAGCGGTCGAGGTTCGGGAAAAAAACGGAGAACTCTGGCGATATGCGCTTTACCCGGTGACGGGCAAGAAACATCAATTACGGGTGCACATGACTGCGCTGGGCGCGAGTATCTGCAATGATCCGTTTTACCCGCAGGTGCTCAAGGACGTTGAAGATGACTATGCCAATCCGCTGAAATTGCTCGCTCAGGGCTTGCGGTTTGTGGATCCGGTCACCGGCCAGGAAAGGGTGTTTGAAAGCACCATCACCTTGCAGTGGTGAAAAATCCCGGTCACGAAAAAGCCCGCATCAAGCGGGCTTTTTCGCATCTGGCAGGTGCAGTAACAATTACAACTCTTTAACGGTGCGAACCTGATCCTTGTTGATACGGGTTTCCTTGCCATCCAGCTGTTCGAATTCGTAGAAACCCGACTTTTCATCATACGTTGGCGAGTCGATGGCCTGGATTTCGCGACCGTCATTCAAGGTGATCACTGTCGGCGATGCGCAGCCCGCCAAGGTCGCTAGGCCCACGGCGAGCATGAAAGTGGCGAGGGTCCGTTGAGTCATGAGCGTGTCTCCGAATAAGAATTCTTGGTTGCTGGGCTTGAGACGTATACAACGCTCGCAAGTTCCTGGGCTAGTGTCGTTCTGACTCGGAGTGTGCGCTTAACAATTCCGGGGTATTGAGGTTGGCCAGTCGCGGGTCGTTGTCTACACATTGTAGTGCGGTGGCCTCCAGTTTGCGCATGAGGCGCCCGGGGCTGCGTTCACCCTCATTCCATGCCGTGTCGAACGCCGCGCAGAGTGCGACAGGGATAATGCACAGCAACGGTTCCCAGTGGGCGCCCTGGCGCAGCATCAACGGTTTGTCCGGATGCTGGCTGGCAGCTTCGCGCATGCTATGGAGCAGGGCGGCATTGATGCGAGGTACGTCGCAGGGCAGTACCAGCAGAAGAGGATGGCGGGCCGCCTTGAGGCCCGCGCGAATACCCGCCAAGGGTCCAGGGAAATCGCCTTCGTCGTCATGGACCATTTGATCGGCGTAAGGCGCGTATTTGTCCAGGTTCCTGTTGCACGAAATGATCAGGTCATCGCTCAGATCGCGGGTCTTGCGATGCAGGTGCGCGATCAGGGGCTCGCCGTGCCATTCCAGCAAACCCTTGTCCTGACCGCCCATGCGTTGGCCACGACCACCCGCCAGGAGCAAAATGGAGCAGGGCGGCAATGGTGAGTCAGGGGGCATGGCAGTTCTCCATGGGGGCGCTGAAAAAGTGAAGCGCTGTGATATAACACCGAGCTGTTTTTCCTACAACTGGACGAGCCTATGAAAGCCAAGGCTGATGTACCTTTCGTGCCGCTTAACATTGCGGTGCTGACGGTCAGCGATACCCGAACCCTGGAAACCGATACGTCAGGCCAGGTTTTTGTCGACGGTTTGAGCGCCGCCGGTCACAACCTGGCTGCTCGGGTTTTGCTTAAAGATGATCTCTACAAAATTCGCGCGCAAGTCGCCAACTGGATTGCTGATGAGGTGGTGCAGGTGGTGCTGATCACTGGCGGTACCGGGTTCACGGGACGCGACAGCACGCCAGAGGCGGTAAGTTGCCTGCTGGACAAACAAGTTGATGGATTTGGTGAGCTGTTCCGGCAGATTTCTGTTGCCGATATCGGCACTTCGACCGTGCAGTCCCGGGCGCTGGCCGGTTTGGCCAACGGCACGCTTGTCTGTTGCTTGCCAGGTTCGACCAATGCCGTGCGCACTGGCTGGGATGGCATTCTCGCCGAACAACTGGATGCACGACATCGTCCCTGCAATTTCGTGGCTCACCTGAAGCAGGCGGCCCCCTGTGAATCCCGTGGGTAAGCCGGGTAAAACCGGAAGCCTGATGCCTGTCGAGGTGGCGCTTGCGCGTCTGCTGGAAATGGCAGAAGCCTCGCCCATCCGTGAACGTGAGCGCTTGCCGGTGGCGCAGGTGCAGGGTCGCGTGCTCGCCGATGACTTGGTTTCGACCCTTGATCTGCCACCTTGGCCGAACAGTGCCATGGATGGCTACGCCTTGCGTGTCGCTGACTGGACGGGAGAACCGTTGTTGGTCAGTCAAAAGATATTTGCCGGTCAGGCACCTGAACCATTGAAGCCCGGTACCTGTGCCCGAATCTTTACCGGTGCACCTGTGCCAGCAGGCGCCGACTGTGTCGAGATGCAGGAAAATGCCGAGGTTCAGGCGGATGAGCGAGTACGGTTCCTCGAACCCATGAAGCCGGGTCAAAACATCCGGCCACAAGGTCAGGAAACCACGGTTGGCGAGCTTGTCTTGTTGGCCGGCACACGGCTTGGGCCTATCGAGCAGGGATTGGCGGCATCACTGGGATGCGCTGAGCTGGACGTGATTCGCAAGGTTCGTGTTGCGGTTCTCTCAACCGGAGATGAATTGGTTGAACCGGGACAGGCCCTGGGCCCTGGACAGATCTACAACAGCAATCGCGTGTTGTTGTGCAGTTGGCTGCAACGCCTGGGCTGTGAAGTCATCGATGCCGGTATTCTGCCTGATGATTTGGTGACCACTCGTGCCCGCCTCGGCGAGTTGAAGGATGTTGATCTGATCCTCTCCTCGGGTGGGGTGTCTGTAGGAGAAGCCGATTTCCTGGGCATGGCCTTGCGCGAAGAGGGCGAGCTGACGCTGTGGAAACTCGCCATCAAACCTGGCAAGCCGCTGACATTCGGGCATTTTCATGGCGTACCTGTGATTGGTTTGCCCGGTAATCCGGCGTCGACACTGGTCACTTTTGCTTTGTTGGCAAAACCCTATGTCCTGCGTCGTCAAGGTGTAAAAGAGGTCGAGCCGCTGAAGTTTCAGGTGCCAGCCGGGTTCGTCTGGTCAAAGTCTGGTAATCGTCGAGAGTACTTGCGTGGACGCCTGGAGAATGGCCGGGCGATCATTTACAAGAATCAGAGCTCAGGTGTACTTCGCAGTGCTGCCTGGGCCGATGGCCTGGTTGAGGTGTTGGAAGATCGCACGTTGATCGAGGGTGAATATGTAGTTTTCATTCCCCTGAGCGAAGTCCTGAGCTGACCTCGTTATGCCTTGTTGCCGCAAGCCCGGTCAATCCGCCGGGTCTTGCGTGCATGGCTAGCGCTTAACGCACCAGAAGTGTCACGACCTGATCAAAGCGGCTATTGGCAACCCAGCCCAGCAGCCCTAGGACTACCGCCGTTCCGCCCGCCGAGTAGGCCAGTCTGTGCTTGATGGATTTGACGTCATTGCGCACTTCATCCATGTCTCTTCGGATGTATTTCAGATGGGTCTCCAGTTCAATGACGCGAGGTTCCATATCAACTCCTGTAGCGGGTTTTGCGTTGTTATTGAATTCAGCTTGATGATTGGCGCGACTTTCTGCGAACGGGGTAACCGGGCTGAGCGGCAACTTGATGTCATGAGTCTGCATGGAGAAAACCGCTCCTTGCGTCAATGCCGTTTGGGTAGCCGAAATTGGTATTGCGTGCGTTTTTTGTAGCCCTTGAACGGGGTTTGCTCATTGCTTGCACATCCCTGTGTCTTTGATGTTGATGACAGATAACCGCTGACATCAAGGTGTACCAATCGCCCCGGTTGGTCAATTGAGCCGATTCCTCACATATCGTAAGAAAACTTCCCGCCCTGTAGGACCGCAAACCTGCACGCCTCGAAAAATCTCAACGCCTTGCGACCTTTATAGGGGGCAGTGAGGTCAACATCTCCTGAATGAATCCCAATCAGGAGCTACGACAATGAGTGAGCGCAAGGCGCTGTTGATTCTGCATGGCAAGCAGGCACTCAACGAGGAGGTCCGCGCGGCCATCGAAGGTAAGCGCAAGCAGGGTTGGGAGCTGGCAGTCCGACTGACCTGGGAGACGGGAGACGCGCAGCGGTGGGTGGAAGAAGCGTTGAGCGCAGGCTATACGCAACTGATTGCCGGTGGCGGTGATGGCACATTGCGCGATATTGCCGAGGCCATAGCCGCGCACCCGAATCAGGCGAGCCTGGTCTTGATGCCATTGGGCACAGCCAACGATTTTGCTCGCGCAGCGGGTGTGCCAATAATACCGGCTCTGGCCCTGGACCTTCTGGATACTGTGCCGCACGCTATCGATCTGGGGGACGTTGGAGGGCAGGTCTTTCTGAATATGGCCACAGGCGGCTTCGGCAGTCAGGTCACGGCCAATACGTCGGAAGATTTGAAAAAAGTCCTCGGCGGTGCAGCGTATCTGTTTACCGGTCTGTCACGTTTCAGCGAGTTGCACGCGGCTTACGGCGAGTTGCAGGGCCCGGACTTTTATTGGCGCGGCGAGCTATTGGCACTTGGCATTGGCAATGGTCGGCAGGCGGGAGGCGGGCATGTGCTATGCCCGGAGGCGCTGATTGACGATGGTCTGTTGGACATCAGCATTTTACCGGCACCGCAGGAAGTGGTCGGAACCTTGAAAAACCTGCTTGCCGATGGTTTTGGCATCGACAACATGTTTGTGCGCGCCCGTTTGCCCTGGGTGGAGATCAAGGTCTCGGAAGGTCTGCACATCAACCTTGATGGCGAACCTCTGGAGGGTGATAGCCTGCGTTTTTCTGCGCGCCCCGCGGCGTTGCGCGTGCATTTGCCGGACAACTCACCGCTGTTGAGTGCGTCGCTGTCAGTTAATCGTCCAGACTGATGATTTGTTCGCGTACGGCAAACAGGACCAGACCGGCCACGTCGAAGATCTGCAGGCGTTTCATTATCTGCGAGCGGTGGGTTTCAACGGTCTTGATGCTAAGGCCCAGGCCATTGGCGATTTCCCGAGTGGATTTTCCACGAACAATCAGTCGCAGGATTTCCAGTTGCCGTGCCGTCAGATTATGTGAATCGGGCGTTCCCGGCTGCTGTTTCTGGTTGCGAATCAACGCCTGATTGATGACTGTGTGGGCGATGGCAGGGCTCAAGTAGCGTTCGTTATTGCGCAAGGCATCCAGAGCATGTTCCAGCTCGGTGGCCGTGGTGTCTTTGAGTAAATAGCCATGAGCGCCGGACTCAAGCGCTTGCATGATGAGTGCGGGATCAGTGTGCATCGACAGGATCAGCACCTTGCTTTGCGGGCGCACCCGCTTGAGTCGCTGCAAGGCCTCAAGGCCACCGGTCTCCTTCATGGAGATATCCAGCACAATAATGTCAGGGGAAAGTGTTTCGACCATTTCGAGTAACTGCGAGCCGTCATTGGCCTCGCCAATGACCGCATAACCCGGAATATCCAGAACCAGTGCGCGCACGCCAGCCCTGATCAGTGAGTGGTCATCCACCAGAAGCAAGTTACAAGTCAATGTAAAACCTTATTCGTACTGGCCCGTTCAAGCGCGCGGGGCGCCCAAGGGAAGAGTGCTTCGATTTGAGTGCCTTTGCCTGGCTCGCTGGTCACGACCAAAGTCCCGCCCATCTGATCGATCCGTTCCTGCATCCCGGCCATCCCGCGCTGTCCTTCTCGACCGGGGTCAGGCGCGGGTGCGAAACCCTGGCCGTCGTCGCTGATTGATAGTGCCAGGCCTTTGGGCGTGCGTTGCAGGCGGACCAGCAGATTTTTCGCTTCGGCATGACGCAGAATATTGGTCACTGCTTCCTGGCTGATTCGAAACGCTGCCACCGCCAACTCCTCCGGTATACCGGTCAAGCGTTGGTGGCATTCCAGGCTCCAGTGCATTGATGTATTGGCCAGGTTCTTGAGCAGATGAGCACGCAGACTGGCCTCCAGTCCGAGGCTCGCCAATTGCCTGGGATTAAGGATGGCCGAGACGTCGCGAACCTTGACCAGGGTTTCTTCCAGTGTGTCGCAGAGCACTGAGCACTGGTCTTGCATTTCTTCAGGCATCCGCCGTTTGATCCATTCACTTTGAAGTTTTGCGGCCGTCAGCAACTGGCCAATATCGTCATGCAGTTCTCTACTGAGCCGATGGCGTTCATTTTCCTGAACTTCCAACAGTCGGTCCGCCAGCTCCTGCGGCTCGAATTTTATCGACGTGCTCGAGAGACGATGTTGCACCCAGACGCAGGCCAGCGCCGCGATATTGAGCACCAGCACGCTCAGCGGAAGAGGAACGGACAGACAGTAGACCAGTAGGCTGCCAAGGGCTGAACAGGAGAACAGTAACAACGTGAAACAGCGCGCGTTTTTCTGGGAAGGTAGCGATGGGATGACTGACTTGAGGCTGGCGTACATAGCGGATGGAGCCAATGAATGTTCGCGGCGGGCAGACCGGCCATAGGGCTGACGGGCCTCTGTCTGAAAATCTATAGTGACTCGTCTTGAGCAGAGTACGGTGCAGTGGTGAAACTACAGGCTTTGTCCGACTGCTCTCATTCGATCTCACTTGACCAATAATTGGCGTCAACTAATGGTCGGCATAATACCACTTGAAATACCGTTGGTCGCGTTTGGTATATATGACCATAAAGTAGGAAGGTTGGATGCCAGGTCAAAATGGAAAAACATTACGCAATTGTAATGATTAGTATCGAAGTGTCGTTAACAGATATGAGGCAATTCAATTGCGACATGAGCGCGCTCAGTTATAGAGCGCTGTCATGGCAATAAGACTTGGCACAGCGTAGTTGTCTATTTACGCCTGCCGTTTCGAATAGGAATCGAGCGTAAACGGTTTGGATTTAACCGGAAACTGAAATGGACTGAGTCCGACCTGGAACGCAAAGGCTTCGATCAAGGAAGTCTGCTCAGTGTCATCCAGACTGAGTTGACCGGTGGTTTGATCGATGAGTTCAAGTTGCCAGGCCATCAACGTGAAACACTCTTTCAGCGCCCCCAGTGCTTGATCGTGCAGGTCGATCTGGTTATGGGTGTGGTTCAGCAAACCATGAATATGCAGAGAAAACTCGGACACGGCTTCCAGCGCCAGGGCATCGGCCCGGCTCGCCAATTTGAGCAGACTGCTGAGCATGCAATCGATTGCGTCCTTGTCATTGCTGATCAATTGCAGGTGGCTCAGGCACTCCTCCGATTTGGCCAGTAGGGTTTCTGCCTCGACAAGAAACTCCGGTAAACGCTGAGCCCACTGTTGGGGTTTGTTCGGCATGCTTACCTCCACAACGTCATGTCAAATGAGGGGATGTCACGTATGTCGACGAGGACGTCCAACGTCCCGACGCTGTCATGCCTGCGTGAGATCGCGCTCCAGCAGGACTGAGCCCAGGCTGGGAAGATTGAAAGGGTGGAAGACCACTTTCCTGCGATCACACACAAAAGCCTGACTCCGTTCATGCAATGAGAATGGCGTCACATTAATGGCTATTGGATATTGCGAATATCAGGTTGGGCCTGACTGTAACTAGGGGAATCCCTTAGACAGGGGAACATTATGTGCGCACTGTGGTCGCGCTGCAGGGGGAGTGAAGCAGATGAATCGGGGCTTGCAGTAAACCATGATGCTAATGTGGCATCAATGCTCGGGAGTAGCATTTTGTCACAAGGTCAAGATCTGGCAATTACTGCCGATAACTCCCTTTAATGAATTCACCAGAACAAGCCCAGGAGTTATTGATGGCCGGCATTCTCGATACTGTAGACCAACGCACGCAACTGGTAGGTGAGAATCGCCTGGAAATTCTCATGTTTCGCCTGGCCGGCCGACAATTGTTTGCGATCAACGTCTTTAAAGTGCAGGAAGTGCTGCAACTGCCCAAGCTGACACTGATGCCGCAGCGCCATCCGTTCGTCTGTGGCGTGGTCAACCTGCGTGGCCAGACGTTGCCTGTGATTGACCTGTCCCAGGCCATAGGCATGCGCCCGCTGGTCCCTAGTCCGACCAGCACGATCATTGTCACTGAGTACAACCGTTCGGTGCAGGCGTTTCTGGTCGGGGGGGTGGACCGCATCGTCAACATGAACTGGGAAGCCATTCTGCCGCCGCCGACCAGCGCCGGTCGTCAGCATTACCTCACGGCGATCAGCAAGGTCGATGACCAGTTGGTGGAAATCATCGATGTCGAGAAAGTCCTGGCCGAAATCGTGCCGTACAGCGCCAAAGTCTCCCGCGAAAAACTCGACGACCCCATACTGCAACGCGCCCGGGGCCGGGAAGTGCTGCTGGTCGACGACTCCAGCGTCGCCTTGTCGCAATTGCGAGACACCCTGGGTCAACTGGGCGTGAAAATGCACATTGCCAGCGACGGCCTGAAGGCGCTGAACATGCTCAAGGCCTGGGCGGATACAGGTGTGTCCATGACCGACAAACTGCTGATGGTGTTCACCGACGCAGAAATGCCGGAAATGGATGGCTATCGACTGACCACCGAAATCCGTAATGACCCGCGTTTGCGTGGACTTTACGTGGTCCTGCACACCTCGCTGTCGGGCAGCTTCAACGACTCGATGGTGAGGAAAGTCGGCTGCGACAACTTCCTGTCAAAATTCCAGCCCGACAAACTCGTCGACGTGGTGCGCCAGCGCCTGATGCTCGACGAAGTGCCAGCCTGATCACGGTGCGGCAGGCTGGCAGTCATGTCAGCCTTTGATTCGTTGATCAAGCTCGTATAGGGTGGCCTTTTTTGCC
>Ga0065714_10065034_pt1 | contig 13689 bp, 12 predicted proteins | sample MisRhiReplicate2_FD_59101 | JGI IMG/M metagenome (GOLD analysis project Ga0065714, IMG submission 59101) | Miscanthus rhizosphere microbial communities from Kellogg Biological Station, MSU, sample Rhizosphere Soil Replicate 2: eDNA_1 v2... | ecosystem: Host-associated > Plants > Roots >...
CCTAATTTTACCTCACTGATTGATACGCAATCCAAAGAAGCACCCAGATTCTTTATGTATTTTAAAATATTGATGTTCGTTAAAGCCTTTGCAGCATAAAAGAACTTGGTGTGTTTTAAGAAAGAAAATGTAAGTTTTTCGTATTGAGTTTTGATTGATTCAGCGTCATAAACGTACACCGGCGTGCCAAATTCCTGAGCAATCTTTAATAATTCTTTTGGATTCATAATTTTAATTTAACATAAAAAAAGGCAGATTCTTCGAAAAGAGTCTGCCACATTACTTATTTTTTATGCAAGGCAACTCTTTTAGGTATTCCAAACCTTTGAAAACTTTACAGCTCCCTTTTTCCCGGTTTGATTTTGTTTAAATTTTTGCATTGCTTATTTTATTCTTTTGCAAAAGTACTATTTATTTTTTTACTTCAGGAATATTAATGACAATGTCTCTGAACCAACAAATAAACGAACCTTATAAAATCCACTATTTTAATTTGAAATTCTGGCAAATGTTGATACTCAATACAGGAGTCCTTAATAATTTTTTACTGATCATTGTTTTGCTTTTTTATTTCGGTAACGGTAAGGTTTCGAAATCACCCCGCAACAATGCCAATTGCAATTCATTATTTAAATCCACAGTCGAAAGAGGCAAGTCTAACTTTAATTTTGATATTTTACTTAAAGTCTGAATTTGAGTAAATAAATCATAAAAGCCATAAGACACAACTTTTCCATTTTCAATAATCAGGAATAATTTTTCACCTAATTTTCTTCCGCCACCCAACCAAAGTTCGTTTCTTTTTTTGAAATCTATTTTCTTTTTAAAAGCTTCAACATCAGAAAATTCTTCAATTTTCCCTATAAATTGTACCGCTTTTGAACCTTGAGTAAACGATCTGAATTTCAGGATTGGCTTTTCCTGTTTGTTGAGCGTATTTTTTTCAACGATATATTTATTATTTCTAAAATAAAGCCCGAACGGAAGCGTTTCTCTTTTCTTGATGTTTTTAGAATTCTGAATTAATTTGGCAATAATATCTGTCCCTGTCAATTCAAAATTTATTTGCTCTACATTTTTCTGAATCTCAATAAATTTCTTTGATTTTGAATTGAAAAGTTTTTTAGAAAACCTGTTGATATCCTGAACATAATCAGAAAAAATGATTTTCCCGGATTCGTTCTGAAAATAAACAAACCCTTTTTCTCCAGGCAAATCCTGAGTTAAAAGTTTGATCTTGTTGATATAGGTTTTAGCATTTGTTTCCTCGTGCTGCTCTTGAATAATTTCGTTGTCGGTATCTTTTGAAACCAAAAGTTTAAACAATTCCAGAGTCGCTCTTGCATCACCTTCTGCACGATGAGCATTCACCAAAGGAATCCCTAATGATCTCACAAGTTTCCCCAAAGAATAACTTACCTCATCAGGAATCAGTTTTTTCGCTAAAGGAATCGTATCTAAAGTATTGATTTTAAAATCATAACCAAGCCTTTGAAAAGACTGACGAAGCATCCTGTAATCAAAATCGATATTGTGGCCAACCAATGTTGTGCCTTCTGTAATTTCTATAACTCTTTTAGCCAATTCATGAAATTTCGGGGCAGTTTTCACCATATTTGGTGTAATATTGGTCAGTTTTTGAACAAAAGGGGTGATATCGCTTTCAGGATTGACAAGAGAAATAAACTGGTCGACAATTTTATGACCATCATATCGGTAGATGGCAATATCTATAATGCATTCCTTTCTGAAACCTGCACCATTACTTTCTATATCTATAATTGAATACATTTTAATCTTACTAAGCTTATATCAAAAAAATGAAACCTTTTTTGAAAAATGCTATTTATAAAAATGAAATTTTGCTAAAATAATGAAAATACATTAAATAATACAAAAGAATAACCTTATCTCTTTCTTCCTCCCAGACCAAACATTCCCAAAATCGCTTTTGCGCCTTCTCTCATTAAGGTATTTGCAAAAGTTTTTCCTGCTCTGCTTTTTAAAACCTGCTCAAACATTCCGGGTTCTTCTTTCACGGGTTTCGTTTTTTGAGTCGGGGCAGAATTTTCAACGGCATGTTCCATTCTTTTCACTAAAATTTCATAAGCAGATTCGCTGTCGAGTGCTTTTTCATATTTAGAAACCATAGCTGATCTGCTCGTTAAATCTGAAACTTCAGCCTCATTCAGAACATCCATTCTTGATTCGGGAGAAATTAAATAAGTATGAACCAATGGAGTCGGAATTCCTTTTTCATCTAAAGCAGTGATAAAAGCTTCACCAATTCCCAGATTCTGTATCAATTCAGAAGCATTATAAAACTCCGTTGTCGGATAATTTTCAACAGCTTTAGAAATCTCTTTTTTATCTTTTGCCGTAAAACCTCTCAAAGCATGCTGAATTTTTAAACCTAATTGAGAGAGCACATTCTCTGGAACGTCGCCGGGAATCTGTGTGATAAAATAAATCCCAACCCCTTTAGAGCGGATCAGTTTTACCATCGTTTCAATCTGAGAAACCAAAGCTTTAGAAGATTCATCAAAAATCAAATGAGCTTCATCAATGAAAAGAACCAGCTTAGGTTTTCCGCTGTCACCTTCTTCCGGAAATGTCATGTAAATTTCAGCAAAAAGTGAAAGCATAAACGTTGAAAACAATTGCGGCTTATTCTGAATGTCGGCAACTCTTAAAATATTGACAACTCCTTTTCCGCTTCTGGTTTCAAGCAAATCATGAACATCAAAACTCAGTTCACCAAAGAAATTTGCAGCACCTTGCTGTTCCAAAGCAACAATTGATCTTAAAATTGTCCCCAAAGAAGCAGAAGCAATTGATCCGTAATTGGCAGACAATTCGGTTTTACCTTGAGGATTATCGGTTACATATTGAAGGACTTTTTTTAAATCATTTAAATCTATTAATGGTAAACCCTTATCATCACAATATTTGAAAACAATTGACATGATACTTTGCTGTGTATCATTCAGTTCCAAAATTTTTGATAATAAAATCGGTCCGAATTCGGTAACAGTCGCTCTCAGTTTCACCCCTTTTTCTCCGGAAATTGTCATCAATTCTACAGGAAAGTCCTGGGGATTGTAAGGAAGCTGCGTTTTTGCATATCTCTCTTCAATAATCGAATTCATTTGTCCGGATGCTGCAATACCAGAAAAATCTCCTTTGATATCTAAAACCAAAGAAGGAACCCCCACATGAGAAAGCTGTTCGGCGAAAACCTGAAGCGTTTTTGTTTTTCCTGTTCCTGTAGCTCCGGCAATCAGACCATGACGGTTGATGGTTTTTAAAGGAATTGTAACGTTGACTTCGCTGACAACATCACCGTCCAACATTCCTTTTCCTAAAATGATATGTTCACCTTTTGGTGTATATCTTGGGGTAAGTTCGTCAATAAATTTTATTTTATCTGCCATTTGATTTTTTTTAACATCTAAAGATAAAATTTTTTAGGAGTCTCTTTACTTTGTATCGTTAATTTTTGTGCTTCTTTCTTAAAATAAATTTAATTTAGCGCATACAATAGCTTTTTTAAGAAAAGCATTAAGAATATATCAAGAAAAAATATTAATTATGTTTAGAAAAAATCTACTTTTTTTCTTTTGTTTTCTGTCAGCAATTTTTTTTTCACAAAAAACACAAAAGGCAGTTGATCTTAAAGTTACAGATGATTATACACATCAATGGACAAAAACTGTTTTTCCTTCATTATGGTCAGGATTTACAAGAGTAACAGTGCGTTCTTACGATTCCAAAAACAAAAATATGGGAATCAGTTATGTCCAACAAAAATCAAAAAAAAATAAAACCGTCCTTTCTATCTATATTTATCCGCAAAATGAGATCGACAATCATCTTCTTAGAGATGAATTTTTGTCGTACGAATATGCCTTAAATCATAATTCTTCACCAGGTGTTGATCTGAAACCGTCATTCGGAGAACTATCTAATGAAAAAACCAATGTCAACTACGTTTATTCAATATTCAGCAATTCTTTAGAACAGCCAGATTTCTTTAAGGGTGTAAAATATGTCGACAAACAATCCTTACTTGCTATCTATGAATGTGGCGGATGGAGATTTAAAATCAGAGTTACCAGTGATGATATGACGAAAGATCAATTAGGAGAATTAAAGCAAAAAGTTGAAACCTATTTTGACGTACTTAATGTTGCCGCAATAAACCCCTTACCAATTAATGATGCCCCTGATATTGTACTTTCTCCGGTCATTCAAAGAGATTCGATGATGATAAACGCAACCATAGCTGCTGCACAATCGAAAATAGAGTGGCTGAAAAAAAATTCAGATATAAAAGAAATTTCTACCGGTTTTAATGATATGAAAATTGATTCTGAAGTATACGCTATTGAAAAAATGGTTGAATTTTATAAACTTCATAGAAATGACTGGAAAATGACATCAGAAACAGAAAAGTATTTTAATGAAATGACTACAATTGTAGATAACAACAAAACTAAAGATCATATTTACGAAAAGTTCCATTCAGTTATTGATTATCCTGAAGGTGAATCACGAAAAGAAAGTTATGTTCAGTTTAAAATTGATAAAGACATATCCGAAAATACCAACGAAAATTTTTATAAGATTTTTTATAAATTAGAATAAATAAAAACTTTATAGATTTATTCTATCATAACTGATATTTTATTTTAGCAGGTTTTAAAAAATAAAATACGATTTTTGCAAATCAAGAACAACAAAATTCTCAACCCCGAAGATGAAAATCGAGCAAATATATACAGGCTGTTTAGCACAAGGTGCATATTATATCGTATCAGGAAATGATGCTGCAATTATAGATCCGCTGAGAGAAGTAAAACCTTATCTTGATCGTCTGGAAAAAGACAATGTCACTTTAAAATATATCTTTGAAACTCATTTTCACGCAGATTTTGTTTCCGGACATTTAGATCTGAGCAAAAAAACAAATGCTCCCATTGTTTACGGACCGACTGCTGAGCCGGATTTTGAAGCAATCATCGCTGAAGACAATCAGATTTTTGAAATCGGAAATATTAAAATAAAAGCACTTCACACTCCCGGTCATACAATGGAAAGCACAACTTACCTTCTGATCGACGAAAACGGGGTAGAAACTGCAATTTTCACCGGTGACACTTTATTTTTAGGCGATGTAGGACGTCCCGATCTTGCCCAGAAAGCAACCAGCATGACCCAAGAAGACCTTGCCGGAATATTATACGAAAGTTTACACAGCAAAATCCTGCCACTGGACGACAGCATCACGGTTTATCCGGCTCACGGAGCGGGTTCTGCTTGCGGTAAAAATATGCAGAAAGAAACCGTAGATATTCTTGGAAATCAAAAGAAAACAAATTACGCACTTAATCAGCCTGATAAAGAATCTTTTATAAGAGAAGTTTTAGACGGATTGACGGCTCCGCCAAAATATTTCGGAATGAACGTAGCAATGAACAAAGGTGGCTACGAAAGTCTTGATGATGTAATGACGAAAGGCTTAAATCCTGTTTCTGTGGAGGATTTTGAAAGTTTTGCAGAAGAAACCGGAGCTTTGATTCTGGACACGAGAAGTCCTGTTGAATTCCATAAAGGATTTATTCCCAATTCAATCAACATTGGTTTGAAAGGTGATTTTGCACCCTGGGTTGGAAGTCTTATTGTAGACGTAAAACATCCTTTGCTGTTAGTTTCAGATGAAGGAACTGAAGAAGAAGTGATTACGAGATTAAGCAGAGTTGGCTTTGATAATGTTTTAGGGTTTTTGAAAGGCGGTTTTGATTCCTGGAAAAATTCAGACAAGGAAACTGATGAAGTAAAAAGAATTTCTCCGCAAGAATTTGCCGAACAATTTAATGAAAATTCAAAAGTAATAGACGTCAGAAAACTGACAGAATATTCTGCAGAACATATCGACAATGCCTACAACAAACCTTTAGACACAATAAGCGAATGGGTTTCTACGATTGACGATTCCGAACATTTCTTTCTGCATTGTGCAGGAGGATACCGTAGCATGATTGCCGCAAGCATTCTTAACTCCCACGGAATCAGAAATTTTACTGAAATAGAAGGTGGCTACAACGGAATCAAAAAAACAGAAAAACTTCCTACTTCTGACTTTGTATGCCAATCAAAAACTTTGTAATAAAGCATTTTTTTGGAATTATTCTTGTAGCAATTTAACCTAAAACTTGTAGTATGTCACAAAAATTTCAGGAAATCATAGAATCAGAAAGACCTGTTTTAATCGACTTTTTTGCAACGTGGTGTCAACCCTGCAAAGTACAGTCATCAGTTTTAACAACAGTAAAAGAAAATGTTGGCGAAGGAGCAAGAATCATCAAAGTTGATATCGATCAATATCCTTCTATCGCTTCACAATACGGAGTGCGTGGAGTTCCAACTTTGGCAGTCTTCAAAAAAGGAGAACTTTTATATAAGGAAAGTGGTGTGCATGATGTGAACCGACTGACACAACTTTTAAAACGATATATGTAAACTGTGATTTCTCACAGTTTTTTTATTTTATAATAGTTTGTTTGTCATCCCGTAGGGATCCAGGCGTGAATCTTTCCTCTAAAAAGATTGCTTAGATTACTACGGAATGGTTCAATGATGGTTCAAGAATTATAATTGAATTTCAAAATCATCCCTGTCGTTCAAAAATTGAAAATGCTTTCTAAAATCTTTCAGTTCTTCTAAATTTAATTCTGCTGACACCAAATTTCCTTTTTTCTCAGCAATTTCTTTTCCGTCAGCAAAAAAGCAGTGTGAACTTTCTTTATAAAAAAGATCATTTCCATCCGTCCCGATTCTATTTAAACCAAAAACATAGGATAAATTTTCAATCGCTCTCGCTTTTAGCAAATGTTCCCACGCTTCCACTCTCTTTTCAGGCCAGTTGGCAACATATAAAATCGCATCGTAATCATCATTATTTCTTGCAAAAACAGGAAACCTTAAATCATAACAAACCTGTAACAGAAAACGAATGCCAAGATATTCTACAATCACTCTTTCATTTCCGGGACTATAAATTTTATCTTCGCCTGAAAATGAAAACAAATGTCTTTTATTGTAAAAAGTAATTTCAGAATCTGGTTTCACAAAATACATTCTGTTGTAGAACTTCCCTTCAATCTCTACTGAAGCACTTCCACAAAAGGAAGCATTTTTTTCTTTTGAAATCTTCTTTAAAAACTCCAGAGACTCTTCATTTTTATCTGAAATTTCAGCTGCATCCATACAAAAACCAGTTGAAAACATTTCTGGCAGAAGAAACAAGTCTGCATTTTGATTTTGAAGTTGATCTTCAATTAATTTAAAGTTCTCTTTTTTATTTTTCCAGACAATATCCTGATTTAATGCTGTAATTTTCATAATTCTTATTCAAAACTTCCATAAAAATACATTTTTTAATCGGTTTCGGTTTTATATTTGCTGCAAATTGTCATTAGTAATAATTTAAAAATAAAATCTATGAAGAAATTGGTTTTTATGCTGATGTTTGTTCTTACAGGAACTGCCATCAGCGCACAAGCCTGGACTGGGAAAGGAGATCAGAAAGTCAATTTGGGTCTTAACGCATGGGGTTACGGAACAGGAATTACCGCTACCTATGATTATGGTCTCAATCAGCTTTTGTCTGTAGGAGCCGGAGCCAACGCATATTTTGACGGTTATAAAGACAATAATGAAGATAACAGAGTTTTTATTTTCGGAAGAGTTAATTTTCATTTGAAAGAAGCTTTGGATCTGCCGGAACAACTGGATATTTATCCCGGAGTTGATTTAGGGGTTCTCGGAAGAGATTTCGGAATCGGCGCGCATATCGGCGCAAGATATTTCTTCACAGAAAAAGTAGGTGTTTTTGCTGAAGTAGGGAACAATGGAAGCCTTGGAGTTTCCTTTAATTTTTAAAAGCAGTCACAATATATGACAAAGCTTCTCATTTTGAGGAGCTTTTTTTATTTGGCATCCTTTTGATAATTGTTACCTTTGCAAATTAAAATCTAAAAACAATTAATGGAATTAGCAATTAAGATCTTTCAATTCATATTAAGCATATCAATCTTAGTAATTCTTCACGAGCTTGGGCATTTCTTACCCGCAAAATGGTTCAAAACCAAAGTAGAAAAATTTTATCTGTTCTTCGACCCGTGGTTTTCTGTTGTAAAAAAGAAAATTGGTGAAACTGAGTACGGAATCGGATGGCTTCCTTTCGGAGGCTATGTGAAAATCGCCGGAATGGTAGACGAAAGTATGGACACCGAGCAACTGAAGCAGCCTGCTCAACCTTGGGAATTCAGAGCAAAACCGGCTTGGCAGAGACTGATCATCATGATGGGTGGAGTTACGGTAAACTTTTTCCTGGCTTGGATTATTTACGGATGTCTTTCATTTTTCAATGGCGAAACTACTTTTGATACTGCGAAAGTTGACGCTCCGATGAACTATACAAGCGTTGCCAAAGGAATGGGCTTTCAGGATGGAGATAAGATCTTAAAAGTTGACGGAAAAACTCAGAATAACCTTGACAAACTCGCTTTAGACGTTTTATTAAGCGATGAAATCACAGTTTTGAGAAACGGAAAAGAAGTTACATTCTCTACAAATGACGAAGGAAAAGCCATGGCTTTCAGAGATGAAAATCCCAAAGCATTTCTTACTCCAAGATTTCCTGCAATAATTGATTCTATTTACAATCCTAAAACAGCGCAAGCTGGTTTGAAACTTGGCGATCAAATAGTTTCTGTAGACGGAAAGAAAATTTCTTATTATGACGAATTCCAAACTACAGTGAGAAACAGTGCAGGAAAAGATATTAAAGTCGACGTAATGAGAGGTGGAGCAATTCAACCGCTTGTTTTATCAGTATCAAAAGAAGGAACATTAGGTTTAGCTTCTTATAAGCAGCTACAAAAATTCTACGAAACTAAACACTTTACTTTCGGACAATCGATTGGAAGAGGATTTACAAGAAGTATTGAAAGTTTAACGTATCAGGTAAAACAATTTAAATTAATTTTCAACAAAAAAGTTCAGGGATATAAAAAAGTTGGAGGACCGTTGGCAATCATCAAAAACATGCCCGTTGACAAAGCGAAAGACGGAAGTGTTTCAATTGACTGGACTGCTTTCTGGAGTTTTACGGCAATGTTTTCAGTTTGGCTGGCATTCCTGAACCTGATTCCGATTCCGGGATTGGATGGTGGACATGTTATTTTCACATTATATGAAATGATTGTTGGAAAACCGGTGCCGCAAAAGGTTTTAGAAAATGCACAAATGGTAGGAGTTATCTTCCTGTTAGGCTTAATGTTACTGATTTTCGGAGCAGACATCTTCAAAATCATCACCAATAAGTTTTAATTTTTATTAAAAAAAGTAATTAAAAAACTTGCGTGGTATAAATATCAGTCCTATATTTGCACCACTTAAAAATAAGGACATTCCTCCTTAGCTCAGTTGGTTAGAGCATCTGACTGTTAATCAGAGGGTCGCTGGTTCGAGCCCAGCAGGAGGAGCAAAAGACTTACAGAAATGTAGGTCTTTTTCGTTTTTACACCTCCCAGTTTTTTAATTATTTTAAAATTTAAATTCCTGAAAAATAATCTGATAGCCTGCTTCCCGTAATTTTGAGCAGAAAATATTTGTTTGATATTGTTTTTCATATTATATTTGCACCACCTTAAAAGAGGGACATTCCTCCTTAGCTCAGTTGGTTAGAGCATCTGACTGTTAATCAGAGGGTCGCTGGTTCGAGCCCAGCAGGAGGAGCAAAAGACTTACAGAAATGTAAGTCTTTTTATTTCAATATAAATTTTTATCAGTTATTGCCTTAAAGCTTCGTTTAAGCGCAATATTCATAGGTTATTTTCGTTACATTTGCATTTAACAGATAAATACAAAAGTCTTTTAAAAACTTTTAAATTTTAATAATAAACAGCACAGTTTTTGTTTAGCTAAATGCTTGAAGATACGAATGATGTCAACCAATCAATTTAAATATAGCTTCCTTTATATTTCTCTTTTAATAACCAGTCTTTTTCATGCTCAAAATACAGCAAACGGAAAAATTGTAGATGCCAAAACAAATAAAGAAATCAATGCTGTTGAAATCTTTATCAATGACAGCAATACACCCTTTATTACTACATCTTCTGGAAATTTCAATGTACAATCGGATAGCATTATTTATAAATTAAAATTTCAGAAAAAAAACTATGCCTTAGAAAGTATTGAAATAACTCCCGACAAAGCCAGTAATCTTGTCATAAAACTTTCTTCCGAAAAAGTAAGCAGCATTGAAGAGGTTGTCATCCACAACGAAAAAACAAAATACAAAAACAAAAAAGAAAATCCGGCATACAGAATCATGCAGGAAGTCTGGAAACGTAAGAGAAACAACGGTCTTGATAAATTTGACACCTATACTTACAAAGAATACGAAAAAATTCAGTTTGACGCCAATAACTTAGACAGCGCATTCATGAACAGAAAAATCTTTAATAAATTAGATTTTATCTTTGATTACGCCGATTCTACCGCAAGAGGAAAAATGGCACTTCCTATTTTCTTAAATGAATCTATTTATACCAATTTCGGGGAAAATAAACCCGGTAAGAAAACAAAAAAACTTCTTATTGCTCAAAAAACATCCGGTTTTCAGGATAATCAGGTGATTTCGATTACGGCAAAAAATCTTTACCGCGATATCAATATTTACGATAACACTTTAAACTATTTCGACATTGGGTTTCCGAGTCCTGTTGGAACAGACGGTTTCAGTACATATGATTATAATTTAGTTGATACCATTTCAGTGCGTGGAGAAGATGCATATAAAATACGCTATCAACCGAGAAGAACTGAGGTTTTGGCTTTTCAGGGATATCTTTATATCGACACAGATTCTTACGCAGTTTTAGGAGCCACTTTAAAATCAACAAACAAAATCAATGTCAATTTCATCAATTCCATTTCCACTGAACTGGAATATGATAATCCTGATGATGCAACATTTTTACCCAAAAAATTCATTACAGAAATTGAAATGACTCCTTTTTCAAAAAAGAAGACAGCAAAAGGTATTGTTGCCAAACGAACCGTCGATTATTCTGAATACGATTTTAACAAACCGCTTGACGATTCTGTTTTCACAAGAAAAGAGGAAGAATATGATGCCAAATTTGTCGATAAAGATGATGCATATTGGGTAAAAGCAAGACCCGATTCTCTTTCAAAAACAGAGCAGGGTGTTTATGAAATGCTTGATAAGCTTCAGCAGACACCAAAATTCAATCGTATTGTAAAACTATACGAAACTCTTGCTTCACAATATTACAACATCACAAAAGGCATTGATATAGGTCCTATTTTTTCGATCTACGGAAAAAATGACGTGGAAGGTGACAGAATAAGATTGGGAGCCAGAACGTATTTTGGACAAAATGATCCGTGGAGAATTCAGTTTTATAATGCATATGGTTTTAAAGACCAGCAGTTTAAATACGGTGTTGAGGGACGATATATGTTCAACAGAGTCAATCGTTTCATGATTGGTGCCGGAACAAAAAGAGATATCACCCAACTCGGAGTACAATTAACTACAGAAGACGGCATTATGTCTCGTTCATTTGCCTCTTCAACGGTTTTTGCGAGAGGTGAAAACGCTTCTTTAAGCTCAGTCAACCAAACCAGTATTTTCACTTCTATTGAACCCTGGAAAAACTTTCAGGTAAGAGTAGATGGAACGATGCAAAGTATTAAATCTGCCAATCCATCAGGTTTTAGCCTAATGTATTACCGAAATGGCGAATTGAGAAAAACAACGAATGATTCTCACGTTACGATCAGTTTGATCGCAAGACCCGGAGCGAAATTTTCCCAAACCGGAGTTGACCGATACGAACACGGAACTTTAGCACCTACAATTGTTTTAAAGTATACGAGAGGTATTGAAGGTTTATTTAATGCTGATTTTAATTATAACAAGCTGCAGTTTATGTTTTACAAACCCATTCTTTTAGGAAGCTGGGGGAAAACATTGCTGAATTTTGAAGCAGGAAAAAACTTTGATACAGTTCCTTTGGCATTACAGAATGTTATTCCCGGGAATCAATCGTATGGATTGGTTCCGAATACTTTTGCACAGTTGAACTATTATGAATTTGTTGCCGACACTTATTCAACTCTTCATATTGAGCATCATTTTAACGGTAAAATACTTTCATTTATTCCTTTAATTAAAAAACTGAAGCTAAGAGAGGTCGCATTTATCAGAGGTGCTTACGGATCTTTAAGTGATACTTCAAAAAATATCAATGTTGAAAATTTAAAATATTCTGCGCCTAATGAGCAGGTTTATTACGAATATGGTTTTGGCATTGAAAATATCGGTTTCGGAAATATCAGAATTTTCCGTGTAGACTTTAACTGGAGAGGAAACTATCTTGACCGACCAGATGTTTCTAAGTTCGGGATTAAAGCCGGTTTTCAGTTTGGGTTTTAAAATTGTTTGAAATGTACTTCTTTAATGAACCTACCGAACCTTTGACCTACTTTACATATTATGACATTTTATTTTTATCAATAATAGTCTTCGTAAATTATCTCCTATATATTAAAAAGATTATAATAAAACGAAACACAATTTTCAAGGTTATAGTCTTTTTATTGTTCTTCTTTTTTATACCCTATATTTCTATTTCAATAGAAGCAAGAAATGTTTATAGAAAATTCGAAGTTGTTGATAGCTTTAATCTTTGGTATTTGATACTAAAATATCCTGTTTGGTGGATAATTGGCACTATGCAAATCCTACTTTTATCTAAAACGCTACACACAAAATCTATATCATAGTTTTATTATTTCGGCTGCGGGCTTTGCCCGCCGCCGAAATAATAAAACTCACAATTAAACACAAAAAATCCTCAGCATAAATGCTGAGGATTTTATTTTATAAAACGCTTTTTAATTATGCGTTTGGTTCAATAGATACGTAAGATCTGTTGTTTGCTTTCTTTCTGAAAACTACTTTACCGTCAACAAGTGCGTGTAAAGTGTGATCTTTACCCATACCAACATTTTCACCTGGGTGATGTTGAGTACCTCTTTGTCTGATAATGATATTACCAGCAATAGCTTCTTGTCCACCGAAAATCTTCACACCTAATCTTTTAGAATGAGATTCTCTACCGTTTTTGGAACTACCAACTCCTTTCTTGTGTGCCATTTTATTTTAAGGTTTTTTGGTTTAACAATTATTCTGCGCTTTCAACGTCAGCTTTTTTAGTTGTTTTTTTAGCAGGTTTCTCTGCTTTTTTTCCTTCAAATCCTGTAATACCAGTGATTTTGATTTGAGTTAAAGATTGTCTGTGACCGTTTTTAACCTCATAACCTTTTCTTCTTTTCTTTTTGAAGATGATTACTTTATCAGCTTTTACGTGGTCAAGGATCTCTGCCTCTACAGTGATACCGCTTACAGCTGGGGCGCCTACAGTGATTGCTCCGTTTACAGTAAGAAGAATTTTATCGAAAGATACTTTCCCTCCTTTGTCTCCTTTCAAACGGTTCACAAACAACTTCTGGTCTTGCTCAACTTTATATTGAAGCCCTGCTATTTCTACAATTGCAAACATTGTCTATAAATTTTTAGTTAAT
>Ga0065714_10065035_pt1 | contig 13678 bp, 7 predicted proteins | sample MisRhiReplicate2_FD_59101 | JGI IMG/M metagenome (GOLD analysis project Ga0065714, IMG submission 59101) | Miscanthus rhizosphere microbial communities from Kellogg Biological Station, MSU, sample Rhizosphere Soil Replicate 2: eDNA_1 v2... | ecosystem: Host-associated > Plants > Roots >...
CTCGGCGCCGTAGAGCTCGACGTCGTACTCGATCTGCACTCGAGGCGCGCGGTTGCGCGCGATGAATTTCTGAGAACTTTGCTTCGCCACGTTGCTGCTCCTGGTCGCTTGAGCGACGGTGTTGGCGTCATCGGGGGTACCGGTGACGTGACTGCGTGATCCGTTCGCTTTTTATTCGCTGTCTGGGCCGCGCAGGTTTTCAAATTGACTCATGCCGTCGGGAATCAGGTTGCGCACAATGGCCGCGAAGTCGGCGTGCACCAGATTCTTGGCCCGGTTCAACAGCACCGGCAGCGGGCTGGAGGGCTCATGACGGGTGTAGTAAGCGAGAATCCGGTCCAGGCTGCGCAGCACGTCGTCGCGGTTGTTGATTTCGCCGCTGACGGTGCTCGTGCTGGTGTTGCGCGGCGTGCTTGGCGCGCTGGCATATTCCGTTGGCGCGGCGCTGTCGTCGCTGACGGGATCGGACAGGGCGCTGTCGCCGCTCTGCGGGGCGAACTGGCCGAGAATCTGCAGGGCCATCTTCAGCGGTTGCTTCAGCGGGCCAAGGTCCACGCCTTGGGCGGAACCGACCTGGTCGCTGACTTGCTGCTCGATGGCTTCGGCGGCGCTGCGGGCTTCCAGCAGGGCGGCACGGGTGATTTCCAACTGCTCGGGGTCGCTGTCGAGCAGGGCCCCGGCGAGCTGTTCGGCGCCGAGGTTTTCATCCGGGAAACTTTGCAGGCCGCTGGCGTTGGCGGCGGCGCGCAGGCTGACGGCACCGAAGGTCCGCGAGCGGGCCAGGATGCTCTCGCGCAGCAAGCGAATGGTGATGTCGGACGTCAGGCCGGCGAGGGCATTGATGCGCACGGTGGGGTCGTTGTCGTCCTCGGCGTCCAGGCGCGGATGCAACTCGGCCCAGTACTGCTTGAGCAGTTCGCTGATCAGCGTCAGCACACGGGCCATGCCCGGCAGGCCTTCGAGGGCCAGGGAGCTTTGCAACAGGAAATGGGTGATGCGCAGGTCTTTGCTGCGTTGCAGCAAGTCCAGGCTCTGCTGCTGGATGCTGCGCCACTCAGGAGGTTCGGCAGGCAGGATCGAATCGCCCATGCTGCGTTCGGGCTGGCCCCGGGAGTCGCGTTCCAGGCGCAAGAAATCCGCGTCATATTCCAAATCTTCACCACACGGCGAAGTCGCGGAAACGGCGGCGAGCAACAAAGGCACATCCACTTGGATCGATCTCCCTATCACCCGCTGAAGAAAGTCGGGCAGTTCACACGCAAGTTTCGGATGAAACTCACATGTTCCTTGACGGTAATGGCCCTTTAGACTTGCACTGATCTTAAAGTGCCATCATGTATATTCAAGAAGTTGTGCATTTTTGGTGTAGTACTTATCGCTTGTCAAGGTAAGCTATTTCACCAATGTATCCCCTCTGTAACAGTTGTGATGGGCTTAACAGCCTGCCCGACCCATCGGTCGAAGCGGCAACTGACGTGGGGTTTTTGTCACGCAAGCCGGTTATGATCAGCAATCATGCTGGCAAAAAGCCGTTTCACGGCTGTTGGCAAAGGTTGCCGGCGGGTAGTCAGGGCCTGAACCCTCACTCCCGCCCGCGCGCGAAGTATTCAGCAAGGAGGCAAGATGCCGCTGTGTTTGACTATCACTAGTTATCACAAGATCACCCCAGGCCAGTGTTCTGAAAAGTCCATGGATCAGGGGGTGATGGCAATTGGCCGTAATTCCGATAATGACTGGGTATTGCCGGACCCTGAGCGCCTGGTTTCCGGCAAACATTGCGTTATCCAATACAAAGACGGGCGTTATTATTTAACTGATAACAGTACTAATGGTGTGGAATTGGTCAAGGCCGGTGTTCGCCTGCGCAAGGGCAACAGCGAACCCCTGCAAGACGGCGAAGTGATCCGCATCGGTGATTATGAGATCCAGGCGCGCGTCGATTTCAGCCTGCCGGTCACCGACAGCAACCCGTTTGCCGAATCGCCCAGCAGTTTCGAGGCCTTGATGGGGCGCCAGGGCGCAGCGGTGCATACGCCGTCGCCGCTTCATACGCCATCGCCGATCCAAGCGGCTCCGCCTGCGCATTTCCAGGGCGGGTCGGCCATGGATACCCTGCCGGACCTGTTCGATTTCTTGACCCCAGCCAGTGTCCCGCCGGCCACCCAGCCTGACCATGTGCCGGCCGAGCAGCACAACTTCCGCCCGCCGACGCCAATTCCCCGGCCGAGCCCACCGCCCGTGGTGGAGCCGGTGATACCGCCGTCTGCCTCGGTGATTCCGGATGACTGGGATCCCTTCAGCGATAAGCCGGTTCCGGTGGCGGTATCCCCGCAGCCCGTGGCCCCGCAGCCGGTGCCGCTACCACCTGTGGTTGAGCCGGTCGCGTCGCCTGTCCCGCAGGCCCCGCTCGTCGACATTTTTGCTGAAATCAGCGCACCGCCGCCGGCACCCGTGCCCGAAGCGTCGGTCACCCGCGTCGAGCCCCCGGTCGCACCTCCAGTTGCTCCAGTTGCTCAAGTTGCTTCGGTCGCTCCAGTTGCTCCGGTCGCTCCAGTTACCCCGATCGAGGCCAACCAACCCGATTTGCTGCAAGCCTTCCTGCGCGGTGCCGGGCTCGATCAGTTGCGCCTGGACAAGGCCAACGCCGAAGCACAGATGGAAAGCATCGGGCGCAGTTACCGGTTGATGGTCGAAGGCCTGATCGATGTCTTGCGCGCCCGCAGCAGCCTCAAGGGTGAGTTCCGCATCCAGCAGACGATGATCCAGCCGGTGGAAAACAACCCGCTGAAATTCGCCCCCAATGTGGATGAAGCCTTGCTGTTGCTGTTGCGCCACGGCAACCAGGCGTTCATGGCCCCGGACGCGGCGGTGCGTGACAGTTTCGATGACTTGCGGGCCCACCAACTGGCGGTGATGGCCGGCGTGGAAGCGGCCATCAAGCATTTGCTGGGGCGTTTCGAGCCGGCGCAACTGGAAGAGCGCATGGCCAAGCCCGGTGGGCTCTCGGGTATTTTCAGCGGCTCGCGACAGGCCCAGTACTGGCAGCAGTTTACCGAGCTCTACAGCAACATTTCCCGGGAAGCCCAGGAGGATTTCCAGGACCTGTTCGGTCGCGAGTTCAGCCGCGCCTACGAAGAACACAGTACGCGACAGCGACGCCGATAAGCGGCGTCGTCCCATAACAAGATTGATCGGCACACAACGGATAGCTCAAACGTCATTGAGGACGCAGGATGATTCCCAGGTTTTTACTCGCAGTCGCCACCGTGCTTCTGCTGACGGCGTGCGCCAAGGATGCGGCCAACCCCCAGCCCGAAGAAGCTGAGGCCGACACCGCCGCCATCGAGCTGCACTTTCACGCCATTGCCGGCCTCAACCCCGGCGCCACCGGCCAGCCGGCCCCGGTCCGGGTGCGCATTTTCGAACTGAAAAATGCCGCGACCTTCGGCCGTGCCGATTATTTCGCCCTCGCCGAACGGGCCCAGGCAACGCTGGGCGCCGACCTGATCGACCAGGACGAGGTGCTGATCCAGCCCGGCCAGCAACTGAGCCTGCAACGCGACCTCGACCCGGCCACGCGGCATATCGGAATACTGGTGGGCTATCGCGAGCTGGACCAGTCGCTGTGGCGCACGGTGATGAACGTCCCGGCGCGCGAATACACCGAATACCAGATCAGCCTCGATGTGCGCGCCGTGCGCAGCGCCGTCGTCGTCCCCCCATCCAGCCCTGCCCAATAAGCAATCGGAGCCCCCATGTCCTGGAACAATCGCGTGGTCTGGTCGGAAGGCATGTTCATTGGAACGCAGCACTTCCAACAGCATGACCGTTACCTGGAAAACCTCATCGACGCACGCAGCCGCCCGTTGTCGGCCGGCGCCTGGGGTTTTTCCGAATTGCTGATCGACCAGGGCCTGCTGGCCCAGGGCAAGCTGGCGATCATCTCGGCGCGCGGCCTGTTGCCGGACGGTACGCCCTTCAACATTCCCCAGGATGACCTGGCACCAACCCCGCTGAACGTCGACGACAACCTGCGCGATGGCCTGGTGTACCTGGCCTTGCCGCTCAAGCGCGCCGGCGCCCGGGACACCGTGGACGAAGGCGAAGACCTCGGCGCTGCGCGTTATGTGAGCCAGGTGTGCGAAGTGCGTGACGACAACGCACCGTTCGAAAACCGCGCACCGGTGGCCCTCGGCTCACGGGCGCTGCGGCTGTTGACCGAACAGGATGGCATCGGCGACTACGCCGCCATCGGCGTGGTTCGCATCAAGGAAAAGCGCGCCGACCGTGCATTGGTACTCGACGACGCCTACATCCCGCCGCTGCTGGATGTGATCGCCTCCAAGCCACTGGCGGCGTTTCGCAGCGAACTGCTGGGCCTGCTGCATCAACGCGGCGAAGCCCTGGCCGGGCGGGTAGTGGCGTCCGGCGCCGGTGGCGCCTCGGAAATTGCCGATTTCATGCTGTTGCAACTGGTCAACCGCGCCCAGCCGCTGATCCAGCACCTGAGCCAGTTGAGCCCGCTGCATCCCGAGCGTTTCTACAGCGAGCTGGTGAGCCTGGCCGGGGAGTTCTCCACGTTCACCGCGTCCGGGCGCCGACCGCAGCAATACCCGCCTTACCAGCACGATGACCTGGCGCTCAGCTACGCGCCCGTGATGCAGGCCCTGCGCGAAGCCCTGTCGATGCTGATCGACAGCAAGGCGACGCCAATTCCGATTGTCGAGAAAGCCTACGGCATCCACGTGGCGATGCTGGCCGACAAGACCCTGCTCGACAGTGCCAGTTTCATCCTGGTGGTGCGCGCCGACGTGCCGGCCGAGACCCTGCGTGGCCGCTTCGGCCAGCAGAGCAAGGTCGGTTCGGTGGAGCACATCCGCGACCTGGTCAACCTGCAACTGCCGGGCATCGGCCTGCTGCCGTTGCCGGTGGCGCCACGGCAGTTGCCGTACCACGCCGGCTCCACTTACTACGAGCTCGACCGGGGCAGCGATCACTGGCAGCAACTGAGCAACTCCGGCGGCTTTGCGTTCCACATCGCCGGCCAGTTCCCAGGGCTGAACCTGGCCTTCTGGGCGATCCGAGGATAAACCGCGATGAGTAACGACGATCGTACCCAGTTCATGCCGACGCCCGGTGGCCGTGGTGGAGATCCCTTCCGCCCGGACGCTGGCCGGCCACAGCCGACGCCTGCGCCTGCACCGCTGTCGATGCCGGCCGCGCCGGTGCTGACCGGCAAGGCCGAGGGGCTCAACCCGCTGGAAAGCGCCGCCGGCCCGCTGCTGGCGCTGCTGACGCGCCTGCGCAACACCATTGCCCACCCGGCGCCGGCCAGTCTGCGCGCACAACTGCTGGCCTACCTGCGCCAGTTCGAAGAGCGTGCCGAGGCCGCCGGTGTGGTACGCAACGATGTGTTGCTGGCCCGCTACGCCTTGTGTACCGCGCTGGACGAAGCGGTGTTGAGCACGCCGTGGGGCGGCACCAGCGATTGGGGCAAGCAGAGCCTGTTGATCACCGTGCACAACGAAGCCTGGGGCGGCGAGAAGGTGTTCCAGTTGCTGGAGCATTGCCTGCAAAGCCCGCGCGAGCGCCTGTATCTGCTGGAGCTTTTGTATCTGTGCATGTGCCTGGGTTTCGAAGGGCGCTATCGGGTGATGAACGACGGTCGCAGCCAACTGGAAGCGTTGCGTGAGCGCACCGCCGCCGTCATCCGCAGCGCCCGTGGCGACTACGAGCGCGAGCTGTCGCCGCACTGGCGCGGTGTCACTGTGGCCCGTGATCGACTGGCGCAATTCATGCCGCCATGGATCGCCGTGGCCATCGGTGCGGCGCTGTTGCTGGCGCTGCTGTTCGGCCTGCGCATGAAGCTGGCCTCCGATGCCGAGCCGGTGTTCAAGAACATTCATTTCCTCGGTGAAATCCCGGTGCAGACCATCGACCGCCCTGTGGTGCAACCGAAGGTGATCGAGCGCCCACGCCTGGCCGGCTTCCTCGCCGATGAAATCCGCGCCAACCGCATTGCCGTGGAAGACGCCGTCGACCGCTCGGTGGTGACCATCCGCGGCGATGAGCTGTTCGCCTCGGGCAGCGCCAGCATCAAGGACGATTTCCAGCCGCTGATGCTGCGCATCGCCGATGCGGTGCGCAAGGTCAAGGGCCAGGTCCTGGTCACCGGGCACAGCGACAATCGGCCGATCGCCACCCTCCGGTTCCCGTCCAACTGGGCGTTGTCCGAAGCGCGGGCGCAATCGGTGCTGCAAATTCTCTCGGCCAAGACTGGCCAGCCCGAGCGCTTCAGCGCCGAAGGCCGCAGCGACACCGAGCCGTTGGCATCCAACGCCACCACAGAGGGGCGTGCGCGCAACCGTCGGGTTGAAATCACAGTATTGGCGGAGGGGGTCGAGTGAAGGCGTTTTTCAGTTTTATGACCCGCTGGGTCATCCCATTGCTGGGGCTGATCGCCCTGAGCCTGATCATCTGGTTCGTTGGCCCGCTGCTCGATTGGCTGGTGCCCGAAGGCCGCCGCTGGGCCTTGATCATCCTGGTGTTCGCGGTATGGATCGCCTACCGGGTGCTGCGCATCATCCAGGCGCGCCGTCAGGCCGCCGAAGTGATGCGCAGCCTGGCCGCGCAAACCCCACCGGACCCGACCAGCATCGCCACCGCCGAAGAGCTCGAAACCCTGCGCCAGCGCATGGACGAAGCCTTGGCCCTGCTCAAGAAAGCCAAGCTGGGCGGTGACGAGCGCCGCAACCTCTACGAGCTGCCGTGGTACGTGATCATCGGCCCGCCGGGTTCGGGCAAGACCACCGCGCTGGTCAACTCCGGGCTGCATTTCCCACTGGCCGCGCAACTGGGCGCCGGCGCGGTACGCGGTGTCGGCGGCACGCGCAATTGCGATTGGTGGTTCACCGACCAGGCGGTCCTGCTCGACACCGCCGGCCGCTACACCACCCAGGACAGCGACGCGACCATCGACAAGGCCGCCTGGCTGGGCTTCCTGGGTCTGTTGAAAAAACAACGGGCCCGGCGCCCGATTGATGGCGCGTTCATCGCCATCAGCCTGTCCGACCTGCTGCTGGGCAGCGACGCCGAGCGCGCCGCCCATGCCGCCGCAATCCGGCTGCGGATCCAGGAGCTGTACACCCAACTGGGTGTGCGCTTCCCGATCTACCTGATGCTGACCAAGCTCGACCTCGTGCCGGGGTTCATGGAGTATTTCGATACCCTGAGCAAGGAAGAGCGCGCCCAGGTCTGGGGCATGACCTTCGCCCTGGACGATGGCAAGAGCAGCGATAGCCCGCTGGCGCACCTGCAAAGCGAATTCACCGGCCTTGAGCAGCGGCTCAACGACCGCTTGGTGGAACGCCTGCAACAAGAGCGCGACCCGGCGCGGCGCGATCTGATCTACGGTTTCCCGCAGCAGTTCGGCGCCTTGAAAGATTGCCTGCAAAGCTTCCTCGAAGGCGTGTTCAAACCCAACGCCTTCGAAGAGCGCGTGTTGCTGCGTGGCGTGTATTTCACCAGTGGCACCCAGGAAGGCAGCCCGATCGACCGCCTGATCGGCTCCATGGCCCAGAGCATGAACCTGGATCGTCAGCACCTGGCGCGCCAGACCGGCACCGGGCGCAGTTATTTCATCGAAAAACTCTTCACCGCCGTGGCCTTCGCCGAGCGCGGGCTGGTGGGCGTCGATCCGAAAGTCGAGCGGCGGCGCAAGTGGATCGCCCGCGGCGTATTGGCCTCCACCGTGGTGCTGGTGTTGGTGGTCAGCACGTTGTGGTGGGTCAGCTACCGCGCCAACCAGGCCTACATTGCCCAGGTCGACCAGAAGGTCGCGCCGTTGGGGCAAACCGTGCAGAACCTCAGCCCGGCGCAACGCGACGTCCTCGCCGTGTTGCCGTTGCTCAACGCCGTGAAACACCTGGCTGACGACGCACCGAGCTGGGCCGAAGGCCTGGGCTTGTACCAGGGCGACATGCTCGAAGCCGAGTCCGGCAGCGTCTACCGCAAGCTGCTGATCGCGGTGTTCGCGCCACGTCTGCTGACGCGGATCGAAGAGCAGCTGCACAGCGGCGGCAATTCGGATTTCCTCTACGAAGGCTTGAAGGCCTACCTGATGCTCGCCGACACCGAGCATTACGATGCCGACTTCATCAAGGCCTGGATCGCCCTGGATTGGGACCGCAGCCTGCCGCGGGATTTGCCGGCCGAGCAGCGCCAGGCCCTGACCGCGCATTTGCAGGCGCTGTTCGAGCGGCGTCCGCCCCTCGCGCGCCTCGATCCTCGCCTGGTCGAAGACCTGCGCCGCCAGTTGCAGCAATTGCCGGTGGCCCAGCGGGTCTATGACCGGATCAAGCGCCAGAAGCTGCCCGAAGGCATCCCGGACTTCCGTATCAACGAAGCCGCCGGGCGTGACGCGGCGCTGGTGTTCAGCCGCAAGAGCGGCAAGCCATTGGGCGAGCCGCTGAGCGGGTTCTTCACCGTCAAGGGTTACCGCCAGGGCTTCTTGCTCACCAGCCTGAGCCAGACCGGCACCCTGGCCGAAGAGCAATGGGTGCTTGGCCACGAAGAGGCCGATCAGCAGAACGTCGCCAGCCTGGCTGCCGATGTGCGTCGCCTGTACTTCCAGGACTACCTGCGCCAATGGGACGCCTTGCTGGCCGACATCGACTTTGTGCCGATCACCAGCGTGGCCCAGGCCGCCGATGTGCTGCGGGTGATTTCCGGCCCGACCTCACCGTTGAAAAAACTGCTGGTGGCGGTGGCGAAGGAAACCGACCTGCAACAGGATGAACGCCTGCTGGCTGCCCAAGGTGCGCCGGTAGAAGGCGGTGTGGACAAGCTCAAGGAACGCCTGGGCAGCTTGCTCGGCCAGGAGCAGGCGACGCAAAACGCACCGGCGCAAAGCGATGATCCGATCACCGCGCACTTCGCCGAGCTCAACAGCATCGTCAGCAAAAGCGAAGGCGAGCCGGCGGCCATCGACGGTTTGCTGGCCGACATGAACGCTTTGTACGTGCAGGTCAGCGCCATGGTCGGTGCCAGCGGCGACGCCTTGCTCGGCGAAGCCAAGAACCAGGCCACGGCCGCCGCTACACGCGTCAGCCTTAATGCCGAACGCCAGCCGCCGCTGGTGCAGGGCCTGGTCAAGTCGGTGGTCAACTCCACCACCAACAGCATGATGGGCGGGGTGCGCAACCAACTGAACGCCGCTTGGACCAGCGAAGTGGTGAACATCTATCGCCAGTCCCTGGCCGGGCGCTATCCGATGTCGCCAGGCAGTGCGCGGGACGCGACCCTGGATGACTTCGGCCAGTTCTTCGGCGTCGGCGGGGTGATGGACAACTACTTCCGCAAGTACCTGCAACCCTACGTCGACACCTCGACCCCGACCTGGCGCTGGCAGCCGGGCGCGGCGCAGAAGCTCGGCATCGCCCCTGGCGTGCTGCAGACCTTCCAGCGCGCGGCGACCATCCGCGATGCGTTCTTCCGTTCCGGTGGCACGCAGCCGATGGTGCGTTTCGAACTCAAGCCGGTGGCGATGGACTCGACCATCACCCAGTTCCTGCTCGACCTCGACGGCCAGCAACTGAGCTACGACCACGGCCCAAGCCGGCCGACCGCCATGCAGTGGCCGAACCCGGGCAGCATCGGCGTGGTGCGGATCTCGATCATGCCGCCGTCGTCCAGCGGTCGCTCCGGCATCACCCTGGATGGGCCGTGGGCCTGGTTCCGGCTGCTGGAACAATCGGATCTGACCGCCGGCAACTCGCCGGATCGCTTCAACCTGCGGCTGCGGGTCGATGGTGCCAGCGCCTCTTATGAGCTGCGGGCCAACAGCGCCTTCAACCCATTCAAGAGCCGGGTGCTCAGCGGCTTCAGCCTGCCGGAGCGGCTATGAGTACACCGGGCTTCTATGGAAAGTTGGCCAGCCGCGGCGATTTCGTCAGCCGTGGCTTGCCTCAGAGTTTTATCGGCCCGTGGGATTCGTGGTTGGCGGCGGGTTTGCTCGCCAGCCAGACCAGCCTCGGCGAGCGCTGGCTGGACGCCTATCTGGTCAGCCCGCTGTGGCGCTTCATGGTCGCACCGGGTGTGTGTGGCCCGGACGCCGCGGTCGGCGTGGTGATGCCGAGCATTGACCGGGTCGGCCGTTATTTCCCGCTGACTGTCGCGATGCTGCTGGAGCCCGACGCGGACCCGGCGTCGGTGGTGGGCGGTGCGGACGAGTGGTTTGAGCGGGTCGAGAACCTGTTGCTGAGCACGTTGAGTGTCGAGGCCAGTTTCGAGGCGTTCAACGAACAGCTGGAGACCCTGGGCAGCCCGATGTACCTGCCGCGCACGCCGAGCAGCCGCTTTGCCAGCCTGCATCGCTTCGATGCCACTGACCCGCAACGGCGCATGAGCGCCCTCGCCGAGGCAGCCTGCGAAGGCGCGAGCCTGTGGTGGGGCCAGGGATCGGAGCGCATTGCCCCGGGGTTGATGCGCTGCCAGGGACTGCCGGCGGCGGCTGATTTTGCGCAATTTTTGCTCGGCCAAGAAGGTGTTGTGTAGATGCGTCCAAGTGCCGGAAAAGCAATCAAGTCTGCAAGCAAGAGCCATGTCGGGATGGTCCGCCAGGTCAACGAAGACGCCTGCCTGGACCTGCCGGAAAACGGCCTCTGGGTCGTGGCCGACGGCATGGGCGGGCACGCGGCGGGCGACTACGTCAGCAGCCTGATCGTCGACAGCCTGCGCGGCATTGCCGTGGGTCGTTCGCTGGACGAATACGTCGCGGCGCTGCAAAGCGACCTGTTGCGGGTCAACGCCGCCGTGCGTGAAGAAACCGCCAACCGTGGCGTGACGATGATGGGCAGCACTGTGGTGGTGTTGGCCGCCCGCGACCTGCGCGGCATGTGCCTGTGGGCCGGTGACAGCCGTTTGTATCGCCTGCGCGACGGCGTGCTCGAAGGCATCTCCCGCGACCATAGCTACGTCCAGGATCTGCAGGACAGCGGCCTGCTCAGCGAAGCCGAGGCGCGGGTGCATCCACGCGCCAACATTGTCACCCGGGCGATTGGCGTCGAGGCGCAACTGAACCTGGCGCTGACCGAGCTGCTGCTGGTGCCCGGCGACAGTTACCTGTTGTGCAGCGACGGGCTGACCAAGACCGTCGAGGACGATGAAATCCGCGAGGTATTGAGCCACGACGAGCCCGGCGAAATCGCCAGCAGCCTGGTGTCCCTGGGCCTGATGCGCGGCGCGCCGGACAACATCACCGTGGTGGTTGTGAAGGTGCCGTCATGAGCTTGACCTTGAACATTGTCATCCCCGGTTACGACATCGAAGGGCCGATCGGCGAAGGCGCGATGGCCAGCGTGTACCTGGCGACCCAGCGTTCGCTGGAACGCAAGGTGGCGTTGAAAGTCATGGCCGCCGCACTGGCGGCCGACCCGACCTTCTGCGAGCGTTTTTTGCGCGAAGGCAAGACGCTGGCGCGCCTGTCGCACCCGCACACCGTCACCATCCATGACATCGGCAACGTCGGTGAGCTGTATTACATGGCGATGGAGTACCTGCCCAACGGCACGCTCAAGGAACGCATCGCCGCGGGCCTGACGCCGGAGCAGGGCCTGACCTACATCCGCCAGATCGCCTCGGCCCTGGGTTATGCCCACGGGCTGGGCCTGGTCCACCGTGACGTCAAGCCGGCCAACATCCTGTTCCGCGCCGATGGCACGGCGGTGCTCTCGGACTTCGGCATCGCCAAGTCCCTGGACGACCGCACCCAGTTCACCCAGGCCGGCTTTGCCGTCGGCACGCCCAGCTACATGAGCCCGGAACAGGCCCGTGGCCAAGACATCGACGGCCGCGCCGACCTGTATGCCCTGGGCGTGGTGCTCTACGAAATCCTTGTTGGCAAACTGCCGTATACCGGCAACGACGCACTGTCCACGGCCCTGGCACACCTGACCGAACCGTTGCCGGAACTGCCGGTGCACCATGGCCGTTACCAGGACGTGTTGCGCAAGCTGCTGGCGAAGGATCCGGCGGAGCGTTTCCCGGATGCGGCGGCGTTGCTGCGGGCGTTGGATAACCTGCCAGACGAGTCGGCGGAAGCGACGCTGATCCGACCGTTGTCGTTGCAACTGCCGGAGACGCCGAAACCGGTGGATGACCTGGCGGGTTTGACGCCCATGTCCATCGACATTCCCAGCGGCCCGGCTTATTCACCACCGCCGCCACAATCGCAGCCCAAGCCCGTTGCGCCGCCGATAAAACCGCCGGTTCAATCCTCGGTGTCGGAGCAACGCAAGGGGCCGGTGTTCGCCCTGGCTGCCGTTGCGGTCGCCGTGGCGCTGGCGTTGGGTGGCGCGGGTTATTGGTGGTTGTCCGGTGATGACGGCAAAGACGTGAAGACGCCAGTGGCCACGACCACCTCGGTCAAGCCACCGGAAGTGAAGCCGCCGAAGACCCCTGAAGTGCCAGCGGTCAAACCACCCGTTGCCCCTCCGGCTCAGCCACCCGTGGCGACCGAGGCCGATGGTGGCCAGCGTCCGCTGTTGATGGCCGGCAAGAAAACCCTGTTCCAGCGCGTGCTCAGCAAACCGGGGGCGAAGCTCGCCGATGCGCCGGGCGCCGCACCGGGCAAGGCGCTGCCGGCGTTTTCCGTGCTGTACGTGTATCAGCGCAAGGACGTCGACGGCGGTTCGTGGGTGCGGGTCGGCGCCGCCACTGACGGGCGCAGCGACGGCTGGTTGCCCGCCGCCCAGGTCAGCGACTGGAAGCAGAGCCTGGTGCTCAAGTTCACCGAACGTTCCGGCCGTGCGCCGGTGATGTTCCTGCGTCAGCCTGGCGACGTGGAAAAGCTCTTGGCTAACCCATCGGCCGCCAAGAACGTGTTGCTCAAGGCCCAGCAGAGCCCGCAGGACGACCAGCAAGTGCTGGCCCTGGAGCCGGCCGCCAGCGCCGTGCCGCAGAGCCAGTTCTATCTGTTGCCGATCTTCGATTCCCGCGAGAGCCTCGATGAAAACGGTCAGCCGGTGCAGTTGCTGAATGTCGCGTCGATCGATCCTGGCAATACCCCGAAGGCGTCGAGCAACACGCCGATCACCACCGCCAATGCCGACGCGTTCCGTACCGCCGTGGTGCTTGTGGTGGACACCACCGTGTCGATGCAGCCCTACATCGACCAGGTGCGCGACGTGGTCCACGAACTGCAAACCCGCATCGCCGAGCGCGGCGAGTTGGATAGTGTCAGCTTCGGCATGGTGGGTTTCCGCAGCAGCATCAAGAAGACTCCAGGCCTGGAATACGTCGCCAAGACCTTGATCACCCTGGAGCAGGGGCGCGACCCGCAACGCTTCATGGAGCTGGCGCGTCAGGTCAAGGCATCGACGGTGTCGAGCCATTCGTTCAACGAAGATGCGTTTGCCGGGGTCATGGAAGCCGTCGAAGGCATGGACTGGTCCGGTTACGGCGGGCGTTTGATCCTGTTGGTCACCGACGCCGGGGCCCTGCGCAAGAACGATCCATTTGCCGCCACGCAAATGAACGAGGCCGAAGTGCGCCAGGCCGCACTGGGCAAGCAGATCAAGATCTACGCCTTGCACCTGCTCAGCGACGCCGGCAAGAAAACCCATGCCGGCGCCCAGAGCCAGTACCGCACCCTGACCGCCGACGCCAACCCGCAGATCGG
>Ga0065714_10003598_pt1 | contig 13673 bp, 12 predicted proteins | sample MisRhiReplicate2_FD_59101 | JGI IMG/M metagenome (GOLD analysis project Ga0065714, IMG submission 59101) | Miscanthus rhizosphere microbial communities from Kellogg Biological Station, MSU, sample Rhizosphere Soil Replicate 2: eDNA_1 v2... | ecosystem: Host-associated > Plants > Roots >...
AACTATTCTTATTTCCCGGTTTTATTTGACTCGGAAGAACTCATGTTTAAGTGTCTGGATAAACTGGAATTGTCGAAGATTTATTGCAGACGGTACTTCTATCCTTCCCTATCAACACTGCCATATGTAGATAACACAACTATGCCTGTATGCGACGACGTGTCGAGAAGAATAGTATGCCTGCCGCTATACCATAGCTTAACCGTTTCGGATCTGGATCTCATCTGCCGCATCATCCTCAGAGTGCAAAATAATCAGAAAGCGAAACCTATAGTAATAGATGGTTATGACGGAATAATCGCTAATAGTGCCGCATCGGCAATTAATGGACATTACATACACAAGTAATTCATGGAACCTAAAGAAGATATCCTGGTGAGCATATGCTGCATCACTTATAACCACGAGAAATATATTGCCCAAAATATTGAGAGTTACCTGATGCAGGAAACCAATTTTAAATTCGAAATTATAATTGGCGAGGACTGCTCAACCGACAATACCCTGAAAATATTACAGGCCTATCAACGCATGCACCCTGAACTCATTACTTTGGTTACGTCTGAAGAAAATGTAGGCAGTATAAAAAACCATGCACGGTCGATGGCAAAATGCAGAGGCAAATACATTGCAATGTGTGACGGTGACGATTATTGGACTTCACCTTTAAAATTGCAAAAACAAGTAGATTTCCTTGAAGCCAATCCCGAATATATTATTTGTTGCAATTACAGCCAGGTTATTAACGAGAATGAGGAAACAGTTTACGTTCACCCTTCACCGGTTGGTCTTGAGTTTACTTATGAAGATCTACTTTTTGACAGAAAAGACGAAACCAGGATATGCTCGCTAATGGTTAGAAATTGTAAACAGATTACAGACATAGAATTGCAGGATTGGTATTACCGCACTCATGCTGCTGACCGCATGTTTAAATTATATGTGGTTAGTAATGGAAAGAAAATTTATGTAATTCCGGAAGTGATGAGTTGTTACCGGATTCACACTGGCGGAGTATGGAGTATGATAGACACGAAATTGAGAAAATCCAAAAGACTAAGTGACTTCAACCTGATTATTAAGCACTTCAAACACAATTCACTTCAAAAGAGGGCATTGCTAAAAATCTACCTTAAACAATACCTCATTTTTGAAATCCGGCAACTCAAATTTAATCACGCAATTCAAACAATCTCTGCGTTATGGTAACTCGTAAAGGTCAAAATCTATTCTTTATAATCAACTCCCTTAATGGCGGAGGTGCAGAAAGGGTGATTTCCAATCTATGCAATTATTTTAGCAGCCACCACTTTGATGTAAGTATCATTTGCCTGAACCAAACTAACCCTGCTTATTATCTTGCACCGGAAATTAAAGTTTATACTTTGATTGATACCAAACGCAAATCCAACTTCCTGTTCAGAATATTGTATAGTGCATTAACCTTTATTAAACTGTTTAACTTATTAATAAGACACAGACCAAAAATGGTCATATCATTTATGGCTTCTGCTAATTTATGGACAGGTATTACTTGCAACCTACTTTTTATACCTTATATCGTTTCAGAAAGAATTACACCCGATGTTACTGTAAATAAGTTTAATCTTTTACTGAGATGGTTGTCCTTTCACATCTACAATAGAGCAAAAGTGATTGTTGTTCCGTCCAAAGGCATGATTCCTTGCTTCAGGAAAAACAAATCCTTCAAAAAACTTAAGAATTTTGAAGTGATCAATAATCCTATAAATCAGTTTAAGCCTTCGGCAGCAAGGGGTGTACATAATAGAAAATTCATTCTTGCCGTAGGAAGATTGGATGACCAGAAAGGCTTTGATCTGCTTATTACGGCTTTTATGGGTGTACAACGTCAGGATATTGATCTGCTGATATCAGGAGAAGGTGATGAACGTACGAAACTGGAAGATCAAATCAAAGAATTGAACCTTGAAAACCGTGTTAAACTGATTGGTTTTAAACCAAATTTACAAGATTACTATAAGCAGGCTCAGTTATTTGTGCTCTCATCAAGGAATGAAGGCTATCCTAATGTGTTAGTTGAAGCCATGAGTTTAGGCTGTGCCTGTGTAGCTACCGATTGTGATTTTGGTCCATCGGATATTATTGAACATGAAAAGAATGGACTTCTGGTGAAGGTGAATAGTCCTACCCACCTAACGGAAGCCATAAACCGGGCACTGGAAGATTCAGCCCTTAAAACCAGAATTGCTGACAATGCCAAGCTGATTAACAACACCAATTCTGCTGAAAATACTTCAGCAAAATGGGAAAAACTAGTCTTGCAAAACCTATAAAAATAATCCTCCCTTAAGTTACCCCCTGCCCTACCAGGCGTACTGTAAATTGTATTCACTTTAAAACTTAAGATTATGCACCACATCTCATTTTCCCCGCCATTCATTGACCAAAATGTAATCAACGAAGTAATTGACACGCTTAAGTCTGGGTGGATTACCACCGGGCCTAAGGTAAAAGAACTGGAAGCGGAAGTAATCCGCTTAACAAAATCTAAAGCGGCCATTTGTGTGAATTCGTGGAGTTCGGGAGCACTTATGATGTTAAAATGGTACGGAATAAAAGAAGGGGACGAAGTTATTATACCTGCATATTCTTACTGTGCTACTGCTCTGTGCGTATTGCATTGTGGTGCAACACCGGTAATGGTGGATATATCTAATGACCTGACCATAGATCCGCAGCGGATTAAAGAGGCGATTACTCCACGAACAAAAGCGGTAATTGCGGTAGATATAGCCGGTTGGCCATGCGATTATAATGCCATCAAAGCTTTGTTGAAAAGCCCTAAAGTGAGAAACATCTTTGTGCCTGAATCAGAAAAGCAATTGCAACTGGGCAGAATATTATTGATATCTGATGCAGCCCATTCAATTGGTGCGACCTATATGGGGCATTCAGCCGCAATATGCAGCGACATCACCATATTTTCTTTTCATGCGGTAAAGAACATCACCACAGCTGAAGGTGGTTGCATTTGCTTGAATCTGCCAACTTTTTTTAATCATGAAGAAGAATATAACTTCTTAAAGATATTTTCATTAAATGGACAAAATAAAGATGCTTATACCAAATCAAAAGGGGGAAACTGGAAATATGACATCTTATGTAAAGGACTGAAAATTAATATGCCAGACATCTGTGCGGCGATTGGACTTGCTCAGATCAAACAATATAAAAGATCATTATTACCTGCGCGTAAAACAATTGCCATAAAATATTGTGAGCATTTAAGCAGGTTTGACTGGTTTATCCCTCCTACCCTAAAAACCGATTCAAGAGAGTCTTCCTATCACATATTCCCATTGCGTATAAAAAATATAACCGAAGCACAAAGGGATCAGATTATTGAGGAAATGGTATCACTGGGAATCATTGTGAATGTCCATTTTATACCTATGCCGATGCTGAGCTTTTTCAAAAAAAGCGGTTACAATATCTCAAACTATCCCAATAGCTATAAACAATATGCGTGTGAAATATCATTGCCTATATATCCTAATCTAACAGATGAGGACACCGATTACATCATTGATGCACTAATTAATGTGGTACAATCACAACTGAGAAATACCAGACTACAAGAATTATCAGTCATCTAACTCCAATAACAGTGGACACTAAACGTATTTTCGACTTACTCGTATCGTCTATTGCGATCTTGCTATTGTTGCCATTTTTTATACTGGTAGCGATCTTCATCGTCCTTGATTCGAAAGGCAATGTTATCTATGCCCAGGACCGGGTAGGGAGAAACAAGGTAAACTTTAGACTGTTCAAATTCAGAACGATGTGTACAAATGCTGATAAACAGGGTCTTTTAACCGTAGGAGATCATGATTCCAGAATTACCAGAGTTGGTTATTGGCTACGAAAGTATAAAATTGACGAATTACCGCAGCTGTTCAATATTTTAAAGGGAGACATGAGTTTTGTAGGTCCACGTCCGGAGGTGAGCAAATATGTAGAGTTATATGATGCCTCACAACAGCGTGTGTTATCGGTAAAACCAGGGATAACAGATTGGGCTTCGATCGAGTACATAGATGAAAATGAACTCTTAGCGTCAGCAAGTGATCCCGAAATGTATTACAAAACCAAGATCATTCCCCGCAAGATTATACAGAATCTGAGGTACATAGACCACAAGAATTTGTGGGTTGACCTGAAGATCATTTTGCTGACTATAAAATGTATCATTCTAAAACACCGCTAGCCTTAAATTAAATAAACATTATCATGAAATATTTAGCTTTTGTTTTCCTTGTATTATACATTTATTCGGTAACCTTCGCCATATTTCTTACTGATTTTATCAGGGTCCCTGCGCCAATTATGTTTGGCTTACCTCTTGTCTTTATATTTAAAAATGAATGGCCTAAGCTGTTATATGGTAAGGAGATCGTTCTGTTTTCACTAGCCGTATTTCTTTACTATTATGTGGGTCTATCCGACAGTAAAGAGTTCTTTACCAATGCCATTAAGATTGGAATGTGCGCACTATTCTTTAGCTATTTTGTGGGCAACAACAGGCAGCGCTTTACGCTTGCAATTTTTACATTTTACGCTTTACTAACCTTCTCAGCAGTATTGATGGTACTGAACACTGTAAATCCTGAAAAAATCAACGCAATAAGAACAATGCTTCTGGGTGAGCAGGTAATGCAGAGCCCATCAGGAATAGCAGTTTATCAATTCACCTTTGGTTATCAGCTGGCAGCNCTTGTACCCTTTCTGTTCATTTTTACTTTCGCGTTTAAAAAACCACTNATTGTTAAGGCTGCAAGCCTGATTATTTGCCTGATTTTTATCTATCTCGGCATGCAACGTTCGGTACTGATAGGCTTCACTTTAACCGTTTTCTTNTTNTTATGGTGCTATTACAATTATAGATCAGTATTTATTGTNGCGGTAACTGTGTTTGCTGCNGTGATGCTTTATACTTANGTGCTGAAAGACAACTTTGATACCTATAACAACATCATCACCAAAAACGAGCGTAATTCGGCAGAATACAACAGATCTGCNCTTACAGCAGAAAACCTAAGGATNTACNCTGAATATCCATATGGATTGATATTTTATGGAAAAACCTGGGGTGATGTCATTTATAGAAACGAAGTGTTTTCATCAGGTATTACCTCCCATAATGCCTATCTCATGTTTTTTACGTATCTGGGGCCTTTTCTAGGTATCGGTCTGCTGATTGGATTGTATTATAAGATTGCTAAAATAGCCATTGCTACTTTACGAAATGTCCGAAAGAAGGAGAATGCGATGATGATTTGCCTATGTTGCTCCTTTTTTGCCGTTTCGATAAACTCATTGTCACATAATTCATGGTTAGTGAACGCAAACGGGCCAACCTTATTTCTTTACTTCAGTATACTTCATCTGCATTATCTACTCCAAAGCAAAGAAGAACCGGAGTATAAGTCGATGCCTGACGGCATACCTTCAATAAAAGAAACAGCTATTTATTAGGTCTAAACTACTATATTTTGGAAAAGGAAATCATCAAAGACGTTATAGAATGGGATATAACGAATTGGTCAAGGGCCATCTGTTACTGGCATAAGAATGTCAAAATAACCCATAAAAAACACCGTTGCCTGGAATTAGGTGCTACTCGTGGAGGGCTGTCTTTATGGCTCGCCATACATGGAAACGAAGTGCTCTGCACCGATCTGAAAAACCCGGAAAAATGGGCCAGGGATTTACACGATAAATACAACTGTCAGGCCAACATTAGCTACGCAGCTGTGGATGCAACGGACATTCCTTATGAACAACANTTTGACATTATAGTATTCAAATCNATACTTGGCGGTATTAGTCAAGACAACAGAAATGAATATAAGGCAAAGACAATAAACGAAATCCATAAAGCATTAAAACCAGGCGGCATGTTGCTCTTTGCCGAAAATCTGGCTTCAACAGGCCTCCATCGTTTTCTGAGAAGAAAATACGGGACACCAAAATGGAACTACCTGGAGATGCATGAGGTGGAGGAGATTTTTAGCTCCTTCAAATCTTTAAAATACACGACAACGGGGTTTTTCGGCTGTTTTGGGAGAACTGAAAAACAAAAGAATATTCTGGGAAAAGTTGATGGCTTACTGGAATTTATTATCCCGAAAAAGAAAAGATACATCCTGAGCGGTATCGCCATCAAGTAAACATGTATATCTGAATACAATAAATATCATTATGCAAAGGACAAAAATAATACACGTTATCGGTTCATTAACGAAGGGTGGTGCAGAGCGTTTTGTTGTTGATTTATGTAATGAGCTTGCAAAAGACGATAGGAATGAAGTATATCTGGTTTCAATTCGCAAAGATAATCCGAAAGATAACTTTATTAACGACATCCACTCTGATGTGCAGTTTATATCGTTTAACAAAGGTAGAGGCTTTAGCTTTAATGTATTTCTTAAACTTACCAGGTGGTTAAAAAATGAACGCCCGGATGTTGTTCACTCCCATTTAAACAGCTTTGAATACCTTAGCTTATACTTTTTGCAAGCACACAACACCCGCTTTTTCCATACTATTCATAGCAACGCGGAATTTGAATGCCCTAATTATTTTATAAAAACCTTTCGTAAAATCTTCTTTAAAACAAACAAAGTAAGTCCGATCACAATATCNAACGACGGCAGTGAAACATTCAGGTCGTACTACCATCTCAACAACGATATTTTAATCGAAAANGGACGNCCCGACNTTCTCCCAACCATTGAATACAATCAATTGGTAAAAAAATACAGGAGCAATTCAGATGAGTACCTTTTGTTACATGTTGGAAGTATTACAGCACCAAAAAATCAGGAGCTTCTGATTAAAGCTGTGTTAGAATTTAATGCCAGGGAAGAAAAAAAATGCAGACTATTGATTATTGGAGAAATAAAGGATTCAATCATATATGATCATTTAATTCAAATTGTTGGCAATAATCGCTGCATAGAATTTTTAGGGGGCAGACATAATGTTGTCGATTATCTGAATATTGCTGATGCCTTTTGTCTTTCCAGTTCATTTGAAGGGATGCCAATTTCGCTAATCGAAGCACTATCTGTTGGATGCATACCAATTTGCACGCCTGTTGGTGGCATAACTCAAATGATCAGTCATGGAAAAACCGGCTTTTTAAGCAAAGATAGCTCTGTGCAGAATTATTACGAGACGATAAAAGAAGCACTCTATTTTAATGATCCCGAAAGCATCAAATTGAACAGCATGATGAGCTTTAAATCAAAATATACAATAAAACGATCAGCAAGAAACCATTCCGAAGCCTACTTAAGTATGCTGCCCGCTGAAAGAACAGCAATAGCAGCGATGAGATAAATTTTAAGACCTAAACTTCAATTAAGATGATAAAATTCACTGATGACGAGCTAAAAGTCGTAAAGAAAATCGAACAATTAAAAGATGAAGCCGGCTCCCACGCCCCTAGCTTTTTTACATTTAAGCAGAAACTTCCTGAAATAGATATAAAGGTTGACGCTTGCTTTCTGTCTAATCCTTATGCAACAGATCTCTTTATTGAATACTTTAACAAAGAAATACTGCAAATGGGAAATATCAGAGATCTATTGCAAAGCTATCCTTCTCAAAATGGGGTAATTGCAGAGATTCTTGCTGATTTTCTAAAGATTGACTCAAAGCGAATCTTTATAGGTAATGGTGCGATTGAAATCATTCAGGCTGTCATTCATAATTTCACCAGGGATAAGATCATCATCACCATTCCAACATTTTCTTCTTACTATGAATATGTAAAAGATGGTATCGAGGTGGTGTACTATGATCTTGCGAAAGAAAACGACTACAATCTGGATGTTGACCAATATATAGCCTTTGTTAAGCAACACCGACCTGATACTATTGTACTGATCAACCCAAATAATCCTAATGGAGGCTATACAAAAATTGCCGATGTTCAACGGATTATAGAAGAACTTTCTTTCGTTGAAAATATCATCATTGATGAAAGCTTTATACATTTCGCTTACGAAAGTGAATCCTATCAACTGGTATCCCTGTCGCATTTAGTTGAGCAGCATCCCAATCTGATCGTATTAAAAAGTATGTCAAAAGATTTTGGAATTGCAGGGATCCGTGCAGGTTATGGCGTAATGAGAAAGGAATATGTTGATGCTTTATTGAAGAATGGTTATTTATGGAATTCAAATGGCCTGGCAGAGTACTTCTTTCGCTTATATACAAGAACAGATTTTGCTTATAAATATGATAAGGTAAGAATCAATTACATCGTTGAGACTTTGGAGTTTATCCATGAGCTGCAACAGATTCCTATGATTAAGGTGTACCCAAGCATGGCCAACTTTGTACTTATAGAATTGGCCGATGGTATTCAATCCACAGATTTCGTTTCCAAACTGCTGATCAGCTACGGTATTTACGTGAGAACCTGTGATGATAAAATAGGATTGAAAGGCCAATACATCAGGCTGGCTTCCCGCTCGAAAGAGGAGAACGACTACATTATTAAGAGTTTGAAAGATTGTATTCATACACAGATGAAATTAGCCTTAGCTAATGAAACAGTTCATTAAGCACATTGTATTCAATGTTTGCAACCTTTACTTTGACCTTAGATTTAAGAGATTCTTAAAGACAGTTGACTCAAAAAGCAACTTATATATTATTGACATAGATAATACACTGGCTCATACCTGGCCTTCCTTACAACATAAAGCATATCAAAGCGAAAACAAAAGGTACCGGTCGCTGGCGATTTTTATCGGGATGCGAAACTTCATCCTCAATAAGATCAAAAAGCATCAAAAAGTAGTGTTTATTTCAGCCAGGAGTTTTTTGAGCTACCCAGCCACCAAAAACTGGCTTTTTGAAACAGGCTTATCTGGTCCCGGAATTGAATTGGTTCTTGTAGCCAGACCTAACGATAAACTCAAATATATTAATACGCTTTTAAACAGAGGATACGGTGTAGTCTATATAGATGACCTAAGTTACAATCACGAAAACGGTGAAATGAAATTGTATAGCGATTTGATCCGTAAGGTAAGGGAATTACCGATTCAATATTATGGTATCGATGAAATAGAACTCATAAACTCAAAGCCATGAACATATTTACAGTAGTACTAAAACGGCTCACAAGGATAGGAAAAATTCTATCGAGCATAAACTGGGTTACATTTTTGAGGTTATATCATTCAGATGCCCAGATTATCATGTGGATTCCAAATACTTCTCTTAAATATTTTGGAACTGACGCATTTTTATGGGACATGGCTACCTTATCCAGTCTTGTACTTGAGCGTAAGGCCTTCAAAATAGTATATGGCAAAGGAATTGGGAAATATCATAATAAAAAGATATTCTATACCATTAGTCACCATTATAATATCTTTAAATTTGACGATTCAACCAGCATTTTGGTACATATAGCTGCCCAGCTGGAACTTCAGGGAAACACGGTATTTCCGAAATCTAAAGAAACAATTTTCTGGGAAAACAAGGCCCATATGCATCAGGCCTTTGATCTCGCAAAGGTCAATATCCCTCATACAAAAATATACAAGTCGTATGATGCGCTGCTAAATTCTTACCTGACTTATCCATTCCTGATAAAAGCTGAACATTCCTGTGCTTCTGAAGGGGTTTACAAAATCAATAATTTTAAAGAGCTGAACCACCTGATGCAGGAAGAACATTTTGCAGCTAAAAATAAAAACATCATTGTGCAGGAGCTGATCAATATGCGGAAGGATTTAAGGGTTATTCTGTCAAAAGATGAAATTTTACTCCACTACTGGCGAATTAATCCGGATAAGGAATGGAAGCCAACATCAACAAGTCATGGTAGCCAGGTTGATTTTGATTATTTCCCGGAACAATGGCGTCAGCACATACTCAATACCTTTAAATCTTTAAACCTGACTACCGGTGCCTTCGACATTACCTGGCAAAATGATGACCTGAATACTGAACCCATCTATCTGGAGGTAAGCCCTTATTACCAGCCTAACCCAAAGATGGACACCCACGGTAAGTCCTATGCATTTTACAAACAACACTTCACTCCTTTTCATTGCTGGGACGTGAAATATGTGGATATCGTTTTTGAGATTAAACACAAACAGGTACAAGCTTATCTGGCTAATTAATTACAACCCGTTATGGTTATGAATAAACGCGTGATACTTATGACGCCTTCTATGTGTAAAGGAGGGGCTGAAACACAATTATTAAAAGTTGCACTTTATTTAAAATCCAAACAGTACGACGTGATGCTTATTTCGCTCAAACCTATTAATGAGTTTGAAATCGACATGGAGGAAAAAGGATTAAGAGTGCTATTCCTAAAAAACTGGTTCGGCCATGCTTTTTCTAACTGTGTTACTTTATACAAAACGGTTAAGGCTTTTAAACCGGATGTGGTACTGGCATTCATGTTTATTGCCATCATATTTGCCCGTCTGCTAAAGCTGAGGTTTCAGTTCAAACTTATATCAACTATAAGGATATCGGTAATTAACAAAAAGTGGTACATCCCTTTTAAAATAACCTCGGGCCTGGATGATGTAGTGGTTTATAATTCGAATGCTTCTAAAGCCAATTTTGAACGCTGGAAACTGGTAAGAAAAGAAGGTGTTGTAATTAACAACGCCATTTCAATTCCGGTGTTAAGTGGTTTGCCCTCTAAAGTGAACTATACATCAACATTCAATTGGGTATGTGTAGGCCACTTCAAGTATAATAAAGATTATCCGACGCTATTTAAAGCAATTGCTTTGCTTAAAGACAAAATATTCAAGGTAAACATTGTTGGTAAATTGAACAATGAGGTTTGGCCGTATAAAATGATTGAAGATCTGGGTATTCAAAATCATGTAAACATATTAGGTTTCAAACAAAACACGTCAGACTATATCACCAATGCTCAAGCTTTTATCCTCTCCTCCTATTCGGAGGGTATGCCTAACGCCGTTCTTGAAGCTATGGCCCATGCAAAACCAATAGTGGTAACTGCTATTGATGTAAACAAGGAATTGGTGGATGCGGCAAATTGTGGCTTCCTTACAGAAAAACAAAATGAACAACACCTTGCAGGCAAAATGCTGGAGATGATGAATATGTCCGCTACACAGCGGAATGTCTTCGGCCAAAATGGTAAAAGTTACATACAATCGAATTTCAGTGATAAAAGTGTCATGGATAGTTGGATGCGGCTGATCAATCAAGAAAAATAGAAACCCCAAAGCATATGTGTGGAATATTTGGAACATTAAATTACTACCTGCCTTTAGATCAGCAACAGATCTTTAAAGGTTTGCAGCACCGCGGGCCGGACGATCAGGATGTCGAAATTATTGACAACCTCGCTTTGTACCATACCCGCCTTTCTATTCAGGACCTTACAGCCCTGGGCAAACAGCCTATGGAATACAATGGATTAATCATTGTTTTCAACGGTGAGATCTATAATCACATGGAGCTAAGGGAAAAATATGGCCTTGAAGCATCGTCAACATCGGATACCAGAACCATTCTGATGATGTTTGAACTGATGGGAATGAAGATGCTGGAAGAATTTGATGGCATGTTTGCATTTGCTTTGTACGACCTGAGAACCCGTTCACTTTACCTGGCAAGAGACCGTTCAGGAAAAAAACCACTATTTATCTATAAAAAAGAGGGAACCTATGTGTTTTCATCTGAACTAAACACTTTGTATCAGGTTGCCAAACCCGAAATCGACTACGCAGCATTATCTGATTATTTATATCTGGGCTATCATTATAGAAAATCCACCCCCTATCTATCGGTAACGGAACTTGAAAATGGTCATTATTTAAAAATAGATACGCAAAGCCTAAGCGAGGAATATGTTACCTGGTTTAAGATGGCAGATAACTACAAAACCACAAGCAAATTAACCCATCAGGAATCTGTAGATCAGCTGGACACTCTTTTGCAATTAGCCGTCAATAGAAGGATTGATAGTTCGGCACTTGATGTTAGTTCCTTTTTAAGCAGCGGGATCAATAGCGGTTTAATAACCGCTATTGCAGCCCGGCATTCTTCAAACCTGAAAACCTTCACTTTCAGAGCCCGGGGTAGCTATGATGAATCCGTACAGGCAGAAAAAGTTGCAAAAAGATATAACACCAATCATACGCTATTGGAGATTAACTTCTCCAACTTACAAAATGATATTGAAAAAATAATAGGTAACCAGGGAGAGCCTAACTGTGACAGCTCGGCAATACCTAGTTATTATGTAGCCAGGGAAACTAAAAAACATACAGCGGTTGTATTAAACGGTGATGGAGCCGATGAATTATTTGGCGGATATAGACGTTATGTTCCTTTCAAACATGTAGACTTCTTTCATCCCAATAACCTGACCAAGGTAAGTGCTAAAATTTTAGCNGACATACTTCCTATCGCNAATGATAAACAGAGNTANTATACCTATTTATACCGTCTTTTGAANTTTTCGAGCTANACAGATGTACTTAAGATCTATTGCTCTGCCTCTTCTGATTTGTTTGTTGGCTTTGAGGATCAATTTTTGAAAAAGCCCTTAATGAGGGAGATCTCGTCGGATCTGATATCCGTAAACAGACTACCATTGTCTTCTCTGAATAAAATATTATTAATGGATTTTCAATCCATGCTGTTCAGCCGGCTATTACCAAAAACTGATATGGCGGCCATGGCGCATTCATTGGAAGGTCGAAGTCCGTTTTTATCTAAAGAGCTAATGGAATTTGCACCAACTCTGCCTGATAACTATAAAATCAATAATATAACCACTAAATCTATTTTACGCGATTTGGCTATGAAATATCTTCCTGAAGATTTGATTTACCAACCTAAGCGGGGCTTTGAAGTACCACTAAGTAAATGGGTTGATGCTGATTTAAAAGAGGTGATCGAAGATTATTTACTTAGTCCAAACGCTTTATATCCAGGTCTCATCAAGAGAAGTTTCATTGAAGATCTTATAGCTAAGAAAGTTAAGGTCTCCGATGAAAGAAGAGCAAAAATACTTTATTGTGTATTCGGTATGGAGGTGTGGTATAAGAATCTAAAAATAAAGGCTCCTGAAATTCCTTACAGCCTGGAAAATTCTCTGAATAATTAACCCCTTAAATATTTTATTATGAGAGTATTGGTTACCGGTAGCGCCGGTTTTATTGGATTTCATTTGGTGAAATCCTTGTTAGAGCGAGGAGACGAAGTAATAGGTATCGACAACATCAATGATTATTATGATGTTAATCTCAAGTATGCGAGGCTTGCAGAAACAGGTATATCAAAAAGTAAGCTGACCTATGGCCGGCAAATTCACAGCACCAAACATAATGGATATATATTTTTGAAGTTAGATTTAACAGATGCAATTGGAATGCACCGCCTGTTTGAGACCTATAAGTTTGATTGTGTTTGCAATCTGGCTGCACAGGCTGGTGTCAGATATAGTTTAACAAACCCATCCGCATATATTGAATCTAACATAAAGGGCTTCCTTAATGTACTGGAATGCTGCAGATTCAACAAAATCAAGCATTTATTATATGCAAGTTCATCAAGCGTGTATGGGCTAAATCAAAAAATGCCTTTTTCTGTCA